>Ga0315903_10000470_pt1 | contig 60708 bp, 84 predicted proteins | sample LakEriMetagenome_7_FD_203524 | JGI IMG/M metagenome (GOLD analysis project Ga0315903, IMG submission 203524) | Freshwater fungal communities from buoy surface, Lake Erie, Ohio, United States - Buoy 2 MA119 | ecosystem: Environmental > Aquatic > Freshwater > Lake | place: USA: Lake Erie, Ohio... | reverse complement strand
GGATGGAGTCGGACAGGCCGTCGCCCTTACCCTTGATCGGCTTGATGTTGCCCGTCATAGCGTGCAGCTTGCGCAGGCCGGCATCGGTGCTGCCGTTGCCCAGAGCGCTGACCACGTCAGCCGGGACCACAAAGCCGCCACTTGCCATGCCGCCTTTGGCGAGGGTAATCAACCCACCTGCTGCTTCGCCACGATCACCTTGGTCAATATCGCTACCGGGGTAGCTATCCATGTTGCCAGACCAACTGTCCACGCCGTAACCAGAAGCAGGGCGGCCGTCGCTGCCCACCGCAAACCCGCTGGAGTAATCCCCACGCGTAATTCTGTCCTGCTCTGCTGCTCGCTGGGCCATGTACTCAGGAGCCACGGCACGTGCAAACAGACTCATTGGCGTGTATGAGAGCGCTTTTTGGACTCCCCGAGTAAAAGCGCCAAATCCTGCGTTCTTTGGGTCAGCGTAGAAAGCAGCTTGCTTTTCAGGGGTGTCAAAATTAGGGTTTGGGGCAACAGGCTGGTAACCATCACCGCCTGCAAAAGACGTGCCAACGGGGCTGCCAGAAGATTCAGCGCCGGGGACGCCGGGGTTACGCAGGAACGTGCCCGTTGCAGGGTCAAATGCGTACATGTTGTCTGAACCGACAACAGGAGCTTGAGTTGAAGCAGCTTGTGTTTGAGCAGCCATGGAGGGTAGGCCGGCCGAAGAACTCGAGCGCTCACCCATCAGGTAGGCCAGAGCAGCCTCAGATGCAGTAGGAGCAGCCACCTCAGCGGCGGCAGGAGCAGCAGTTTCACCGCCTTCAGCCAAGCTCATCAAGCCACCCTTCGCAGCATAGTCTCGCGCACGAATCTTACGCACCGGAGAGAAGCGACCGTCAAAGTACAGACGTTCGGCACTGCTGCCACTGGGTGTGTTTTCTGCGCCAGTACGGCCCACGTCGTAGGTGTACGAGTACAGCTCATCGTCTACTTCGGGGTCTCCGGGTCGCTTGCCGGCAGCCATCAGAGGAGTAGCTGCCATACTGACATCACTCAGCAAGCCCGCGCCGCCACCTACTTGAGACATAAATGCAGCACGACCTCGCTCGTCTGCCAACCGACCAATACCCTCACCTGCGCGACTTAGCTTGCCACTAAATGTAGTTGGCGCGGCAGTTCCCGTATTTAGTCCGTACTGCGCCGCAAGGTCTGGTTGAGGCAATATGGAGGCAGTCATCTCCGGGGCTATTGCACTTGGGGGCGTGCCAACCAGCATATCTTTTGTGAAGCTTGCAGCAGGTGCTGGTATTGCGCTTGGCGTTAGGTTTGCAGCAACGTTGCTGGCACCAGCCGTACCGGCAGCAGGAGCTGTAGCTGCGGCACCCAAACCTGCACCCAAACTTGCACCACCATAACCACCTAGACCACCCATCAAAGCGCCCATGGCTACATCTTGATCGTTGCGCTTGGCCTGATAACCGCCTACGGCAGCACCAGCAGCAGCACCAGCGACAGGGCCAGCAAATGCACCAACGCCCAAGCCCACCAACGTGGGCAGCATGCGTTTCAAGAAGTTGGCCTCGACCAAGCCTGTCTCAGGGTTGACCGTCAGGGAGCCGCCAGCAGACTCTGCAAGCTTTTGTAAGCCAGCAACTTCTTCTGGGGTCATGTGTACCAAGAGCGAGTCCCCGCCTCGACCTTTGGCTTCCATCTGTTTGGCTAGTAATTGCAGGCTCATGGGTGTACCTCGTTGGTAGGTATTCTAGGTGTTTACACGCCTTCAGGGAAGCCGCGAAACGAAGTTAATCGTCATGATGACGGACGGGATTTCCGGCCGGGTCGGGCTGGTACCTGCGGCGTAATGCTCCAAGTAAACATCCGTGCTGTTTGCCCACCATTTGATGGTGAGGTACTCGGTGTCAGGGTTGGTTACCGTGAAGATACCCGTGATGGCAGGGACAATGTGCGACCACACGGTAGCGCTCTTGCGGGCGGGGATGTCAAACCGGGTGTTGGACAGGGGGTAGTTGGACCCGTTGTACCCGGCCCAGACCTCAAACTCAGCCGCCGTGTTGCCCCGGTTGGTTACCTGCAGTGTAAACGTCACCAGATACTGCCCCGGCTGGTCAAACCAAATCTCGTCGGTGTTTTCTACCCGGATGCCCTGCGTGATGATCGGCTGGTTGAAACTTAACTGGTTCGCCCCCGTGATGCTGGGGTTGGTCTGATCCTGATCGCTCATCAACATGGCGTGGGGGTTTTGCAGGTAGACGCCGCCGTCAGTCCCCACCAAAGCGTTGAGCAGGTTTGCTAACCGGTTAAAGTACAAACGCAGGACGTTGTTGAGCGTCATCATGACCCCAGAGCTGTACGCCGGAGGGTGATCCGGCAGCCGGGGTGGCTGAGGGTTGTCGAGCTGCGTGGTCATTTCTTACCATCAGGCCGGATGTCGATACGAGGAGCGCCAAGCTGCCAAGCCACACCCAAACCGGTAGAGCCGACCTTGAACGCCATCTGCCGCCCGCGCAACCTCACGTTGACCTGCGGGGTGAACTGCTGCACGTTGTACACACGCTGGGTGTTGTAGTTGTTGTTGCTCGTTACCGCAGGGTTATTGGTCGCACCGTAGGGGCTGCCGGGGAACTGACGAGGACGCACAGAGAAGTCCACCGATGGAGTGGGAGTGGTCGAACCATCAAAGGTCAAGTCCGGGATGATGCGCCAGACAAAGCCAAAGTTGTGCCCCTCGCCGATGTCGAAGTCCGAGGACTGAATGAAGCACTCGATGGGCGCAGGAGGATTGACCGAACCGTCGTCGTTGCCTGTCTCGTGGTACAGAATCTGCCCGCCGTAACCAGCGGCCACGGGCACATCACGCAGGGGTGTGTCAATCCAAGCGGTCCGAGCCAGATTGCCGTAGTACCAGTTGTTCTCAAGGTAGTTGTACACCACGTACTTGTCGATCGTGTCCGAGTTGGCCGAACAGTAATACCACCAGACCTCACTGAAGGCATCGTTGATGCCGGCAAAAATCTGGAACTGCTGGCTCAAGTTGATGTCGTCAAATACAAACTGACGCAAGTCACAGGGCAGAGTCTGCACCCGGCCGTTGTACACGTAGAACTTGTCCACACCCATCCAATAGGTAACGTCATGCACCGTAACCACGGCGTTAGGGCCAGCAATTGATGAGTTGGAACCCAAAGGCTGGAAGCCCCACACAAAGGGTGGGCCTTGGTATTGCATTGAGTACACCGAAGAGTCGGTGAAGACCAAAATCTCCTGACGGGTCTGTTGAGCGCAGATGATTTCCGAGCCAGCGCTCAGACGGAAGCTGCCCGCTTGGTTTGTAACGGCAGGAGACCACACAGCATAGTTCTCCTGATCGGACCAGCGAACAAGCAATGGGTCCTGAACGGAGGAGCCATAGTCGTTTACACCAAAGGCCAGCACAAAGCGGGATGAGTCCGACACCAACACGAAGTTACAAACTTCAGGGCAGTCAGTGTCAGTGTCAAACGGCGATGGGCTTGCGGGGTTCAGCAGAACGGCGCGGTCAAAAACAGTAGGGGTTGCGTTGTTTTCCCAGTAGTACAGACCATCACCACGAGGGTTGATGATTAGGTCCTGACCATAGGCGGCTTGACTCCATGTGCGCAGCTGAATGCCAAAGCCCAAACCCGCAGGAGCACCAGCACCCCAGCCAGTATCTGAAGAACCCGTTGTAATACCACTCCATCCGCCAGCGCCCCAGCCCACGCCGACCGTAAAAACGTCAGAGCCGATGGAGATTTGGTACTCACCAATCGTGTCCGCGCCGCCATCACCCGTGTCGTTGGCATTAGCGTTTACACCCACCACGATCGTGTATTGAGCGGAGCTGTTGACTGTGACTACCCGGTGCTCAGTGTTGAGCACAGCGGCCGTAATGGTGCCTGAGCTAACTGTTGCAACAGTGATGGTTGCGTCATTGGCTGGAGTTGATCCGCCCAAGTCTGCACCAGAAATAACGACGGTGTCTGAGACTGCGTAAGCATTGCCCGCATTTGTGATCGCATTTAACGTATAGGCCCCAGCCCCATCGGAAGCAATCGTGAACTCCGCCCCATACCCAACTCCGGATGTGGAGGCTTGAGATACCGCCGTAAAAGTGGCGCTACCAGTAGATGTTCCTGCAATTGTTCCAGTCAAAAGTCCACCGGAAAGCGTTACGGCATCGATAAACGTTACAAAATCACCGACCTGAGTGTTAGAACCTGAATCGTCTACCGTAATGACGTTAGAACCATCTGTGGCTGTAAAAGTTACGTCCCCCGCGCCTGTGGTTTCTTTTAGCGGAGTAATGTCGTTGAAATCGCCACCGACCGTGTTCTGTATGTAGTATTTGAGGCTTGTGCCGATACCCAATAGGTTCGAGCCAGCCAAGTTGATCCAGTTGTACAGCGAACGAGCCACACCCCAGTAAGAGCCTGCTGGAGGCTGCAGGGTAGCCGATGCCACGCCAGAGTCTTTCTGCCAGCCGCCGATCTTTTCTGGGTAGCCAGAGCGAAAGCGAACCTTGTCGGACTCAAACCAACCGCCTTCATTGGCCAAGGTCGTGCTCTCACGATTAACACCGGGCTTGAATTTGAGGGTTTGTAGTGGCATGGCGGGTCCTTGTTACAGGAGGATTTTATGCCACTAGTCCGGGTAAGTACACCGTCTTGCCGCCTTGCTTCGTCGCAGTCATGACCTGCTTCTTCAGATTGCCGGGGTCGTAGCTGACGTGCACCCAGCCGCTGTCGGGGATGCCGGGGGTGTAAAACTCCAAAATCAGCTGTGTAAACTCAAGGTTGTCCTTGACCCACTCGGCCAGCTCTGCGTTGGCGACACCGGGAATTTCCAAGTCCGCAGCCATGCCACGGCAGTGATCACTGGTCCGCGAGCCGCCGACCTTTGCGTTTACATCGGGGTGGCGGAAACCTGAGTTGATGTGCACACCCTTGGCAAAGTGGTCGCGGATGGGTTGGAGAACTTTACCGGCCAGCGTGGTCAGGTTGCCGATCTCGGTCGGGCCGGGGGTGTTCTCCATGTCGTGACGGGCAGCCGTCTCGCTTTTGGTCAGCTCATGGAGGGAGAAGTTTTTGGTGAGTTGGGTCATTTGATGAGTGCTTTCAGTTTGGCTTCTTCGCTTTTGTCCTTGCTACCTTGGCTGCTACCGAAGTAGTAGGAGAGGATTTGGGTCACAGCAGCGGACAACACACCGAGGATGTAGATCAAGATGTCCTTGGCCTCAGCCTTTACGTCCACAAAAATCAGAATGGCGAACAGCAAGAACGACAGGCCAACCACACCGAGCGCCAGCACGGGGGTCACCAGCTTGTTGAGCATGGGAGCCTTGTCGCTGGTCGCAATGGCAGTTTCGCGGTTGCGTGCGCTTTCCATGTTGGCGTTGGCAAGCTCGGCAAGTTTGGTCTCATTGGCCATCGCAGCCAGTTCACCGTTTTGGGCAAGAGCAGCAAGGTCAAGTTGTGCCTTGGCTTTTGCAGCGGGATCGGGCACGAGCTTGTCGATAAGCTGTGAACCAATATTTAAAAGACCTGCGATTGGGATCATGCTTCACCTTCTTTCTTGTCAGACGGGGGTTTCTTGTTCATTGCCAACAGAGTCCCAAGCGACCCAGTGATGAATGTCGCCAGTGGGGTGATGAGGTTAAAGAAAGCCTCATCGTTGGGGGCCATGCCGTTCATCGGTTGGGTTACAAACACCAGCGAGTACAGCACCACTGCCACGATACCCGCAAGGGTCAGCGACAGGGTGATGCCAATGATGAAGCGCAGCAGCGCGTCAAGGTCAGTTTTCATTTTGGTCTTTCAAAAGGTACTTGGTGCAAGTGCCATCGGCCTCACACGCTGGCGGTTGACAGGCTGCGATGTTTTGGTTCTTTGGGTTCTGGCAGGGGTAGCGGTAGGTGTCGTAGCACCCGGCCAGCGTCAGTGTGCAAAGCAGAATCAACGTCTTCATACGTCCCTCGACAGCCAAATAGCCGCACCGATGATGGCACCCAAGCCGCCCAGCAGGACGACCACCAAGATGATCAGGCCGATGTCTTTGATGCGCTGGATGATGCGTTGCTTCTTCAAGACCTTCTCACGCTCGGCAGCTTCGCGCTTCTTCTTGGCCTCCAGCTGGAACTTGAGCCAATCGGTCCACAGGCCGGCGCGGCCTTGGTAGATCATCATCTCGCGCAGCTCTTCCTCTTGCTTCTTGAGTTTTTCAAGAGCCATGAACTCCTCGAGATCACCGCGATCAGAGCCGCCCTTGGCGCTGGCCTTCTTCTGGATTTCTGCCTTGGTGTCGAAGTATTTAAACAGCGACTCGCCCGCAGCCATGATGTCGCCAGAATTGGCAACAGCTTCCTTGATGACGGCAAAGGCCGCGTTGGCTATTGCTAATTCTGCGAGCATGGCTTGGCCCCAAAGTCAAACAAACCACGTTATAACAGCGTACCGCGTACCCTTGGTTACGGGCATGATTTCGTGCGGGTACATGAAGTTGGAGGGGAACATCAATGCCGAACCTTTTGCAGCCCGCATGACTATTTCACGGTCAAAAAATCCCCACTCACCACCCTCGTAGTCGTCGTTGAGTGCAAAAGAGCAGGACACAGCCCTGTTTTGCCCTTTGAAAGAATCTGTGTGCTGCGCATAAAACTGCCCCTCTCCATATTGGAGAAGCTGGTACCCAGTATCCTCTTTAATATTTACTGATGGAAATTTATTAGCGTAGGTCTGAATTGCTTTGCCCGCGCATAAAAATAATTCTGCGTCCAATTTTTTTCTCAGTAACTCATTTTTTTCAATAACATGTAAAGTTGAAATTTCAACTTCCTGCACATTTCTAATACTTAAATTCAAACCGCCAGCCGTTGTCGCCTTGCGCCATTCCGTGCTATTTTTGTACTCTTGCAAAAGTGCATCACACAAATCCAATGGGACAGCGTCTTCTTGAACAACAATGTAGTCTTTTATTTTCATTGTTTAAACAAAATTTCATGGCTGATCCGAAGCTGCAATAGCTGCGTCAATTTCAGCTTTTTTTGCATTCCAAGCAGCCACCGCGAATTGAAACGGTGTAATGTCTGTGATGAGTTGGTTCTGCGGTCTGGTTAGCGCACCATTGGCAAACACTGTTTTGAACTCGACCTCGCCGTATTCGCCATACCACTGCACTGCGTGGATTGTTGGATCAAGTTGGGGTAGCTCAACAGGCTCAAAAAACAGTCCGTCAACGCCAACACGCTTGTCATCAGCAACGATTATTAATATCATGATTTCACCTCAATAACTTTCAGCTCTGGTCGAGCCTGTTGCAACGTAGCCATCAGAACCTGTTGGCCCATGTCATTGGCTTTCACCATTTCGTTTCGGAAACTCTCAACCGCAGCGCCGGTTTGTCGTTGCTGCTGGCTGTTTTCAATCATTAAAAGAGGAAGCCATGCAATAGCGCACCCGTAGTCGTCGATCTCTTCTCCGGTGTTTGGGTTGCTCCCGCGCACCTTCATAAACCACGAGCAGTCAAGCTGGCGGCATGGTTTAAATCCATCGAGGGGGCAGTTAGCTTTTGGCTCAAACTTCATAATCAGTCCTTAGTTGCACGAATAACATCAACGTAAGACACGGCCAAATTAATTGCGTTTCCGCTAAAAGTGGATGATGAAATTGTCAAGCTGTGGTTGTGGGCACTATTGCTACCCGTTGAAGAGCTTGTAAAAGTTTGAGTAGTGGGAGATGAAATATCTGTAATTCCTTTGACAGTGGGTCCGGAGCCGGTTTGGCTAAGTATGCTTACGGTGTGATTATGACTCGCCAACTGTGCCGTGGTCAGCGTATGGTTGCCCACCGAGCCGCTTACCGAAACCGTACCGCTAGGGGTCTGAGACGCAAACGCCGTCGTAAAAGCCACCGAGCCGCCCGTACTTGCCGTGCCCGTAACGAGCCGTAGCGCAGTGTTGTTACCAGTCGATGTATTTTTTGTCCAGCCAGTAGGCGCTGCGGTTTGTGCAAACAACATGACTGTGCCGGCAGGAATTACCGACGCTGCTGCCGTTGTTTGAATGCTGTTGTCGGGGAACTGTACGCCCGTGGCTACAAGACTTGATGCCATTTAAAACTCCTTATGGTGTACCGTGGCCGGACACATCCGACAGTGCTGTGAAAACGCCCGCTGAAGTTAGCGATGCAATGATGGTTGCGCCGTGCTTAAACAAAAGTTTACCGCCGGTCTCTTCAATCCTGAAGTTTGCAGTTGCCAAGCTCGTGTTCTGGAAGGCAAAGTTGGTGTCATCGCTCCACACCGTCATGATCTTGCCGGCCGGAATTGCTACACCTGCACCTGCTGCGGTGGTGTTACCCAGAGCTGTGGAGTTGTAGATCGTAGCCGTGTAGCTGGTGTTATTGAACACCGTGTACAGCTTGGATTCTGGCGGCGCATAGACGGCGAACGCCGAGGGAGCCGAAACCAGTTCAATGATGGCGTTGCGCGCTTGATCTGCAGAACCGTTGCTGGCGGTTAGCGCTTGGTTGGCCGAGTTGATTGTGACCGACACATACCCGGCAATGGCGTCTTCAATCAACGTACCGAGGTTGGTATTGGTCGTGGTGCCCCATGTGCCGGCCTGTTCGCCAGCGCCGATCAGCTCGATGCGTAAGTTTGGTGAAAATGTACTCGCCATGTCAGTCGCCCTTCAGCTGCTGTTTGATGGATTGTAGCTCGCCGTCGAGCTCTTTGATAGCCTCGATCAGCAGGGGGACCAGACGCTCGTACTTGACTGTAAGGTACTTATCGTCGATGGGGGCAGGGGCCACCACTTCGGGCTGCACGGCTTGTACTTGCTGAGCCGACACACCAACCTCACGCTTGACCTCGTACCCAAGTGCTTGCGCAGTCTCGCTGGCCTCGTAGTAGAAGCCCGACAAGGTACGAACCTTTGCCAGCGCGTCTTCAATGTTGCCCAGCTTGGTTTTAAGACGGTCGTCAGAGTAATGCGCAACGATGTCGCCGGTTGCCCGGATTTGACCGGCCGTACCAGAGGCGGCGGTGTTAACGCCGATAGAGTTGAACTGCGAGTTTTGCGTAGTGCTTGTAAATGTAGCTGCGCTGCCTGTCGTGTTCTGGTTCAATGTGGGGAACGTGCAGTTGGCCAAGTTGCCCGATGCAGGTGTTCCCAGTGCGGGGGTTACCAATGTTGGGCTGTCTGACAACACTACCGAGCCAGTACCCGTAGAAGACGTTACACCAGTGCCGCCGTTGGCAACCGGAAGAGTCCCGGAAACGTGGGTGGCCAAGCCGATCTTGCCGTAGCTTGGGGCAGAAGCCACGCCACCGGAAATCAGCGCGTTGCCCACTGCAGCGCCAGCCAGCTTGGCTAAGGATGTGGTGGTGTCTGCAAACAACAGATCACCCACGGTGTAAGAGGCGAAGCCCGTACCGCCGTACACCGCGCCAATGACGCTACCGTTCCAAGTGCCTGCGGCCAGAGTGCCGACGCCGGTTATGCCGGTGTAACTACCAGACAGACGGCTTGTACCCAGTGTTCCTGTGGAGATATTCGAGGCATCGGTGGTGTTTGTAGTCGCAGAGGCAGCCAGACCAGAAACCGATCCTGACGTGATTGCAATCGCAGTGTTTGTGACTGCGGTGACTTGACCTTGAGCGTTGGTCGTGAATACGGGCACCTGAGATGCCGAACCGTAGGTACCTGCTGTACCGGTAGCGGTGATGCTGAATTGAACGCCGCTCAGGGTAAGGCCCGTACCCGCGCTGTAAATCTGGGCCGACGAAATTTGGGCGAACGTGATGTTCGTTGTGCCAAAGGTGATTGTTCCGATGGTGTTGCAGGTGTAAGTCTCACCAGCGCCTGTTGCGCCTTCTTGGACGAAGAAGGTTGAACCTTCACTCAATGTGTCAGGACCGGCAAACCCGTAAGTATCCGTATCATTTGAACGGGTCAAAACCCAGTTGGTAGCCCCCGAACCAATGCTGGTAACTACATACACGCCGTTTTGTGTTTCGTCGGTCTGCTCGTACACCAACACACGGTCGGCCACCACCATGGTGATGCCGTCAATCACCAAGGCAACTTGCGTGCCGGCGTTGGTCAATGTTGCGCCCACACCGGAAGTGCCGTTGTTGTAGGTCGCGTTTAAATTGATTGGGGACTCAACCCGTACCGGCTCATGAAAGTGGATGCCTGCCGCAACAAGGGTGTCAACATACGATTTGTTGACCAGATCATTGCCGCTTGCGGGAGACGTGGTTACCGTGCCTGCCGTAATGTTGGCTGTGGTGATGTTGGCTGTGGTAGCCCCAAGAGTGGTGACATCCAAGGCGGTGACAGCGGTGCCGGCAACGTTCAAAAATACCGCACGCTCAGCGGGGTAAGTGACAAACACATCCTTGGTGCCGGCCGGAAAATCAACCTTAGAGCCAGCGTTGCTGGACTCAAGCACGGTGTCGCGGGACAGTGTAAACGTGCCAGCTGTGTCGGTTACCGTACCGATACCGACTTCAAACTCCCCCGTTGGGGCACCGGGTTGCATTGCGATGGTGTAGTAGGTCTCACTGCCGTCGCCGATCACCGCAAAAGACTGAAATCCTACAGCTGCAGAGCCAAGCGTGAAGGTGCCCGTGCCCGTGGTTGTGGCTGAAACTTTAACTCGGTCTTTTAATACGGTGGCCATATAACCCTCTTAGTTCTGTGTTTTAACCACAGTCCAATTTGTAGACTGTGCGTTGTTGATGATGTTCCACAAGAAGTTTGCGGCTGCAGCATCTTGTGCTGTGACGCTTTCGGCGATGCCGCCGTTCATGGTTGCACTAGCGCTTACGCTGTCCGAAGCGTTTGCCGCCATCAAAGCAACCGCATTAAACACGGACGGGGCAACCAGCACCGTCATAGACCCAGAAGCTGAGTCGCTTATCTGAACCAAGAAAACAGTGTTTGAGCTTGGCTCGTCAGAGCCGGACGCTGTATCTGCTGTGCTCGCATTAAATGCAGCCAACGCACTGGCGACCATTGATGGGTTTGCCAACTCTTCAATGTTGGAATCATAGACAAGCCCGCCAACAACGCCATCCTGTGCAGACAGTAGTTCTGAGATGGCCGAATTAAATACAACCAATGCAGCCGAGGCGTCCGCTGCCGACACAGAGTCTGAAAAGCTGACCGGGAAAATAACCAGAGCCGCAAGAGCATCTGTGATGCTGGCCTGCTCCGCCAAAGATGCGGGAAAAACAACCAAAGCCGATTCCGCGCTTGAGGCGCTTGCCGACTCTTCCATCAGTATGCCGAACACAGAAGGGGCTACCAGCACGCTGTCATTTGCAGCAGCCTCTTCCGGTGTTGCACCAAGAAAGATTGCACGCGCAAACGCGGATTCCGAAGCTTCTGCGGCGTCAGCAAATGACGAATCGAAGAAAGCCCCGGAATCTCCCGGTGCCCCAAATGGGGCCGCAGCGACTGGCGCGAACCCAAACATTCGGGGCTCCTATTAAGCCGCGTCGAGGCTAAAGGTGTAGGTAACGTTCAGGGTGTCGCCAGAAACAACCGTGCGATCGCCGGGGGAGGCGAAGTCGGCTTCCGAGAACAACACACCAGAGGTGCCGCTTGCCACGGTACACAAGAACGCACCAGCAACCACGCCGCCAGCACCAGAGATGGTGAACGACGAAGGAGATGCACTGTTGCTGATCACCGAAGGATCGGCTGTGGTAGCGGTGCCAAACGTGACTGCTTTGCGAGAGCCACTGTAGTCGGTGTACTCAGTCCATCCTGCGTGCGAGGCCAATGTGTCGGCTGCAGCGTAGGTCGTGCTACCAGCAGGGCCAGTCACCAAACCAAGGAAGAAGGCTGCGGTATAAGCGCTGCCCTTGAAGTATTCGGTGTTCATGTTCTGCAGTCCCTCATTGACCACGAGGTTGTGCATTTCATCTTCCCATTTCAGCTGGCCGGCGCTGTCAAAGCACTGGACGCGAAATACGCCCCCGCCTTTTGAGCTTTCGGAAAAACCTGTTTTTGCAACCAGACCTGCCGAAGCAGCGTCGCCAGAATGCGCTTTGTCTTGGAACATTTCAAACTCCTGTTAAGAAAATCGGATCAGCGCACTGGTCGCTGTGTTGGCGGGCATCTGCACCAAAAAGGTATTGGTAGCAGTCTTGTCAGAACCAAAGTCCAAGACCGCAACAGCCTTGTTTCCTTTGGTGCTATTGTAGATGAGTGCACCCCTTGCAGTAAAGGCCGCAGGGTTCCACAAAACGTTGGCGAAGTTCACAAAAGCAGCAGCATTGACGCTGATGCCTGTCATCACATTACCGCCGGCCGTGTAGCCTGTGCCCGAGGTTTCACCCCCAGTGACGTACACGGTGGTGTTGGCATCCAAATCGGCCGTGGCCAGATACAGAGCGATTTTGAACGTGTCGGTGTTGAAGTCGTGCACACCCTCTAGGAGCTGTGCTTGAAAGGAGTTGGTGACGGTTTGGGTGATCATTGGACTGCCTGACGGTATTGGCCGCTACGGTAAGCGTCCTGTCTCTCCATACCATCGCCCAGACGTTTGGCTTGCGCCACGGCTTCCTCGTACTTCTTCTGGTACACCGTCAGCGTCTCGGCCTCGGCCTTCATGAAGATGCCTGCCTCAACCAATGAACCGTACAGCAGCACAGAGTCAAAGTTGTCGCCCAACCACGTATTTCCTGCAGTCACGATCGACTCTGGGTAATAGTAGTAATGAAGCTCGACACTGTACGTAGCATCAGGCGTTGGACCGAGAATGAAGCTCAGCTCATTTGTGATGAGCGGAGGGTTGTCATTGGTCGTGGTCGGACCGAACAAAGCATAGTACTTGGGGATGCCCAGCGAATTGGGGTTGGGGTACGCCTGACGGATGAAGTTCACATCTTTGTTCAGCAGGTACTCATACCTGCCGGTAGCGTCAATGACCGCCAAGGAATACACAGCCAAGAAGTCGCCCGGAGAGGACAGGTACTTGTTGGACACGAACACCTGACCCGTCACATTCTTGCGAAGCGAGGGGAACTGCACCGTGTTGTAGATGCGCTGCTCAGCCAACTCAACGAATTGAGCGATCTGGGTTGCAGACGAAACCGTGCCGCCGCTCGCCAAAAAGGCGTCAGGAAATGTGTTTTCTGTGAACGCTTGAATCTGCGCGGACAAAGACTGATAGTCGATTTAAGCCACCATTTCCAAAGTGTACATGCGTGCCACTTTGCCTTTCTGCTTAACTGCATTTGTTACGCTGGTACGAAGAACACCCAAGTACTCGGCGGCAGCTTTCTGCGACAGGAACGAGCACTGTAGCTCGCGGCAGTATACCGGCTTCCATTTGGATTGCGCTATTTTTGCCACGGTGACAGCGCTGTGCGTTCTGCCGCGAGAGGCTGCTGAACGTCGTTGTTTGTTCTCGGTTCGCTGCGCTGCGGCGCGGGCACCTTCGATTCTGCTGGCCCTAACCTCGGGGTCTTGCCAAGACAGCTTGATGCCCTCGGACAAGTTACGCGCAGGAGCCGGTGCCGCCTTAACGTGATTCGCCCATCTTGCAGCGTTACCTATGCTGGAAACAGTGCGGCCACGACCCTTGGCTTCGGGTGTTTGGGCTGCGCGTTGGATGCTGACAACCGTCTTGGCTTTCCACTGCAGGTTTGCCCATCGCGCCTTCGCCGCATCAGACCGCTTGCGTCTAGTTTCTTCGGAAACCGTAATTGATCGCAGCCCTTTGCCGCCGCGAGTAGCGTTGTACGCTGGCTGTAGCTCCGCAATCAGTGCAATTTCGGCAGCGTTTAAGGCGTCGGCATCAAAAGCGACAAAAACCTCAGCAACCTGAAAAACATCTCGGCCAAAAGTGGTGAGCGCCTCTTGGAACTTGGCCTTCCTGCTGGTTGCGCAAATCGCAGTGCGCCAATGCGCGTCCCATCTTTTTTCAACCAATTGGCGTGTTTGCCCAACATACTGTTCGCCAGTATGTGTGTTGGTTGCAAGATAGATAGAGCCGTGCCGCATGCTTTTTCTATAAGGTAATAATTATTACCTTACGCCATGGGGCCACGGGCCATGACACCCTTGGTGGCGCAACCGGTACCGCGAATCTTGATGCCGGAGGTCTTGGTAGGCTTGTAGTCGTTGCTGTGGTTGTTGCCCACAGAAACGTTTGTTTCCCGCAAGAACTTCTTGTTGTCCGTGGGGGCAAGAACCGCTTGGGTCGCGGCTGGTTTTGGCTGGTTGTACGTGGGCATATTAAGCTCCTTTGCGGCCGGGGGATTTCTGGTTGGCCACCTTGGCCAAGCCACGACCCATCTTTAGCATGTCGATGTTGGTCTTGCCGCCAGCGCGAAGCTTGGTTGGCTTTTGATCTGCGTGCATGTTCTTTTCATGCTTGCGAACTGCGGTCTTTGCATCCATGACGGACTCCTTATGTTACGGTTACCTGTACTGTACCAAGTTCCAAGGTTAAAACCAAGTCATTCGGTGTCAGCGCATCATCAAAAAACCTAGAACCACCCACCGGTGCCCAGCCCCACTGGATGTCTCGGCTGCCCCCTGTCGTGAAGCCCTGTGCGTTTACACCGGCCTCAACATAGGTTGTGTCCCGGCGTGGGTTTCTCACTGCCTGCGGGTCATCCACCGGGTACATGCCCAACTGAAGCTGCGGCTGGTCAGGATCAAAGCAGTCCGGGCACACCAAGGTGTTGAACGTCTTCGTCTTGACGATCTCTTTGCGAAGGTTCGTCAGCTTGAATTGAAAGCCACAGCGGTCGCACATGGCGATGCTGTTCTTGGCTGAAGCAAACCGGTTGCCCATTACGTCCCGCTTCCGAGGTACTGACGGCGCGGCACAAAACGTACAGCCGCCTTTTCGCGGTCCTCTTCAGAGGCCAGCGCCCAAGCTTCGTCGTACTGCTGCTTGAGAATGCCCAAGCGTTCTCCGCCACCGGGTATCTTCAGGGCCAAGTGGTAAGCCAAGCCGGCCACCATGCAAGGCAAGAAGCGGAAAGGCATGTCCATCGTGTCCACACCGTCCCCGGCATTCTGAATGCGGCGCAGGCGGTAGTACACGAGGGTGTAGGTCTGGGTGTCGTCTGGAACAGGCCACACGGTGAAGCGTGGAGTGTTTAAACGCTCAATGAAAATTTGGATGGGACGAGCCTGTTGCAGCTTGTTCGGGATCGTCGCGTAGGTCGAGACGCTGATCCGGGTGATGGTCAGGTCAGCCTGAGTCGAAACGTTGCCAGCACCGGTGCGGATGACGTGCTCGAGCAGGTCCACGGTGTCGGTTGGCAGCACGTATGTAGCTACGCCGGGGGTCAGAACCTGTGTTCCCTGCTCGTAGGTGAACATATTCAAACCCCTATTTGCCCAATCTGCAAACATAAGGTTTAAAGAGCGACGGGCTGTGCGCAGGTCGTAGCCGGTGCGCAACTCACCACCAACACGCTCGAACGCCTCCTCGACGACTTCTGCAAGGTCGAGGTTGAAGTTTGCAACGCCTGAAGTAGCCATTATCTAAACCCTGCTGTTTTCTTTGCGATGGCCTTGGGCTGGGCAACAAACTGCTTTCCAGCCTTCTTGCCAGCGCGTTTGGCTTTGGTGGTGGCGGCGTATTCGGCCGGCGACAGTGATTTTATGGCAGCTTTTGGCAGATACCGCTCACCCGTCTTTGAAGACGGCTTGCCAGACTTGGTGGTCCATTTCTGGTCACCCCAGTCCTTGAGCGATTTCTGCGGTGCTTTCATTTTAATCCCTGTAAGAGCCACCAGCGGCTTTGTACTTCTTGGCAACCAGCTGAGCCTTGCGGGCTGACCACTGACCTGCGCCAGTGCCGTGCGTTGCTGCAGCCTTCACCTGAGCCACAATCCGCTTGCGCAGATCGGGCTTGGTGTAGTTACCAGCGGAATTTACCTTGCCGCCCTCTTTGTATTGGGTGAAGTCGTCGCTGTCCCGGCGAGCCTTACGCTTGCCTTTGGGCATTTTGCTGGGGGAGATGTCTCCCATACCGCGACTGGCCATCATGTCAGTACACCCTGCCGCGAGTCTTGCCGCGCTGAGCAATGCCGTCTGCACGCTTGGAGGCAGAGGAGACAGAGCCACCCTTGGCCATGCCAAAGAACTCTTTTATTGCCTTGCCTCGTGCAGCAGAGCGCTGGCCGGGAGACATCTTGTTTTCCTGTTCCTTTTTATAGCGGTATGCAACAGCACCGGGTTGCTCGCTAAGCGCCTTACGCTCGGCTGCTTCTTTTGCTGGACGAGCCTTTTTCTCATCTTCTTCCGCCTTACGTTTTGCAGCGCGGGCAGCATCACGCTTCTTTTCAGCCTCTTCACGCTGGCGCAACGTGGAAGGGTTTATTGGCAGTGCAGTGCCCGGACGCTTTTCTGGTGCTGCTGGAGCTGGAGTGTTACGACCTTCATTGCGGTAGGGGCCGCCCATCGTCTGCTTGGGCACGCTTCCAGCCGGGGTTACACGAGATCGGCTTACTGGAGCTGCTGGCGCAGTAGAAGGCTTGGTCTTCACTGGTGCCTTGCTAACACTGGGGCCGGAAGAACTTTGACCGGGACGGGTAGGCATGCGCTTGGGTGCGCTTGCAGCGGCTTCCATACGGCGATCGCGCTCATCTACATCACCATCAGAAAATTTTGGTGCTGCCTTTTGCTCTGCCATTTGCTGAGGATCACGAAGGCTCGAGGTTCCTGCTGCCGGTCCTGCTGCCGCTGGCGCTGCTGCCGGCGCTGCTTCTTTCCCTCGCCCTGTTGCGCGGTTGAAAAACGACTTGAGCATTTCTGCATTTTTTGCACGGCCACGGGCGGTAATCTCGTCTTCATCAGGGAAAGAACCCGTCATGATGGGATTGCCGCTGCCGTCAAGAACAGGATTACCATCTCTGTCCACCAAGCCGCCGGGTTGATATTTCTTAACTGATTTCTTCATGATTTACTCCTTACCGCATTTTGCAGTTTGTCTTACCGCGCTGGGCAATACCGTCGATTGAACCACCCTTGCGGAACGACGCTTTGTCCTTACCCGTAAGTATCAAATCGTCTTTTTTGAATTTTGTCAGCTTATCAGGGGTGCGTCGCTTAAATTCAGAAAGCTCTTTTTTCGACTCATTACGCGCAGCTTCAGACTGTTTTGCCGATAGTCCTTTTGGCTTTAGTATTTTCGGTGCTTGCTTTTTCAAAGATGCGGAACCGCCGTCGATGTCCTGTGGAGGTTCACCCATATCGGCGGTGTAGATACCGCCGTCACGGAAGCTATTAACGTTACCGCCTTTTGCAAGTTTCTTGCCGCGCCTTGCTTCTCGGGTGTACTCGTAGTCGCTTTCTTTGCCGGCTTGCTGAACACGACGGATTGCGTCTTCGTCAACCTTGCCCATGCGGCGTGAAATTTCTTTTGAGTCGGGATCGTCTTTTTTCTTGTACGTTTCATAGGAAGTGCGCATGCCTTCCTTGTCAAGATCAAAAACGGTCTTTGCACCTCGAGCCTTATCAGCGGTAGTAACCTTGCGCCGATCCATGACGACCGCACCACTTTTGGTTACGGGCACATAACCCTCATAGCGTGATTGTTTGGTAGCCATGGAGCACTCCTTAGCAGGTCTTGCCGCCGCGAGCCATCGTCTTCATGACGGGCTTTTTGGCTTTGGTGAGACCTCGCTCAGCAATGCCATCAGGACGCGAGTTGGTCTTGACCTTGCCCATTTTGGATGGAGCAACCGAGCCGCCCATCTTCAAGCCTTTGTGAGCCTTGGATGCGGGCATGGACTTGTGCTTTTCCAGCTCGCTGATGACACGCTTTTTTTCTGCGGTCAGGTTGCGTTTGCCTTTGGCGGTAGACGCTTTTTCTGCGTTTACACGGCCGAGTTCTTCCAAACGGTTCATACGTGAAGTGTTTGCCATAGTGTCACCACCTTTTGAAAATTTGCGGTTCTTGTCCGCTGTTGAAAAATCTTTGCCCACGGACTGTGGGACGCCTACCTTCTTGGCAAACTTTGGGTTGTTTGCCACTGCCTGCATGAATTTCTTCTGCTCTGGAGATTTACTTGGCACTTCGCTGCTCCTGCATGAAGGTATCGATCTTGATTTCAAGACGGTCAATGCGATCCAGCACTCGATTGATGTCGCTGTGAACCTCAACTTTGGTGACGTACTTCTCCGCACCTTCTTCACGAGTCTTGCTAAGCAAGATCGACAGACGTTTGACTTCATCGTGGGACGCTTTGATCCAAACGAGAATGATGGCAGACGCCAACGACAAGCCTACATTCCAAAGCATCATGTCCATATCAGCATTTCCACCTTGCGAGAGCAGCCGCCTTGCGGGTAGGCTTGCCCTTTTCATCTTTCATCGGACCCGGCATCCCAGACATACGAGCGCAGAACGAATCCTTGCGCTTGCCGCCTTGGGGCTGCGGGGCTTTGAGGTTGCTACCAGTGGCAGCGTTGTACTTGGCCCGCCCCTTGGCAGTCAGGCCAGCTCCCTTGGAGACCGGAAGCTTTTCGCCTCGGCCAACCGATAGGACTGGACCCTTCTTCTTGGTTGCCATTATCAGCCGTAGAACAAAACGATGGACGTAGTGTTTGTCACCGTGCCGTGCAAGTCACCCTCTTTGCAGAGAACGCCTTGGCCCGGAACGGGGATGATTGTGTAACCGGCAGTTGAGCTGGCAGCAGTGTTGACCGTGGCGATGATGTTGCCAGAAGCTCCACCCTCACGGATCACTACAGACCCGGCGGTTTCGCCATTTACGGCGTAGATCGCTTTGAGACGACTACGAGGAATGTCGCCATTGTTTTGGGCCTTGAAGTTGCCAGTCGCTGTCAACGGCTTGGTTGCCAAGACATCAGTTTGCATCGTCATAATTAATCTCCTGTTAGACGGGGGCCGAAGCCCCTGAGATCAATTAACCGGCCGAGACTTTGAGGGTGCCTGCGTCATTCCAGAGACGGCCAGCAACCGTTGGGTCGCTTGTTGGCAGCGCGGTCATGGAGATGGATGCGTTGGTCAGCGATGCGACGCCCGAAGCTGTCAGCGTAGTAGCTGCAACAGGACCAGCAACAGCGCCGGTAACTGCGCCAATGAAGCCGTTTGTCGATGTGACTGGGCCGGAGAAGGTGGTTGAAGCCATGATGATTCCTCACATGCGAGTTGAGGTGTTCTGTCTGCATGTCGTCGGCCCGGAGCCGTCAGAACACCGGAAAAGTCCGGGGTGCTTGCAATATACCATTGCGTTTAAACCGATGCAATAAAAAAAGGGAGCCGAAGCCCCCTTTTTTCAATCCGGTGGATTAGGAACCCGAAGAGCCCCAGATACCCAGTGGATCACTGAAGCCGAAGCTGTAACGCTCACGGGCTTTGTAACGCACGTTGCCGGTGTCGAAGTCGCCGTCCATCGAGGTCTGCATAGGCGAACGCTCGAAGTGCTTCAAACCGTTTGGAACGTCAGTGGTCAAGAACCAAGCGTTGTTGTCGGTCAAGAAGTGGTTGACGGTATAGCCACCAGAGATGGTGCCCATCGACTTCAACGCGTTGATGTCGTTGTCGGCGGTAGCCACGCGCAATTCGGTGTCAAGCAGACGCTTGGCGACGAACATGAGCGATGGAGGGATAACCAACTTGACAGGCTTGGCAGCGATCAACAGGCCGCGCTCGTCCACCCAAGCAGCGATCTGGATCGTTGCGTTTTCGAGGGAGGTTTCGTTCAAGTCAACACCAGTGGTGGGGCTGTTGTAGTTAACGCCGCCGCCGACCAGAGGGTGACCAACGCGAGTGCCGGAGCTGTTGTTGCCGAACAAAGACACGCCGTCGCCGCCGAGAGCGGTGCCAGCGAAGCCGGTGTTCAACACAGCAGCAGCTTTGACCTGCTTGGTGAAGGCCATACCGCGAGCCAAAGCCTTGGTGTAGCGGGCAGACAGACTGTCGTACAGGTTGTCTTCCACAGCTTCTTCAGTGATGGAGAAGCCCAGAGCGATGGTTTCGTGGGTGTAGCGAGCAGTGAAGGCTTCCTGCGCGTTGTCGTAAGCGATGGCAGAGCCTTCGTTCTTGACAGGTGCAGCGCCAAAACCGGCCAGCTTGGTCTCTTCTTCGAACGAACGCTCAGAGCTTTCGGTCTCGTAGATTTCCTTGTGCTCTTCGCCGTAGCGAGCGTACTCCAGACCGAACAAAGCGTTCAAGCCGGGGAGCAGTTCTTTGAGCAGTTGTGCGCGTGAAATAGCCATGATTTAGCTCCTTAGATGCCGACGGCGTTGGTGAAGGCGTGAGCGCCGGGGTTGAATTTAACCAACACGTCAGGGAAGGCATCGGACACTGGAGAAGCGAAACCGATGATTTTGAACGCGGCGGCCGTGGTCACAGTGGTGGACTCCAGTGCGCTGGTCGAGTTACCAGTGGTGGTAGAACCAGTGCTGGTGCTCTGCACAGCGGCAAAGAAGGTGTTCGCACCGAGGTCCGACTGGTCGGCAACGCCATCCAGCTGGGCTTGGAACGTCACATTGGGGTCGGTGATCACGTATGCAGTCACCACGCCGGTTGTGCCGGAGGGGTAGTACTGGCCGTAAATCTGCTGACCTTGTGCGTTGATGTACGAACAGCCGACGAACACACCCAAAGCGCCGACGTTAGCGCCGCCGAGGTTGTTGGTCGTCAAGTCTTCACCGTTGGCGGTTGCCAAAGCAACATAGCCTGCGGCGTTGATGATGACAACTTGGCCGTTGAAGAGGTTGGATGCCAAACCTGCGGGGTTGATCAGGAATTGGCTCGTAGCGCCGGCATAGGGCATGCCGTCGTTACGGTTTACGGCACGCAGGCCGTATGGGGAAGCGGTTGTAGCCATTTAAGGACTCCTTGTTACTTTGAACCTGAACCAAATCCACCACGACTCGTCGTTGACTTTCGATCAGCGAACAGAGGCATGCGTGGGTCATTGTTTCGCATGAAGCTGTTATCCACAGATTCCATCTGAGCCTTTGCTTGGTTGGCGTAATACTCATCACGGGCTTGGGCGCGTTCGCGTGGCATCTTGCAGAGCATGAGACCACCTAGTTCGACGTTGCCTGTCTTCGCATTGCCTTCCAGCATCAGCTCTGGATGGTCTACTGCCTTTACCGGCTCCCAACCTTCACGCATCTTGGTAGACACGTTCGTGTTTTGGGCCTCACCAAGTACGTGGGTCGCAATCCAGCGATACACCATACCGGGTTCGGGTGTCGGATCGGGCAATGCATTCGGCGGTGTATACACGTACCGAGTTGTTTTAGCGCGTGACTCAAGATCACGAGGGGTCCGGGTTGTAGTTTCAGCCATTTGATTTCTCCAATTTTGCTACTTCAGCAGCGTATTGCTGCGGGGTTAATCCATACTTCTTTGCCAACGCAACTTGCGTCGGAGTAAGCTGGACCTTTCTTGCGCCCGTTGAACGAGTCGCGGGGGCAACAACCGAGGTAGGTCGCTTGGAGCCATCACCGGAGCGTGGCTTGTCTTCAGTCTCACCGAAAATGTCGGGAAACGTGGACTTCATGCGAGCATCAATGCGCTCGAAGTAATCATCAGAGCGAGGGTCAACCCCCGAGTTGACTAGTTTCTGGTGCAGCCCTAGTGCAAAGCTGGTAACTTCCTCGTACCCATCAGCCCCAAACCACCGGTTTTTTGCCTGCCAGCGAACAGTCTTGTCATCGAGGTCTTGACGCGGTACTTGCGTTTGTGGTGTTTGTACATCAACTTCGTCAGCCTGTAAAGGGGCTGCTCGAAAGTTTTTTGCAGCTTCTGTCTTCATCTTTGCTTCAGTCATAGCCTCTTGTGCTGCAACCAAAGCGTCAGAGTCGCCAGACTCGTAGGCTTCCTTGTACTTTCGCTTGGCGTCTTCCAGTTCGTTGTCGGCCACCTTCTTGATGGACTCTGCGTACTGCTCGCTGCCGGACTTCACGTATTCTTTGAGCTTTTTATTCTCATTCGCCATGTGCTCGGCGAGTCGCTCCAGCTCCTTCTTCTCTCGTAGAAGAGCTTCTTTGGCTCGGCGCTCATCATGACGGGCGTGGGTTAGCTCTTTGATGCGCTTTTGAACGCCATCAGAGTAGCTGTTGATTTCGTCGTCGGTGGGGTCTGCCACCTCACGGTTCAGCGGTTCACGACCTCGGTCTTTCTCCGGGGTGTCGTCAACAATCTCTACCTCGACCTCGTTGTCGGTCGAGTCGTTGGAATTTTCCAACTCGTCGGGAAATTTGTATTCAGGCATTTTTGCTCCTTTAAGCGCGGGTGTACCCACGGGGGTCCAAAACAACACATTCGATTTGGTCGTCGTTCAAAACTCTGAACTCCTTACCAAACACCTTGAAGCGCGTACCCGTATAGGTGCGCACGAGCACAAAATCACCGGGTTTACACCATGGTCCCGAGGGGAACTTGGCGGTGTCTTTGTACGCGTCTGGTCCGACCGCCATGACCCACAACACAGTGGTTGCGTGTTCTTCTGCCCGCATGGTTGCGGCGTCTCGAACGAGGTCCAGCGATGTGCCGGCAATCTTTTCATCAACCTCTGGCACGATGCACAACAGCTTGTAACCTGTTGGGATCGGCAGTACTGACGCTTTCTCCTCTGCATCCGCGTTCTCGTCTGGGGCGTCGATCGGTTGGATGTGTTTTGGCAGGCTAATGCCCGGTGGCAGAATGATTTCACTCATCTGATTGCTCTACTTTCTAAAAACACCGCAAGCTGTGCGGCGAACAGTCCGCCTTTCGACGGAAAAATCCTCATTCATCCTCGGTTTCGGTCTTTCGGGCCAAGTCCAGCATGTGACGCTCTGCAAGGGCCAAGCCTTGGATCATTCCGCAGAGCTGCTTGTAAGCCTCAAAGTCCTTGCACGCGCCCGTGGCCACGTCATCTGCGTAGTTGTTCATGTCCTCACGGATTTTTTCCCTGAGAACTCGTACAAAAGAATCAATTTCTGCGCTCATTGGATGCCTTTCTGTGCGTTACGCATGGCCATGATTTCAGCAAGTTCGGTTTTGTCGGCCTTATCAAGGGCGTCGATCGCCAATTTCTTCTCGGCCAGCTCTGTTTTGTCTGCCTTGTCGGCTGCATCGACTGCAAGCTTTTGTTGGTTGAGCTGCAGACCGCCTTCTTTGATGGCAACTTCGCGTTCTTTGAGCTCCAGCTCCTTTTGCTGCATCTGAACCACGGGGTCCTGCGCTTGTTGTTGGGCCTGCTCTTGGGCAACCTGACCTTGGCTCTGCTGGAGAACCTGTTGAGCTGCTTGGGCCATCATTCCAGACAGCGCCAACTCGATCTGTGGAGGCAAAGGCTCGCCTTCTGGAGGCAAAGGCATACCCAGCTGCTGCTCAATCTTCTGTCGATAGGCAAATCCAACGTGCTCCGCGATGTGGGCCATGGTTGCGGCTTGAATAGCGCCGGCCCGTGGGTTTTGACCCACTAACTGCATGATGATGGGGTCCTGCATCGCCGACATGTGCACCTGAATGTGCGCCTCGTGGTCTTGATACTGGAACGCTTTTACGGGTTTACCCTTAAGCAGATTCTGGTTTTCAGAAACTGGGTCGGTTGGCTTTTGATCCTCGTCCATGGGGACCAGTTTGTCTGCGTTCTTGATGCCCAACACGTCCAGCATGCCACGGTGCAGCATGGGCAGGTCGTAGATGTCCGGGGCCATTTGGGCCAGCTGGATGACAGCTTGGTACTGGACCACCCGTTGGGACAGGGTTGCCGCGTTGGGATCGCTGACGGGCAGGATGTCCACGTTGCGGTAGTCGCTCTTCTTTGCGCGGGGGCCTTCTTCGCCGTCCGGCTCGTAGGTGTACTCATCGTCCGTGTAGTCGCGGATGATCGCGGCCAAGAGCTGGAGTTCTTGCTTCAGGGTGAAGTGCACCCGGGCCTGAACTGCGGTCATGACCTTCAGCTGGCGCTCGAGCAAAGCAAGTGTCGAACCCACGGGAGCGTTGGCACCCATGTCGCTGACCTTCATGTCGGCCGTTGCGGCAAAACGACGGCCTTCTTCAACGATGTTACCCAGCAGGGCCATCAGAACCTGACTGGGTTCCTTGTAAGGCAGGGGCAAGATGTTGTCGCGGATCGTGCCGGAGCCGACATCCACGTCGCGGAACTCGCCGGGTGCGATCGGGGTGTCATCACCCTTGATGCGCAGACCACGGCTCTTCAAGCCACCGGGCAGGTTACTCAATGTACCTGCGTCGATCAGCTGGCGCATCAGGCTGGTGGCCGAGTTGGCGAACCCGCCGATCAGGTGAAAGAGACCAAAGCCATAGGCACCGAAGCCGGGGATGTACTGATAGTGAACGAAGTGCTGACGCTTGAGATGAAGACTGTCGTCCTCATTCCAGTTTCTGCGGATGGACAAAACGGTGTTGGTGCCACGGATGAAGGTCACCACGTAGGGTAGAGCGATGCCGGTGAGTTCGCCGTCTTCGTCTTTGTCGGAGAGGGGGTCGTCTTTGAAAACCAGTTTGACATGGCTCTCATACAGGGTGAAGCGCTCGTCGTTTAAGTCGGCAAAGCCGGTCTCTTTGTCCTTGGCCTTGTTGATTTCATCGATGGCACGGTCTGGATCACCCAGCTCGACATCGCAGTAGAAACCGGCCTGTTGCAATTCAAGAATCTCGTTCTTGGTCTTGCGCATCACGTGGGTGACGCGGTAGCAACTTTGGATGTCCGATGTTCCGTAGGGCAGGAGGATGTCTTCTGCGGGGATGAAGATGGAGGTCTGCCGGCCGATGCTGGGGTCGTAGTAGACCTTCTTGAATGCCGAGCCGGTAGCGGGCAAGCTCCAGAGCATGCGCTCATGCTCAGGGCGGAACTCTTGCATGACCTCGGTCAATTGGAAGTTCATGTCCTCTTGAACCCGCTGGGCGGCTTCTTTCTTGGCTGGGGTCTCTTTGCCGACGATCTTGGTCCGAACCGGACCGGCCGCAGGGAAGGTCTCGGTGATCGTCTCTGACTGAAACCTGACAACAGCTTCGGTGATCATGGGGTGGAAGACACCGGAAGCACCATCCCAAGGCTCAGTACGCTCTTCGATCTGTAGGCCCAAGAGCTTCAAGCCGGTGACGTAAGCCTTCTCCCACTCCTTGCGAGAGTTGCGGTCGTTGTCGATGTCGCCATCCAAGTCGGAGACCATGAGCTGGATGGAGCTCTCTGGGAGGTATTCGGCGAGGTTGGCATCGAAATCATTAACGCTGGGTTCGGCCTTCTCGATGCTGATCTTAAGACCACCCATGTCAATGTTGACTGCCTCGGGGTCGATGATTTCAATCTCGATCGGCTCCTCTTTTATGGCAGCTGCGTCGATGCCCATGGGTTGTTGGTAGAGAGCTTTGTCAATGTTCGTTGCCATGTTTACACCTTAGTAATATGCCGCTCGTCTGCGGCGGAGGTTTGGCTGATCTTCTTCGTCGCTATCGAGACTGATGAAGCCGCCGCGCCTGAATCTGAGCAATGCTTGGCTTGTTGAGTCAACAAGGTCGTCATGATCGCCATTGGGGAAGGATGCAAGCTCTTCCATCAATTCATCCGCCCACCTTGTATCCGGGCACCAGACAACCCCAGAGGCAAAGAGATCGGAGATCGCGTTTACACGCGCAATCTTATCGCTTCCCTTGCTCGGTGTGTACTCCGAAACAGGAACGCCGATCTGTCGGAGTTCATAAATCAACGGAGCGCCAGAGGCGCGTTTTTCAATGATGAGGGTGTCAGGTTCCCACTCTTGGTAAAGCTCAAGGGCTTTTTGCTTCAGCTCCGGGAACTCCATGCGCTGTTTAAACGAGTCAAGGCAGATGATGTTGGGCTTCATCTCGCCCCTTTGGTTGGGTTGGTCGAAGACTCCCCATGTGGTGCAGGCCGAATAATCGGACCGGTTTGACTTCTCAAAGGCCGTATCCCAGCTCTGGATGATGTAGTCGCATGACGGAGCGACTTCCGACTCCCAGACCCGCCAGCTTTCGCGCTTGATGATCGCGTTTTCCTGTGAGGTGGGATTCTGTTGGTACTGGGCTTCCCACTTGTAGACTGGAATCTCGGCCTTGATGGCTTCCAGTTCTTCCTTCTTCCAAAACCCGGGCCACAGCGGGGTGCCCGACGGCAGAAGGGCGGGGAACTCGATAACCTCCCAGTCGTTTACACCGTCTTTTTCCGAGTTCTTCAAGATTTGGCCGGTCAGGTCCCTCTTGGACCATCGGGTCATCACAATGATGATGGCACCACCGGGCTGAAGACGCTGCCGAGGGCCGGATGTGTACCACTCATACACATTGTCAAAGACTGCGGGGTTTCCCTGTTTGGCTTCTTGTTCCGAATGGGGGTCGTCAATGATCAAAAGGTCTGCGCCCTTACCGGTTACCGCACCGCCCACACCGATAGCGAAGTAGTCACCACCCTTGTCCGTGTTCCACCGGCCGGCTGCCTTTGAATCGGAGGACAGCTTCGTATCAAACACCCGGGAGAACGCCTCAGAGGAAACCAAGTTCCTCACCTTACGGCCAAAACCCACAGCCAGCTCTGCGGTGTGAGCAGTCTGAATGATCTTCTTCTCAGGGTATTTACCTAGAAACCAAGCAGGTAGCAGGTAGGAAGCAAACTCGGACTTGGTGTGCCGAGGAGGCATGTTGATGATCAACCTCTTCAGCTCTCCCTTGGCGACGCGCTCAAAAGCGCTCGCCATGATCTGGTGGTGTTTACCGGAAATAAACCCCGGCCACATGTGGGATGCAAAGTAAATAAACGACTCTTTGCACTTCTCAATCCTGTCGTACTCCAAAAGCATCATGATCTTCGCACGCTCAAGATCATCCACCAACGGAATTAGCTCCCGGTACTTCTCCACCTCTGCGCGAGTCATCATAGAGAAGCTACCCCGCGAACACTGCGGTCAATCAGTTTGATCGAGTTGAATTTGTACGGCTTCACCACGAGTAACCCCTCATCCTTCAGGATGTGCACCACACGGTGAATATTCGATTTACTCTTCAAACCCAACCCACGTGCAATCACCGAATACGACGGAGCCACTCCGTGTAAACGTACATACGCCTTGATGAAATCCAAAACAAGCTGATGACTCGCGTTCATCGGTTCCTCCGTTTAAACAAGTTTACACCCAATCAGAACGTTCGCAAGGGTCTTTCAAAAAATATATGTACCCCCGGGGGGTGGGAATTTGGGAAGTGACGGGGGGTGTCTGGGAAAACATATTCGTTTGTGTGGATTAGAGCGTATAGCGTAGCCGGGCGGCTGGGTCGCATCGGGCCGGGTGGGGGGTGGGTGGGGGTCGCCGGGATGACTGTAGAGGGAGCGTTTACACGCCGCCCTTGCGCTTGGGCATAGGCTTCACGTTGTCCAACAGCTTCAAGTGCCCCGACAGTTCACGTCTCAGTTGCTCTGCGCTGGGTTTCTCTGCTGTCTCTTCCTTCGCTATCTGGAACATTCCTGCCGCCCTGCCCATCAGTTCGAGGGCTTTCAACCGACTGCCCTCTTGCTTGGCCCCTTTAGTCAGTGCCAACAACTCTTTGAGCACGTACCGTTTGGTCGCCGCTGTGTCCTCTGCCAGCACTTCGACTGTCTCACCCCACGCCTCTTGCAAGGCGCTTTGTATGCGTGGATCACGGCTCAGTCTGTAGGCCGCACTGGTGATCACCTGATCCGATCCCTTGGCGTTTGGGTATGCGTCTCGGTAGGCTTGGCGCATGGTTTTCCCAGAGATAAGCCCCTTCGTGAATTCCATCGCTGATGCCGTCAAGGGTTGCACCCTCTTGTATTCCTCTGTGCCTTTTGGCTTTCCATCCACTCTCATCTGCGGTGGTTCTGCGTGAGCGGCTAACCGTTCCGCTTCGCTCAAGACCGGGCCTTCATCCTCACCCTCGTCCTCATTCAGGTGCGCCGCTTCCAATGCCGCCAGCAGTTCGTCTTTCGTGGCCCTCCCGGGCCTTTGTGTATCGCTCATTGTTTCGCTCCTGTGGTTTCGACCAGTCTGTTTAAACGTCCAGCACCGTTCGCACGCCGGAGTCTACCAGAGCCCCGATCGTATGTCCAAGCCACCTACCCCTTCACCCACCCTCGATCGCCCGTTTAAAGCACTTGTGCGATGAAAAGGTACTACAAAGTTGTCCACACCAATCCACAACGACCTGTTGATAAGTTGAGTTATCCACAACGTCCTGTGGATACTGTGGATAAGTTTCTTAATACTTTTTCATCGCACAACGGCCTTGTCGGCCCTGTATTGATCACACCTATACCAACCCCGCTTGAACCCCTTTCAGGGCCTTGTAGGCCCCTTCATTTGCAGTGTTGGCACCTACATATAAGAGCACCTGATCCCTGCGTCTCACCCCTTACGTCAGCACCCGATGGCTGGCCCTCAACCCAATAACCCTACAGTTTGCTCAGGTATCTATTGACCCCCTGTTTAAACTAGTGATATGATTCAGCCATGCACTAGCAATAGTGCTTCACCGAACAGCCCGGTATACGGTTGGTCTGAGGCGAAACCCGGAGGAAGTCCGGGAGCAAGTCAGGCAAGGTTCAAGCCTTGCACCGCTGTTTGGCGGTAGAGCAAACAACAAAGTCAACCGATGCCCATTCATTGAGTGGGCATCACTGGATTTTGTTCAACAACCGGAGAGACGACATGACTGAAAACCAAACCGCCGCACAGAAACTCGCAACCATCTGGGTCAAGACCGCACTGGCCCAAGCCAATGACGAGTTCGTCCACAACCCCAACAGCGCCAACTGGAACCGGGTGCAACGTGCCATGCTGACCTTCCAGCAGTTTGAGTACACCACCCGCACCAAGCGTGACGTGGTGGAACTGCTCCAGCAATTGGAGCAAGCCCCCATCACCGACTGGCAGGACTTGATCTGCCTCCACGCTCTCGACCTGTCCTGCGCCGATGCCCTTAACACCTACGCCTGAACGGAGACCAGCCATGTACCAGCAAATGATGGACACCTTCCGCAACAAGATGCGGGAATATGACGCCGCCCAGTGCAAGCGAGCAATGGACGATGTCTACGAGACCCTCTCCCTGCACAAAGACCCGACACCGTACCAGCAAAAACTGCTGTGCGAGTTGGATGCCATCCGTGATCGTCAACGTCAACTTGGAGCCCGACCATGAGAAAACAATTCATCGAGTGCAAAACCTACCGAACCGCCTACAAACGTGCCCCGTGGGCCTGTGCTGTTGCACGGGCAACTGGCGGGTTTTGGGCATTTGAATCTGCTGATGACTACACCAACTGGAAAAAACAATCATGACCAAAAAACAAATCATCAAAGAGGCGGCACTGACCGCCGCCCTGTTCGCCCTCATCGGCTCGGCAATCACCGTCAAGCTTGCCCTGTTCGGGTTCTTTGGGTGACCGCCATGACCATCTCAACAATTGACGCCGTGATGATCGCCGAGGGTGTGACCGAGGTTGAAGACCAAGACACCTACATCGAGGCGTGGCAACTACTGATCGACACGGGCCTTGCGTGGCAACTGCAAGGCTTCTTTGGTCGCACCGCCCAGCACCTCATTGAAAGTGGCATCTGCCACCCCAAAGGATGATTTCAGCCACTAGCCCAGCTTGCTGGGCCTGTGAGTGCAATCCCAAACGGAGAGAAACCATGTACGACATCACACAAAAAGGCGTTAACGAAATCTTGGCTTGGGTCGATGCCCACCACAACTGGCCCGGGGTGGGTGAGTTTTGGGTCTTGGATGCCCGAAACAAGCTGACCTCTGGCCGTCCGCCGATCCTGCAAATTCCCGCCGAGCAAAGCCGCTCAGGCTACCCCGCAAACATGATCGTCAGCCCTGACGAAATCTTCAAAATCTAAAGGAGAGCACCATGCCCACCATCACTTTGCGCCGCCGTGACGGCTCCGAAATCAAGACCGTCAAGTCCCACCTGCTGATCTGCCATGCCGGGGCAGTCACCCACACCCTGCACGTCCACAAAAACGACTCGGGTGAATGGGTCGTGTCCGATCCCGGCTCGGGCGGCAAGCTCCTGCACCTTGAGGCCATGTACCGTGGTTGCCCCGTCAGCACCTACGGGTTCACCTATCCCGAGGTCAAACCTCTGGCCCAAGCTCAGGTCGATCTGCTGATTGAGCGGGTCGGATCGGATCGTTTCAACGACATCCTTGGCGCTCATGTGGTCAAGGCTTGACCGATTCAATTTAAACAGTACACTAGTGCTACTTTCAGGAGATCGATATGACAACCACCAACCGTGAAGACTGGCTGACCGCCGCCGTGAATGAACTGCGCCCCTTCTTTGATGCCATCAACAAACCCCTGCCGCAGAACGTTCGTGTGACGTGCGGGTTTCCATCGAACGCCAAGCGTTCGGGTGCTATCGGTGAATGCTGGGCCGACACCGCCTCCGCAGACAAGACCTTTGAGGTTTTGATCAGCCCCACCTTGGACAACCCCTTGCTGGTGTTCGAGGTGCTGGTGCATGAGTTGTGCCACTCGACTGCCGGGGCCATGAACCACGGCCTCAACTTCCAGAAGGTCGCCGCCCTGATGCACCTTGTGCCAAGTGCTGGCCCGAAAGGTTGGAAAGCCACGGGCCGTTCCTCTACCTTTGAGCCGACCTTCGGCGAGATCATCTCGTCCCTCGGCGCATACCCTCATGCGGCCCTGACCATGAACACAAAGAAGGTGCAGACCACCCGGATGTTGAAGGCCGTGTGCCCATCCTGTGGGTACACAGTACGCCTCACCTCTAAGTGGGCCGCCCTTGGCCTACCGTCCTGCCCACAGGACAGTGACACCCTCAACCTCGTTTAAACAGGAGACCAGCCATGATCGCCACGAATACCCTCACCCCAATCAAAAACGAAATCTTGAAGTTGCCCATCGCCCGTGTCATGGGCGCTTGGGATTTGCACGGTGACAGTCGCCCCCTGCTGGGGTCGGTGAGCAACCAGAAAAACACCGCCGCAGACCTGCTGGCTGAGGCCGTCCACCACGGCAAGCTGACGTTGGACGCCATCCGCAACGCCCCACCAGCCGCACCACCTGCCTCGGCAATCCCTCAGGCAGACCCCGCTGTTGCCGCCGTGGCGGGTCGTGCCGCCGCTGATGCTCTCGATGCCCTGCAAGCGGTTCAGGACATGAGGGACGGGTTCAAATCCGACCTGACCAACCTCAATACCCGCCTCGCCATCGAGCGTGAAGACCGCACCGCCGACCTCGACCAGATCAAGGCCAGCCTCGAGAAGATCAGCAAGGCCAGCAAGGTGAAGGTCGATGACCGTAAGGTAGAAGAGGCCGTGGCCCGTGTGGTCGCTGATGCGTTTGCACCGTTCAAGGCCGCAGTCGAGGCCGCTGGCGCTCAGGCCGTGGTCGCCGACCTGTCCTCTGTGCGTGTGGTCAGCACCGAGACCTGCCTCGATGCGTTCGGCGTGAACGTGTTGGATCGAGCCGGGAACCCCCTCACGGTGGACATCTGGAACGACCCGACTGCCCCGGCTGTTGACCCTCACTTCATCTGGACGCACGACATCCTCCAGCACCTGCTGTTGACGCAAGAGACAGGCGAGAACGTGTGGTTCGGTGGCCCCAAGGGCACGGGCAAGTCAGAGACCGCCCGACAGTTTGCCGCAGTCACAGGCCGTGCGTTTAAACGCATCAACTTTCACAAGTACACCAGCGCCGAGGACTACATCGGTGCGGTGGGTTTGGAGAATGGTCAGACCGTGTTCAAGCGTGGCGACTTCCTCGCCGCCTTCACTCACCCCAGCACCGTGATCCTGCTGGACGAGGTGACCAACGCCGACCCCGGCGAACTGGCCCCGCTCAACGGGTTCTTGGAGCCCAACAGCGCCGTGTCTTTTGGCGGGTCTGTCCAGAGCCGTGCCCCCGGTGTGCTGGTGTTCGCCGCCGACAACACCCTCGGGAATGGTGACGACTCGGGCCGCTACGCCGGGACACGTTCAATGAACAGCGCCTTGGTCGATCGCTTCGCCCGTGTGGTGGAGTTCGGCTACCTGCCCATCGAGTCGGAGGTCGAGGCCGTGGTGCGCCACACCAAGTGCCATCCTAAGCTTGCCGAGCATATCCTTGCCGCCGTGCGCTTGGCCCGTGAGAAGGTGCAGACGGGCGAGGTGATCGATGCCCCATCGATCCGCTCGGTGATCGGTTTTGTTCGTGCCCTGCGGGTGTTGCCCATCGACAAGGCATGGGCCACGACCATTGCCGCCCGTCAACCAGCCGAGTCGCTTCCCGGCTTGACCGCCATATACGTGTCCTGCATCAACGAGGACACCATCAACCAGTACCTGTGAGGTTCACATGAACATCGAAACCATTCTCTCCCGCCCCAACCTGCGCGGGTATCAGTTCCGACAGGGCCTTGAGTCGTTCGCACACAAAGCCGCCCAGTCCCTTGGCCTTGAGAAAATCAAGGTTTACTGGCTGGCTGACGTGCAGACCGCTGGCATGAGCGGTAGCAACGACCTGTACTTGTCCAACGTCACCGATGAGGCCATTATCAGCCGTGCGCTGGTCTTGAAGTACGCTGGGTACGTGGTGCATGAACTGCTCCACAGCAAGTACACCAACTTCAACGTGCGTGGATCGAGCCAGTACATCCAGCAACTGCACAACGCCGTGGAGGACGGTTGGATCGAGAACACGGGCATCCAGTGGGGAATCTTGGGCAACATCGCCCCCCTGCTGGGTGAGTTGATCGACACCATGAACCGCCAAGCACTGGCAGAGGTGACCGACTGGGACGACCCAGCGCAGTACCCCTACCTGCTGGCTGTCCACTGCCGCAAACACGCCACCGTGAAGTTGCCCGTCAACCCCCGCCTGTTGCCCATCTTCGATGAGGCCGCTCGGCGGTGCTACAACGCCACCTCCAGCGCCGACACCTTGCTGGTCGCTGAGTGGGTCTATGACCAGATCAAGCAAGAGTCGGACAAGCCCAAGGACAAGCCCAAGGACAAGCCCAAGGGCAAGAAGGCCGACCAGAACACACCCTCAGAGCCACAGGATGGGCCTACAAGCCCCTCAAATGACGAGGGTAAGGGTGAGGGTACTGCCGAGGGTGAAAAGCCTTCCCCCATCAAATCACCCGAGGGTGTTCAGGCCCGTGAGGTCGAACCCAAGCTTGAAGAGGGTGGCGCGATGGGCAATTACAGCGCCGACTATGACGTGCGGAGTGGCAAGGTCTGCACGGGTGGCAGGATCGAGGTCACCGATGTACCGATTCCCGCCAAGCTTCGCTACGAGGTCAAGCGCCTGTTCGAAAACTCGGGCATCACTGAGTTCAGCCGCAACCGCAAGTTCGGTTCTGTCAACGTCCACGCCCTCCCGGGTGTTGCCGCTGGAAACGATCGTGTGTTTAAACGCCGCCTCGATGTCGAGGGTATCGACTCTGCCGTGGTGATCCTGCTGGACATCAGCGGTTCGATGTTCGGCAATGACGACCCCAAAAAGCACCGTGTTGTGTCTGCGGTTCAGGCTTGCCGTGCGCTGATGGACACCCTGACTGCCGCCGGGGTCAAGGTTGCCGTGGTGGCTTTCGGCACTTACGTGTTCGAGTTGAAGACCTTCGATGGCAATCACCGCAAGACCAGCGCCCTGCTGGGCACGGTGAAGCCAGCGGGTGGAACGAACGACTACGCCGCCCTGCGCCATGCCCACCAGATGCTGATCAAGCGCCAAGAGAACCGCAAGCTGGCCTTCGTGATCACTGACGGGCGAGGCAACGTTGATGGTGTGCGCCAACAGGTAGCCTCTGGCAACGCCTTCGGTGTGACGACCATCGGCATCGGCATCAACACCGACATCGCCGACATCTACGGCAACGCCGTCACCATCCGCAAGCCCGAGGACATCGGCGCTGTTTCATTCAAGCAGATCAAGCTTGCCGCTTAATCAACCCGCCCCTTCGGGGGCTTTTTAGGAGAGAGAACATGAACCACTACGCAGTCGAACTGACCCGCACCGTGTACATCACCATCAACGTTGATGCGCGAGACCCCACCGAGGCCGAGGAGTTGGCTTGGAGGGAGATCGAAAACGGCAACTACGCTGGTGATGCCCACTGGGAAATCAGCGACATCTCGGAGGAGGTCGCCGATGACGACACCCGATCCAACGGCCCACATGGAGCAGGGTCATGATCTACGCAAGACTGATCGTTTACGCATTCGCCATCACCATTCTTGGGCTTGACCTGTTTTTGTGGAGGCCAGACTGATGACCGTAGAAGAGGATGCGTTTAAACACATGAATGAAGCCTACGACCAGATCGTGATGGCTCTCGACTCAAACCATCTGGACAGGGAGGACGCCTTCGCCCTTCTCGCCCAGATGCTCTGCCAGTTGTCTCAGGATGACCGGGATCACTTCATCAACAAGATGAACTTTTTTTACAGCATGGAAAAAGCCATGCGCCCCGAACTCAAGGAGATGCACTAATGAAACACATAATCGATGCCCTGCGCCAAGAGAAGTTCAAAGTCACCATCTATGACAACGGCACTGACAAGGTGGACTTCGTCCTCGCTGTCGTGATCGATGAACCCATCGACATCTGGTGTGTCGCAACCATCATTGGAAATGCTGGTGCCCTGCCTTTTGTGGAGGGCCGATACCTGTTTTTCCCCGGCCTACAGATCGACACCGAAACCTACGACTACATCTGTGCGTAAGATCAAAACCCTGCGTGACCCGTGCCCACACTTCGCCCGACAAGCCATTGAGTTCGACCATTTGCTGGAGATTCATCCCGACAAGCAGAGGTTCAAACGGGGCGAGAAGTTCATCAGGTACGAGCGCATGCGATGGTGCGTTTACACGCACTCTGACAGCCCGCAAATCTACGGGCGCTACAACACTGTAACCACTGCAGTGTTTCATGCATTGAAATGAAGAGGGGGGAGAGGCATCAAGCTTCTCCCCCCTTCTTTTTTTTCGTCTGTACTTTTCAGAACATATCCAAGTTCTCGGAATACGTACCTGCGGTTTTGTTGAATATCAGGGTAGTCTCACCCTGCGTCCCTACCCAGCGGTAGCGGCACTTCCAGACCGCCAACTCCGTGTAATTGTCTTTGCGGTGGATCGTGATACCGCAGTCGGTCTTCGCCCACCATGCCATCGAGCCGCTGATCGACATACCGTCCGGCCTTGGTTGCTCCACACCCGAGCGTGTGATCTTGCTGGGATGGGCCACGAACCATGTGTGTACATCGTGGGCCATGCAGAACTTCTTCACCTTGGTGAGAATCTCGCTGATGGCGTTCGTCTCGGTCTTGTCCGATCCGGGCATCTCGATGTAGTTGTACGGGTCAATCACCAGACCACGCACACCCATGCGCTTCACCGCCGCCCGTGCCCGTGTCAGGATCGAATCCAACGTGCTGGGTTCTTCGCCATTGGTATCGATGAAGAGGAAGTGTTCGTTGACCCATTTAAACGCATCATCCGATACCTGTTTACTCATCCGATCCCGGCCTTCGTAGAAGGATTGGAATGTGTAGAGTTCCATCAGTCGGGTGATGTGGACTTCGGGCTGGTTCTCGAAAGAGCAGATCGCAAACTTCCAGTCGTTGTCCCGTGCGAGGTTGACCATCAACTGATCCACAAAGTTCGACTTACCAGACGATGGGTAGCCCGTGACCACCGTCATCTGCCCCGGTGCGATGGTGTAAAGGCTGTCAATGGATGGGTAGCCCGTGCTGAACCCCTTACCCGTGCCTTTGGTGTAGAGGTCGTTGATCTTGTCAGCGTAGGCCGTGGCTTCGGAAATGCCATTGATGGGATACGGTTCTGCGTCTTCGATGATCTTGTTTAAACGTTCAACCGGGTTTAGCTCCGCCGTCGGGTCATCGTCGAGCCATGCGTCGTTTAAATCTTTCCATTCAAACTTGGCGAGTCGGCACTTCTCTTTGCCGATGCGTCTTGCGAGTTCTTCTGCCAGAGCCTGACCGGGGCCGTCCTGATCAGTCGCCAGCACAACGTAGGGTGCGGCATCGATGATCTCTCGGGCGTTCCACACAAACCCAAACTTCTTGTCTTCTGTCGGCAGTACCTTGCCGTCTGCAACCTTAACTGGTGCGCCGCCCGGGACGCTCACCACGTTCTTGATACCTGCCTCGATGGCGGTCAGGCAGTCCATCTCGCCTTCGACAATGATGAGGGGCTGGCCCTTCTCCACCTTGTCGATGCCAAAGAAATCATGTGCCCCACCTGCGTCTTGTGTGAAATCCTTCGCTTCGATGCTTCGGTACTTCGCCGAGACCAGCGCCCCGTTTCGGTAGTACGGGAAGCCAACCGCCTGTGTGGGTTTACTCAGCCGGGAGAAGAACTTCTCCGCCGAAAAGAGCCTCATTGAGTCTGCGGTGATCTCCGATATGCCCCTCGACTTGAGCCATTGGTAATGCTGGAAGGTAAGCCTGTTGCTGACGATTGACTGAGCAGGTACAACTGACAATTTGGTCTCCTTGGGTTGCACAGAACCCGATGCGTAACAGTGGTGGCAGTGATAGACAACTGCGCCGTCATCCTTGCGGGTCAGCGTCATGTCTTTGAGGTTTTGTTTTCTGCGGTCAGGTGTGCAGAATGGGCAGATGACCCGGGTCGAGTCGTGGAAATGTGTATCAGCTACAAGAGCCTCAATCATTTCATGGCCCCTGAGCTTGTGCGTTTAAACGACCGATTGGCCGAGGCCGGTTTCGCTTTGAGGTTGCTGCGAGCAGATGTCCCGCCTTTACTGAGAGGGGTCATGTGATCGACATCCTTGCCGTCACCCTTCTTCACGACCCCTTCACGCTCCAACATTCTCCGGGCTTTGTTTCTCTGCGCCCTTTTCTTCTTCACCGCCTCTGTCCCATCGTAGTTGGCGTACTCTTCTTTGTAGTTCCGTGGCATTGCGACTCCTGTTACTGGCCCTGATCGAGAGGGGCCATCATGTTGGTGGGGGTACTGGCTACGTCTGTTTGCTCTAGGCTTGTGGCATAGCGCGTGAAGGTCTCCCAATCACCAGCATCCGCTTTCCCCCCGAAAATTTAACCCTCCAGAGAGAGTTCCGTCTGTTCTGGTGGGCGGTAGTTCTCCACCTTGACCCCGTTGGTGATCGCATCAACCAAGTCATTCTGACTTGCCATACGAACCACGAACGATGTTTGTGCGACATGAATCAAGGCTTGATGCCTTGAAGATGCCCTGACCAGACGGACATTGTTATCCGATGTCCCAACAATGTAAATGCGTTCTTCTCTCATACTCTTCCTTTTTTTTGAATGCCTTGCGGCGCTTGGTTTTGTAGACGTTGATCTACGTTTACTTCATAACCAAATGCTTCGCCTTGCTCATGTCAATGTACGCATTACTGCGTATAGCGGTGCGTCCATTGATAGTTGCTTGGGTCTGCGTGGTGATGATCTTGATGCTGGGCACGTACAGGCCGCAGTCTGATATTGTTTGAACAAGCAGGGTCTCCGATGGAACGATGTACAGGAAGCCAATCAGCTTGGTACACATCGCATCAGCAACCTGCTTGCCCCGGGTGATCTTGTCGAACGTGACAAGCCATGAGTTCTCGTAACGCTCGGTGAACCCGTGAAGGTCTACGTCATAACGGCACTTCGTTTCGACAACCCCGGCAATGACCCCATCCTTCACCAGTAAGGCATCAACATCTGCGGGTTGATCTTTCTGCGTTTGGATGTAGCTGTACATGGGGTAGTTACTCAGGAAGATGTCCCGTGCTTTCTGCTCATCGGCCAGACTTTGCTGGCCCCGCTTACTCAGTATGTCCATCTCTGTTGCTCTCTGTTCTTTTACGCCGGATGGATAGTTTCCACCCAAAGACCCCCTACCCCACGGGATGTGAGGAGAAGGGGAAGGTTCCACCCCTGCAAAGCAGGATCATCATGTGACGGATCGTCCGTCTACCCTCGGCTTGATGATTCGACCAGCCGCACGGATTATTCGGGAACTGCCCCCTAGACGTGAGTCATACCGTGTCGCGGTTTTCTTCCGAGCGGCCCCACTTGCGGCCCCTGCTGTCGTGCGGAGTACGGAAGTCGTGGAAAGTACAGACGTAAAAAAGCCGCTTGCAACTGCGATCCCGGTAGCAACCTTGCCTAATACCTCTCAACGGGCATTAGGCAAAGCGGAATCGCATGTGTAAGCGGCTTCAATTTCTGTCACTTGCTACGGCAACAGCTTCACTGTACCACCACATTTCAACCAGTGTCAAGCACCTTGTTGAAAAATATTTGTCTTCGTTGAATGTTGTTGGATGTTGTTGGACGTTACTGGAACCACGGCAGAACCACGGCAGAACCACGGGGTTCATACAGGGTTCACACAGGGTTTGCGTTTAAACGCTATGGATATTAATCGCCAAAAAGGCGAGGGTATCAGAGGTTACAGACGTTACAAGTGGAGTTATGCGTTTAAACATTACAGCTCAACCGGCTGCCTGCGAGCTGCACGCCGGCCTGCTTTTCGTTTACACTGGCAGGGCAGGGTGTCTCCCCTTGCAGTTGCTTCTCCTTCAGCCCCGGCCTTTGCGCTGGGGCTTTTTTATTGGGGCAACGGACTCGATCTTCTCCACCAGTATTTCTGCCCGTGGGTTCTCGGGGTCAAGCCCCCAGTACGCATGGCGCTCCTTCACCTGCCTGTCGTTCTCATAGATCAACCCCTGCATCAGGTCGAGGATCAACGACTCGTCCAAGTCTGGCCTTCGGCTGGCGTAGAAGATGTGCAGAGTAACTCGCAGATCACCCGTCATCAGCGTAGCCAACGGCTGGCACTGTTGCCGAAAAGCATCAGAGTAGTTCAACGCCTTCTGCGACTTGATCAGACGGGACATCCCCCCGAACTTCACCACCCTCCTGCTGTTGGCCTTCGATGCTGGCTCACCAAAAATAATTTGCACAAGGGCTTGCAATTCTGGTGTATCATCACTATCATTGGAGATGTCAGTCATAGCAACCTTTGGAGAAAAGATGAAAATTACGAACGTTCACAATGTACCAGAACCTCTGGTCACCCTTGCAAAGGCCGAATTTTATAGCAAGGGTGATGCTCAGTACAGCGTTACAGAGATCATGTCTCCTCCCAAAATCCGCCGCTTGCGGGAGAAGTACTCCGAGCAGATCACGCAGGATGCCAGCGATATGTTGTGGAGCCTGTTGGGCTCTGCCCTCCATGTGGTGATGGAGCGTGGCGACACCCCGGGCTGGCTCAAGGAAGAGCGCATCTTCGCTGACGTGGACGGGGTCAAGATCAGCGGGGCGATCGACCTTCAAGAAGAGACGCCCAAGGGAATCATCATCCACGACTACAAGTTCACCTCTGCGTGGGCAGTGATGCAGGAGAAGGAAGAGTGGGCCGAGCAGTTGAACATCTATAAGTGGTTGGTCGAGACGGTCAAGAAGAAGAAGGTGGTGGGCCTGAAGATTTGCGCTTTGGTCAGGGACTTCAACCGACACGAAACAAAGGAAGGCTACCCTGCCGCCCCCATCTGCATGGTGGACATCCCGCTGTGGGACAGCATCAAGACCGAGACCTACATCCGCAACCGTCTTGAGATGCACCGCGATGCCAAGATGAAGGCCGACTTTGGTGAACAGCAACAAGACTGTTCCAACGAGGAACGCTGGATGTCGGAGACGACATACGCCGTGAAGAGGGAAGGTCGCAAGACAGCGATCCGTGTTTTTAAAACCATTGAAGAGGCCACGGAACTGGCCGAGAAGGAGAAGGGCTATGTCGAGACAAGAACTGGAGAGCCAAGACGATGTGCCGGGAACTTTTGTGGTGTTTCGCAGTGGTGTGAGCAGTACCAAAAAGAGCTTCCTTGAGAAGAAGAAGCTGTGGTGGGAGTGGCACAAGGCCAACCCTCAGGTGTGGGAATACTTTGAGCGGTTCGCCTTTGAGGCCATCAGACACAAGCGGGAGAAGATCAGTCACTGGCTGATCATCAACCGGATCAGGTGGGAGACATCAATCGTTACAACAGGAGAAGACTTCAAAATTTCAAATGACCACATCGCTTTTTACGCACGGCTCTGGAAGGCCAAGCACCCAGAGCACAAAGACCTTTTTACAACCAAACGAATGATCGGAGAAATACATGATTGATGAGCTTGCTAAAGAGTTGGGCGCGGAGGATTGGCCCAAGGGGCTGTACATGATCTTTGCCAAAGAAGGAGAGACGCTGATGTGCAGAGTGATTGGGCTTACCCGTACAACCGCCAAGGTTCAGCCTTGGGACTTCATGTTCGGGGGCATTGACGAAGATGTTGTTCAAGAGATTGTTTTGGCCGAGTGGGATTCGTTCCACGCCTTTGACGACCTTTGGGACATGGATGATTACCACGACAAAAACTACCCTTTGACAAACACCGGAGATACAAATGAACCAAGTACCAATGAACCAAGTTGATCTGCTGAAGCTGAACGTCAACGAACACGTTGAGAAGAAACAAAACCTGTCCTACCTGTCGTGGGCATGGGCATGGGCTGAAGCCCTGAAGGCAGACCCTGCCGCCACGTTTGATGTGCAGACCTTTGACGGCAAGCCCTACATGGAAGTGAATGGCACGGGCATGGTCTGGGTCACCGTCACCATGTTCGGCAAGCCTATGACCTGTTTCCTGCCTGTGATGGATCACCGCAACAAACCCATCACCAACCCTGACGCATTCCAAGTCAACACTGCGCTGATGCGTTGTATGACCAAGGGCTTGGCATTGCACGGGCTGGGCCTGTACATCTACGCCGGGGAAGACCTACCCGAAGGTGACGCAGAGCCTGTAATCGTCAAGGCAGTGACCCAGAAGGCCACAGCCGATGTCGAGGTCAACACCGGGAACGCAGATGCGAACGCAGAGTTGTTCGCCGAGGGAATGATCACCTACACAAACCATTGCGAGGACGCAATGAGTTTAAACCGTTACTGGAAGGCCAACCAAACACAGTTGGATGGTCTCAAGGTAAGTCACCCTGCTCTCTATGAGCAGGTTCGCAATCGCTTCGCAGAACTCAAGAAGCAATTTTCGGAGAAACAATAATGGCTACTGAATACAAACCCTACCCCGACGCAGGTTCCCTCCGCGCATCCAGCGTCAAGAAGGGGCCAAAGTCTCCTGACTACTGGGGCAACATCGCCATCAACCTCAAGGACTTGACCAACATCCATACCGAGGACGGCCTGACTGTCGTCAAGCTGTCTGGATGGAAGAAGGTAGACAAGCAGGGCAAGACTTACCTGTCGATCTCGGTTGACCGCTTCGTGCCCGAGCAGAAGACTGGTGGCTACACCCGCCAAGAACCACGTCAAGAAGACAGCGTCAACGATGACAACTTGGACGATGTGCCTTTTTAAAAAGGTATACTCTTGGCATACCGTTTTAAGGAGTAATCATGAAACTATGCCGAGAGTGCAATGTGCAAAAAACTTTAAACGAGTTTTACAAGCATGCCGCGATGAGCGATGGGCATTTAAACAAGTGCATATCGTGCGTCAAAACCAGAGTTAATAAGCACAGGGAAAACAACTTGGAAGCTTTGCGCGAATACGACAGGAAGCGATCTAACGAGCCGCATCGTGTCGAAGCGCGTAAAGCTTATCAACAAACGGACTCAGGGAAGCTTGCAAAGAGGAAGGCGAACCACGCATACCTCAAGCGCTCCCCAATGGTTTATGCCGCGCACGTCATTGCGAGTAATGCGATGCGTGACGGAAAACTTATACCCGCAAGTTGTTGCTCTGTTTGCGGCTCCGTCGAGAAGATTGAAGGTCATCATGATGACTACACAAAGCCGATGGATGTGCGGTGGCTATGCGAGAAGTGTCACAAGTCGTGGCACAAGACGAACAAGCCAATTTATTTTTGAAAGGAGAAATCCAATGGCATTGCAATTTGAGGCCAGAAAAGTGGCTATGAAGCAAGACAGAACTGGTTTTGTTTTGACTTTGTCCATACACCCAGACGAGCTTCCGGACGAGCTAATCCGTGACTTCGTTGGGGCGCGATACGGTTGCGCGATGGTGCGGATTCAAGATGACGAGTCTGCAACGCCGTACAACAACAGGGTTCAGTCGGCAGGGATGCTTTGCAAACAGCCGACCTTCCAAGATTTTCTCAACGTTGACTCAGAGGCTGCAGCTGCGGCGGAGCTGTGTAAACGCTGTGGCATTGAAAGCCGCACCGAACTGCACGGCAACGAGGTAGCCAAGATGATCTTTGATGACCTGATCAAGGACTACGAGAAGCACCCCAACGATCCGTTCTAAGGAATACAAATGACATTCACATCGACATACAAACCATTCATGACGTACCTTGAGCCGAAGGAAATCGTCAAGCTCAAACGCTTTTCCAAGGCCCACAAGATTCCGATGGCGCAGATCATTCGGGAAGCGATCTATGCCCGTCTGGCCTCTGGCAATCAATACACCAGCGGATTCAACGAGGGTTTGGCCAAGGCCAGCAAGGTTGTTCACGGCATCGATGCGGCGCAGATGCGCTTCCCATCCGGTATGTCCTTTGCAGAACTCATTGACACCGAGATCAGCAAGCACGTCATACGCGAAGGAGCAGAGCATGAAGCTGACGGGCAACCGTAATCAGTGCCAATCCTGCAAGGAGTACTTCAACAGCAACTCTGCCTTTGACAAGCACCGAACAGGAGACCATGGACACAACCGCAGGTGCAGGACGCCACAAGAGATGACTGCCCTTGGGATGCTGGTCAACAGCGCAGGTTTTTGGATCACGGAGAAATACGATGGACCAATCAGACAAAGAGACGATGAAAGTGAACAGCCCGAACCTGACTAACCCCGACTACGTGTACCCGCGCACATTGGATGAAGCCTTTGGTGAGCGTGGCCCAGTGGTTGAAAAGGACGCAGAGCCTGAGATGTACTGGGATGACAAGCTGATGCTGTGGGTAGCGCCAGCGATTGTGATTTTTCTTATTGTGTTATTTATTTTGGAGAACTGAAAATGGAAGACATTCAAAAACGTGAGTTGATTCGTAGCATCAAGCTGATCCAATCGCTGGGTTGCTCTTTCCGCATCCTATCCCCAGACGGCGAGTCCTTTGGTGATTTACAGATCGTTGAACCCAAGACCCGCCGACGTTCGCCAAGCAAGTATCCGCATGGATCGCTGACCAAACAAGTAAAAGATCATTTGGATTTAAACGCTGAGATTGGCGTTGTTCAAAAAATACCCCCCGGCGATTTTGATCTAGAGATGTTGCGGTCCGTTGCTTGCAGTATTTTGACCGCTGCTTGGGGAAGGGATAGCTACGTCACCATGGCGCGTGGGGATTATTTTGAGGTGATGCGCACAGCGGAGAAAACTGCAGGAGAAACTGTATGAAAAAGCTGATTGCCATAGCTCTGTTGACACTGAGTACTGCGGCATCAGCAACCTTCTACACCGGCAACGACATCAAGAGTCGTCTCGATGGCGGGGATACCCATCAAGGTATGCTGGTGCTTGGGTACGTTGCCGGTGTTGTAGACCTTGGCCGTGGAGATTATCACTGCGCCCCCGAGGGGGTAACGCTGGGCCAGTTGCGTGACATTGCCTACGCAGCAATCAACCGTGACCCAAGCAGTAGGCACCTCAATGGTTCGGTTCTGGTTACCTTGTCCTTGATGGAAGTGTGGCCCTGCAAGAAGAAGGACAGCCTGTGAAATACCTCGCTGCAATCTGGTTGGTGCTGTCCGTCGTGATCGGCTACGAGCTGACTGGGATGGCGTTTACACGTGGCTTTGAACAAGGCTACGTCGAGGGGCAGGAGAGAGCGCTTATGTCCCCGCAAGCCCTAGAGACTTGCACAAGGTGGTGGTTCGACGGCAGTGAGGTACGGGCCAAGCAAGCAATGAATCAATACTGTGAGAGGAACAAGAAATGAACGCACAACACACACCGGGTCCGTGGAGGATGCGCGCCGCGATCAAGTCAGATGAGTTTGATATTCGGGACGAGGGGTCATCCGGCGGGTACGCGCCGATAGCAAAGGTCAAAGGCGACAAGCGGTCAACGATGGAACAAGCGGCTGCAAACGCCCGACTGATTGCTGCCGCACCTGATCTTTTGGATGCGCTTCAAACTATGCCGCAAAGCATGTCCGCAACTGATGAAGAGTACTGGGCTTGGGTTGACAAAGCGCGTGCGGCGATCGACAAAGCAACAGGAGGTTAAGCATGAGCAGCGTACACGCAGTGACACAAGACTTGGTGTTCACCTTGAAGGTGGCATCGTTCTACCCGATACCCACGGACAAGCTGGTCAAAGAGTTTAGCGAGTGGGTGGCCGAGAAAGGTAAGGAGCACAACTTCATCACATGGAGAGTGTCGATTGAAGAGGAGTACGAAGCATGACCGCAAGAGAGCAATTCGAACTCGACCACTTCGGCATCACACCGGGCAAGGTGGGCCGCAGGTATCACGCCGCAGCAGCACTGCCACCATCGGCATGGCGCAGGTCGTTGAAGGGCTGGGTGGCACTGGCACTTGGCTGGGTGCTGGGCACACTGTTCGGCGTGGTGTTGGTGCTTGTTTGGGAGATGACGAAATGAGCACAGCTGAATTCTTGGGAATCTGCGCAATTGTTTTTATTGCCAAAGCGATGCCAGACGAGTGGGCCTTCCCTATTGCTGGGTTTTTTGTTGTGGCAAAGGTCACGCTTGATGTTTTTGGAGTGACAGCATGAGCAAAACAGACATCTACCGCAGCTTTGAGCAGTGGAAGAACGGCAACGTGATGGAGCATGGCGTCCCACGCACCGAGCATTACAGCGAAGCCCAGCTTGATCTGGTTGAGATGGGCTGGAAATACGGCTACGACGCTGGCCGCGCAGTGGAGCAAGCCCTCGACAAGAAGGCAGAGAACGCCCGAGAGCTTGGGTTGCGCTGGGATGAACTGCCGGACACACACTTTGGAGACGTTGCGTTCTTGAAGGGTGCTCAGTGGGCAGAAGCCAAACTCAAGGAGAAGAACACATGAACGACCGGGACCAACTGCAAACCATCTGCCTGTACATCATCTACATCACCATCGTCATGGGCTTCGGCCTCTTGGTGGCCTTTTGGATAATGGCATGACCCCAGACGACATTGATCACAAACACGGCGAGTGCAATCCGTGGAGTCTTACACCCCATCAATGCATGACCATCCGCTTGGTCTGTTTACACGGTGGGACCAAACGGGCCAGCCACGCTGAGAACCTGCCACTCCGTACACTGGAGCATCACCTTCTGATGAGCCGAAAGGCCATGGAGATGTACGGCAGTGATGTTCGGCTGTTTCTTGAGTTCGACAGGTGGGTCAGGCACACTAGGCCATCCACTTTAAACACAAGGAAAAATAATGTTCCGCATCTTCTTCGCTGACCTTGTCCGCATGCTTCAACCTCCGACCACCATCAAGCTGGCAGAAGAAGAACTGGAGCAAGCCAAGCGTGAACTACTCAGATCGCACAGTTCACAAGAGTACGCACATCACATGGCCAACTACCACTCAGAGCGTATTGAGCGCTTGACCGAATTCATCAAAAAACAGAAAGCATGACATGAACGAACGAGAACTCGACCTGTTGGTCGCAGACCTGCAATATGAAAACAAACAACTCCGCATTCAAAGAGACGCCGCAGTCGAGGAATCGATCCGCATGCGCCACACCCTCGAACACATCTACGCCAAGTGCGTTCTGGCCGTTCGAGAGAGTGGACCCTCGAATCCTCGAGGCGATGCATCGAGCCACAATGACAAGTCGTCGTACTGATCGTTTAAATCAACTGCCAGATGCGTTGATGTAAAAGCTGGAGCCATCCATGAAGCCATCTAAATTTTTGCAGTCATTAGCGCAGATCGCAGATGACTTGAGAAAAGAAAATTCAGTGTTGGTGTCGAACAAAACCAAAGGTTGGTCGATCCCTATACGAGTTGACAAGCTCAAGGAGTTTTTTGGGGAGGATGCGCCACAAGTTACCGAAGACCCAAAATGGGTTGAAAATTTTGCCGAAGCGTTTTACAGACTTCCAGCAGCTGGCAGGGCTGTAATTTCCTTGCGATACGGATTGTTTTGTGGCGTGTCATTTACTACTGGTGATGTGCATCGCATGACGGGTTTAGAGCGAAAAGAAGTGAACTTCATAGAAGTTCAGTCGAGGCATCGCATCTATACAGAGCTCTGCATCAATGACTACCAAGAACCATGCCGCCCTGTTTACACAGATGTAACGGTGAAGAAAAAAAATCGGCGATCCGCTTATTTCGAGGGGATGAAATTAAACGCCAGCCAACTTGGAGAGTCGCTTGTACCGAAACCAAAAGCTCCTTGAGGCTGTCCGGGAAAGCCCATGCCAATGCTGCGGAGTGAGCGATGGGACTGTCGTAGCCGCCCACTCCAACCAACTGCGTGATGGTAAGGGCCGGGGCCTCAAGGCACATGACTACCGGATAGCTGCGCTGTGCTACCGGTGTCACATGGAGCTGGACCAAGGCTTGAAGATGTCCAAAGAGGAGCGTGTAAACATGTTCGAGACAGCCCACCGGGCGACGGTAGGCTGGCTCTTCGAGAACGACATCATTGCATTGAAGCGATAGCCTTCTTGATCTTCTGGATTTCCGAGGAGATTTGGCTCTCGGCTCTGCTGATCTGGAGCAAGGCATCACGCTTCTCATCACCACTCATGGATGATGATCGGATCGCTACCCGGGCAGCCCTCAGCTCCTTCATCGTCCGCTCTGTGTCGCGGACATAGTCCTTGAAGGCGAAGGTACCCTTGTTTTCTTGCAGGTACTTGATGTAAGCCTCCGACTCACCCGTCTTCTCCAGCAGGTTGAGCGTCCTAACCACTGTGTCAACCGAGTCCTTGAGCTTGTAGAACTCAGTGACAGAGCCACGGGCTTCTGGGTCAGAGACAAACCGCTTGATGATGGGCATCTGCTCAAAGCGCTTGGTCGCCTTGGGTGTGTCGCTGAACTGAGCGGAGACGGAATCAATGGCTTCAAGTGCGTACCCACCAATGGTTCCTGTGTAGCCCTTGATGATGTGGTCCACCTTCATGGGTGACGCACCAAAAGCGCCAGCAATCCACTCGGCGGTGGAGGTTGTGCCCGGGCCGACTTGGAACTCGGGAGAGACATCCTTCAATCCCTCGCTGATGATTGGGCGACCTGTGAAGAAGTTGTAGTCCACATAGGTCTCGACCAGCGGTTTAATCGCTTGAGGGAACGGGTTAAAGCCAAAGGTGCTGGTAAAGTTTCTCAGCGCAGAGTCGCCGAAGTCTTTGGCCGTGTCTCGCCCGGACAAGAGAGCGGTGATCCGCTCAGGGAGAACCTTGAACAACACACCCACCTCGAACGGAATCGGGATGCGGATGCCAAGGGAAGGAATAATCCAGTTGTTGTCCTTGGTTTCCTGCTCCTGCTTCTTGTACTCCTCATCATCTGCAACTGCAAGGTAGTAAGCAACAGACAGGGCCATCATGCCTGTGCCGCGCATGAAAAACTTACGCTTGATGGCAGCTGCGTCTTTGTTGTTCATGTTGCCAGAGGAGGCGCGGTAGAACAGGTCAAGACCCTGCAGACGAGCGTTGAAGAACGGAATCGTGGCGGTCAAGATACGGATCAATGTGTTGCCACCCTTGCGGTGGAAGTTCATCACCTCCAGTGCGCGGTACAGAGCCTCAGCCTCGTTGCCAGTCTCAGCAAGGACGCGATCGTAGATCACAGCACGGGTAGCCGCATCGGATGCGGTTGTGCCCTTCTCCAAGCCGTCCCACAGTGATTTAAACGGACGCAGCAGCAAGGAGTCCGTGCGCTTTCCGGCCTTCTTGGCCAAGTCAGCCTCGAGGTTGCGACCAGACTCTTCGATGTTGCCAGTGTCGTAGCCGCTGATGATGCCAGCGTCCAGAAGCGCTCTGGTCGTTGGAGACATGTTGCCAAGAGCCTTACCGAAACCGATGACCGTATCTACGATAGGGGTCATCTTTTGGCCCGAAGTCACGTAGGACGACAGTGAGTCACGCAACAAGTTGGCCATCATGAAGCCGGGGTCGCGTGTCACCAAGTTGCGCAAGGCATCGGCTGGCATGGCAAGGATTGACAGGCCCGGTATTTCGCTCAGGTTTAAACTTTGAACGGCATATAGAAGCAGCTCGTCAGCCGTCTCGTAAGAGACGACCTCACCCTTTTCCAAAACGTTGATGACGTTCGGCTCGTTCGACTTGACCGCCAAGCGGGTTGCGCCCATACCCGGAGCCTTGACCTGCGTCACCACATCTATGGCACGCTGGGCTGCGTAGTTCTTTGCACCAGCCTGAATGGCTGACGTGGTGTTACGCACCATGGTCTCGAGGAAATCGGCCAGAGGAGCCTCGGCAGCATCCGCACCTTTGAGCTTCTTCGGTGGCCTGACGTTGGAGATCGACTGAAACAGGTTTGGTCCGACCGTGCCCTCACCCTCCATCTGGCGATAGAAGGGAACGTAATCAGCGTATTTCACGTACTCAGCGCCACGCTCTTTGGACAGGACACCCGTGTCCACCATGTACTTGACCAAACCGTTGTTGAAGTTGATCAGGTCTTTCTGGACGTTTACAAACAAGTCTTTGGGGTACTTCTGTTCCAGAACCTTGGCAAATGCAACGTCGGTTGCGTCAATGCCGGTCTCTTTGCCTTGAGCATTTAAACGCTTACCGCGTTTAACCATGGCCCAGTACTGGTAATGCTGGTAAATCTTTGGGTCGCCGTAAGCTGCCAGTGGCGCGAGGGAGGCAATCAAACCTTTGACACTGGAGTCGATGGTGGTGATGCCGTTGCGCAGGACTGGGATGCCGCCAGTGCGGTTGTCGAAACCCATGGCAGAAGCTGCCACACCAGCAGCAACGTCAGACATCAAGGCTGCGGACTCTGCACTCTGATCAGCAAGAAGGGCCGCTCCACCCATTTGCTCTGCCCGCTTTTTATCGTAGACAGACAGCTGGTTGTAACGGTTCAAGGCGGCAGCGCGGAAGTGGGCTGCGCTCTTTGGAGCGATGGCCTCAACAATGCGGCGAGCAAAGTTCTTCTTTTCACGGCTCGTCGTGGTTTCATTGATGCGATCATCGACACCCTTCGGCATGACTGGCAGGCTGTACCGAACACGAGGGTCGCTACGATCGTATGAACCAACGTTGCTGAGGGCGGACTTGACCTGACCGGACTCGTAGACGGCGATATTCTTGCGGCCATCTTCCTTGACGTAGAAGCCGTCAAAGCCCAGCTTGATGATGGCATCTTGCACTCTTTTGCTCTCGATGAGCTCCCAGCCCCCTCTCGCAAGAAAACCTTTGTCCAAATCACCAATCTTGCGACCATACTCGTCTGTGGTTTTGTTCAGCTCATCTACCACCTTCTGCACATGAGATGGGTTCTCGTAGTCAAACGGGTTCTGTGCGCTGACGTACACAGGCAACACATTGGGGCCGGACGGCATCATCTCTTTGTATGCGTTGCGCAGGTACTCTTTGGCCTCTGGCGTGGCCTTGGAGTAGTCCTCGGTCTTGATGCTGTCGATCATGACCTTGCCTTCTGGGAGGCTGCGGTAGTCCTTGCGAATGGCTGCGATGGCAATCTTGCGGCCTTCGGCAATCTGCTCTTTGGTCAAGACCTGTTCAACACGGGCGGTGGCTACATCCACGCTGTCTATGGCGAAGCGGTCAGCAAACCTTGGATCACTGGTCAAGAAGATGGGCGTACCGCGCTTCTCCTTGCGTGTGAAGTCCTCCACATCTTTCGATGTGCCGTGGTACATCACCAGAGGATTTCCGTCGGCATCTACGATCTTGCTATCGCCAAACCACTGTTTAAACTCAGGCGTCTTCGGAGCACGCAGGCTGTAGCTGATGTTCTTGACCTCGCGGTCAAACTCACCAGAGTTGTCGGTGACGGACTTGAGCTGCGTAGGGTTGTAAACAGCATAGCTCAGCGGGGACGTGCGGTTCTGTCGGCTGATGTAGCCGTCAAAGCCAAGACGACGCAGCGCAATTTGAACTGGCTCCTGCTCAATCGTGGAGGTGAAACCTTGCTTCAGGTTACCCGGCAAACCTCTGTACCAGTTGTCTGGGTACTCGGTAGGGGCGCGAAGCTGTGCCGCCGTCTCACGGTTGACCTCTGATATTTTGGCATCAGGTCTGCGGGTTGCTGCTGCAACTTGAGCTACGTGGTCTGGGTTGCGGAAGTCGAATGGAGTCTCGGCACGAGCGTACAGAGGCATGATCGACATGCGAGCAGGGGATAGGTCAAGGAGGGCGTCTTTGATGGGTTTATCGAAATCCCCAAACTTGCCGTATTCAGGTGCCCTGCGCTTGGCGTCACGAATGAACTCTCTGACCTGCTCTTCGGTGACGTTGCCCTTTTTAACCTGCTCACCCAAAACCCGCTGGAATAATTCCAGTTTTTGATCTTTGTTTAAAAGCTCGTTGTAAATTTCTTCACGGCGGCGCTCTTCAGCCATGCGGCCAAAGACCTCGGACTCTTCCGGTGTGCGCGAAAGGTAAATGGCCTGCGTGTCGCCGGACGGCGTGAACTCAAGGAACTCATCCGCAGTCGCATGGTAGAACACCGCAGCTTTGCCGTCCTCGTCAACCCACTGGTTGCCTGCGATGAAGCGTTTAAACTCTGGCGTCTCTGGCACGCTGGTCTTCGCAACTGCTTCTTTAACGGCCTTGACCGATGGGAAGCCAACGTTCTTCAGGCTAAATTTCTGACCACTCTCCGACAACTCTGCCCGTGTGCCACGGTAATCGACAGGTGTGTTGTGGTTTAGGACGACCATCATGCCCATGCTGGGCACTGCGTAGCCGTCGTAGCCAGCGTCGATGACGTTGGCCTCAAAGTTGTTGGCGTCACCATTGGCTTCGCGGAACAACCGGCTCATCTCTGGGCCGGGCGGCAGGATGTTGTCAAACTTCTGCGTGTAAACGTACTGGCCAACACCAGACTCAGGGATCGGCGTGCTGCCGTCGTCTTTCTTGATGTAGAAGTAAACGCGCTTCTTGATGCGTTCATCAAAGGCATCGTCAAGGCGGCGGCGCTCAGCGCCACGTAAACCAGTGCCGTACTTGGTTGCGTCCAGCTCTTGGACTTGAGCCTTGCCGTAGTGGGCACCTACGTAGCTTATTGCTCCCGCTTGCTTTTTGCCGAGTACGATCCCGCTTCGAGCGCCGGGTCCCTGCTCAACATCGTCAAGGATTCGCTGTCCTCTAGAAAGGGAGTACTTTGGGGTTTTTTCTTCAAGGAGTTTTGTGGCTTCGCCCCGAAGAGAACGAGCCCGTTCCCGAACAATTTTCTTTTGTCCTCGGGGGTCATTTTCCGGACTGGCATAGTCGTAGTCTTTCTTTTCGGGGAACGCTGAATACACATCGGTGACTTCAACATCATAGTCACCTTTGAGCTCTTGATCAACCAACTTGGCAAAATCTTCGGTCTTTACACCGGAGTAATTCAAGATGATCATTTTGTTGTTCATGGTCGTTTGACCACCAACAATTTGCTCACCGTTTACACGAATGTTTCGCAGCTGCTGATACACAGCGTCAATTTCTGACGCGGACTGCGTCTTCACATCAACAACCACTGCTCCGGTTTTTTCAAGACCAGCGCCGGGTCGAGGAGATACAACCATCATGCTGTCTTGAGACAGCGCGTAGCCGATGAATTTTGAAATTTCAATAGAGTCACCACTCTCCAAGAACAGGGCAAACGATGGATTGGTGTCATCAAGATACGATCCAACTTGAGGGAACACCCGGCCATCAAAACCCAAATCTTTTTTGGCTTTTGCGATGATGTCTTTGACAATCTCATTACTGATTTCCAAGCGCCTCTCTTGTGGCAGCGACCGCCACAGTGAAGTTAACTCGGTGTTGTTTGGATCAGGGGCCACCTCAAAGATGACCTTCTTGCGGCGAGGCGCTTCACGTTCCTGCTTTAGGACTTGTTCCGATCGTCGCTCTTCGAGGAAGGCTTCTCTTTCATCTGGTTGAAAAGCGGCTTCAGATTTTTTGCCAACTGGTGCAGCTGCTTTTTTGGCTGGCTTGCGAGCCACTGGTTGTAGTGCTCCTGATCCTGATTGAGCCGCTCTATCAATTGCTGTTCCATCGAAACCCTCCTTCACTAGTATTTTCTTCATCGCGCCAGCGTAGTCTTGGCTGGTCACGCGCAACTTCACACCAAGAGCCTTGTACAACTCTTGCTCTGGGTACCAGATCAACGCTTGCAGTGATGCTGGTGGAATACGTTGGCCGTATGCGTCTTCAACTTTTTTAACAGTCTTGGTAACAACGTCGCGCAGAAGCCTGCGCTCGGTGCCGCTTTGAGGGGCATCTTTGGGGGCGTCGTAGGACTGAATAATGCTTTGAGCGGCGTACACCAACTCACTCTTCTTGAGTGCGCCTTCGTTATACAGCTCACGGGAATTTTTGAAGTCATAGTTGAAGGCGCTGTTGACGATGCGAGCAAATTCAACCATGCCCTCAACGCTTTCCAAGGCTTTGTTTACAGTATCTTCTTTGAAATCGCTGGCATATATACCGTCGTCACCAGTCTCTTTGATGGCGTTGATGAAACGTTTGATCTGGTTGTCAAACTTTTTCTGATCAAACCCTTTGAGCTTGCCTGTCAGACGACCAATGGTTCTCATGAACCACATGTCCATCGTGACAGGTTCAAAGTCGCCGCTCAGGTTGGAGTAGAAACCAAATCCAATCTTGGGGCCAAAGATGGCAGAGCCAGTGACCATTTCATCTTTAAGCTCGCCCGTGATGTCAAACCCAGCAGATCGCAGCTCATCAACCCGGAACTCGGTTTGCAAGAACTTACGCAGGTCGGCCATGCCGTACTGGCGAATCATCTCATTTGCAAGAATGAAGTTGGCCTTCATCGCTGCACCATCTGCGCCAGAACCCGTTTCTTTAAATCTACCGTTGGCGACGCCGTTTGCTTTTTGCTGGTCTCTAAAATAATCGTACTGAGACGTGGCAAACAAGAGGTTGTCCTCGACGTTCAAGCCTTGAGATGAAATCGCAATTGCGATTCTGAAGGCGGCCCTGCTGTCTTCACTGGTTGCCAGCTCTGGATATTTCAATGAAGCAGTTCGCATCATTGTGTCGATGACGCTGTCGTACCACTGAAGGGCATTACCACCAGCATTGATGGCCGCCATGGCTTCAGCAGCAAGCAGGCTGGATAACTGCTCTCGATCTTGTGGATTGTTGATGTCCAAAACCGGAACGCCGGAAGCCAAGCGCAGGTCTTCCAAGTGCTTCACAACTTTTGGCAGCCCACCAATACTCTTCTGTTTAAACTGGTTTGCTCCAGATTTGCCGGTTTGCAATTGGATTGATGTTGCCTTGAGTAGGTCGGCATCAACTTTGAGCTGCTTGGCAACCTTTCTTGCAACCGGCAGACTGAGTTTGTTGTCCTCTTTAGTCTCTGGTTTTGCCTTTGGCTTGCGGGACTTCAACTTACCAAGATCAATCCGCTCGAAGATGTCATCGGCAGACTCAAAACCTGCACCACGCAGGGCTTGGCCAAAGTTCACAAAGAAGTTCTTCAGCTTCTTGTACAAGGCTGCGATCAGGCCGGGGGGTGGCGTAGTGCCACGATCGTAAGCACCGAAGGCGTCAGCAATGGCCTCCTCGACGATGTCTTCTTGCGACAGACCCATGCGTTTATACGCATCAAGGCGTGTAACCTGCTGAGGCTTACCGTCGATCATGACTTCGGCCGTTTGTCCCTCGAGGTACTCCTTGATCCACTGCTTCTCGGCACGCTCGGTCAGGGCCTTCCATTGCTGCGGGGTGAAGAACTGAAGTTCCTTCAAAGCATGCATGGACTCGTGGCGCATCGTCTGGAGCGGTTTATCCGCATCCATGGCGACTTGGATCAGGTTACGGGCGTAGGAGCCGTCGGCGGACTGGCCGTCGTCGGTCTTGATGGCCTCGACAATGTTTAAACCAACATCACCCAAGTTGAACTTGGCGAACGCGGGCTTGAGAACAGACTCGATTTTCTTGGTTTGGAACTCAACCTCTGCCTGTTTAAACGGCTCAGGTGCAATCTCCCGCAGCGTGCTCTCTGCAGCCTCAAGGCTAGGGAACACACCAACCTGCTCATCACCACGGTTGACGATGAACTCGTTTTGCACCTCTGTGCGTGTACCCATGGGGGCAAACGTCAGGGGTGTCGAGTAGCTTTCAATCCGGCTATCAATGTCGGTCAGCTTCTCAGAAGCTTCTTGCTGTTTTAGGTCCAGCGCAGCCTTGGCTTGGACGTACTGATCCGTGTCGGTCTGGCCCGTAGCCTCCATGACCTCAATCTTGCGGCGCTCGGCAAGAAGTCCGTTGTTGATCTTTTCGGACTCTTTTCGCAGGCGCTCTTGCTCTTCTTGACGAATTTGGGTCAAGGACTCCAGCTTTAGCGCGGCTTCCTCTTGGGTGGCAACGGTTGCCAAAGGCTTTCCGCCGCCTTCTGGGAAGATGCCAAACGCTTCGGGAACATCCTGACGGCTCAGCTCACGGCGGGTGACTGTGAAGCCTCCGGGCAGTTCGACGGGTGGCTCCACCTCAGCTTCAGCCTCTACGTCGGCTGGCACAGTGCCGGGAGGAAGCTCTTGCTCTGGTCCTGCCTGACGGGCAAACTCTTCCCGCTCGCGTTCAAACTCAGCAACAGCCTCTGGAGGCTGTTCTCCGACAGCTTGACGGGCCACGACTGTATCTGCAGCTCCACTGGCAGCGCCCAATGGGCCGCCAATCAAAGCGGATTGATAAGCAACTTCACCGTACTCGGCAAGAGCATCGGGAGATGTGATGTCAAGTCCAGCTTGAGCGCGTTCAATAATGCTTGACGCAATCTCAACTGGAATCTCTACGGCAACACCACGAGCCGTTCCTTGGGCGGTGGCAGAAAGCAACGAGCGATTCGCCGCATCAAGCATCTCTTGCTTGGCCTTTGCTGTTGCCAAAGCTGCGTCATCTGTGATGCCGAGCAAGCCTTTAACAAGGCGCTTACCCAGAATAAGTGCAGGTGCGGCAGTTTCAAGTGCTGTCTGACCAACAGCACCTGCGCCAGCAGCAAGGCGGTTAATGTCCACCTCTTCATTACGGGCCATCTGCTCAGAGGCTTGACGTTCAACGTTAGAGCCAAACAACTGAGGGAGCAAGGTTGCTCCAGCGCCCAGTGCACCGCCAACAACAGTGCCAACAGGACCAAAGCCCGAGCCCAGTACTGCGCCGGTTTTTGCACCGCCAGCCATCAACGCAAGCTGTGCGGCTTGGCTTGCTACTGCTCGGGGAGCTTGGTCAATGACTTCGCCAGCGGCAGAAAGCAAACCCTTTTCTCGGTAGGCGCGTTTAACCGCCTCAAGGGAAACACCCTCGCCAGCCTCTTCGCCAATTGCCTCACTGCGCTGCACGCCGGCTCTTGCAGCCTCTTCAGGCGAGCTGACCAAGGCACCGATACCAGTGCGAATGGAGGAGGCAAGCTGCTTACCGCCACGCACCAGTTCACTACCGATGGTGGAGTCGCGGTCTTCTTCTGGTGCTGGTGCACCAAGGGCTTCTTCCAAAGAAAATTCGGTAGGTTTTTTTATTCCTCGGCCCAGCGCCTCTTCCAGAGAAAACTCTTTTGCCATCAAAAACTCCTGTTAAATGGGCGCGAATCCAGTTCCCGTCCATTTTGCCGGACCTCTGGCTGTTTGGTACACAGTTCCAACAGTTAAATTTGATGCGGATGGGTTTGCCGGCAATGGAGTGCCAGAAGAGCCAGCACCGGATGAGCCACCACCTGAAATTTGAGCAATTTCCGCTCTGAGCGCTGCAATCTTTGCTTGGCCCATCTGCTCACCAGCAAGAGGCGAACTGATAGCTTCTGCCAATTTATCCTGCAACGCTTTGAGGTAACTAGCATTTGTATTGGATTCTTTCTTGCCAAACTTTTTATCGTACTCTTCCTTGGCTGCAATAACGTCACCATTATTTTTTCTCACAAGAGCTTCAAAGACCTGTCTTTCAGTGTTCTGCGAGCCGGCTGTCGCGTTTCTGAAGGCGTCTGCGGACTTCTCTTTGCCCACCTTGTAGTCAATCTTCTTGCCCTCGATCGCAGCAGCAATTTCGGCTGCCCGACGTGCGGCGTCTGCCTCAAAGCGACGCTCCTCACGATTGAGTGTGCTCAGTCTCTCGCCGACAGCGTCAACCTTCTCTGCACGAATCTCGTACAGACGAGCGTAGTCCTCATCCAACTTCTCTTTGTTGGTTTTGATGGTATCCAGACGCTCTTGGAAGCCCTTCAAGCCTTGCTGTGCACCTTGAGCAATGTTGCTGAGCGCGTTGGGTGACTGGCCTGCAGCAACCCGCAGACCAACATCAACCATGGTCATGAAGATGTTTTGCTTTGCGCTGCCCTTGGCTTCTTCTTCGCGCTTCTTCAGGCGCTCTTCCGTAGGCGTACCGTATGTCTTGGCCTTTTCTTCTTTCTCTTCAAGAAACTGTTTGTAGGAGGCAATTCCTTCTCTCTCGCGTGCGGTTGCCTCTTGCTCTGCTGTCATCTGGGTTTGACCCAATCGGGTAAGGTCACCCAAAATACCGCCGACTGGTGCCTGCGGAGCGGCAGATGTTTGTGTAGCCGCTGGCGGTGCGCCGATGCCCATGTTTAAACGGGCTGCTGCACGCTTACGCTCTTCATCAACCATGACCGGGTCTGGAACCATGTCGCCTTCGGCAAAGGCAATGATGCCGCCACCGGCAAACTCCATGCTGCCTGTTGGAAGCTGGGCGATGCCCATCTCTTCTGGCAGGGCCATACCGGCGATCTGCTGCTCCACCACGGTAGGTGCCTTTTGGGTAGGCATGCCACCCTCTTTGCGGCGGTTGGCTTCAGACACAACCAAAGCCATGGTGTACGGATCGCTTTTGTTCAGCTTGGCATACTGCTGGAGTTCTGCGTCCGACATTTGCGACAAGACCGAGGTGATCTTGGTCATGCTGGCCGGGGCCTTCTGGCCTTCTGCAGCCATGCGCACTTCTTCGCGACGCCGCTGCTCATCACCTGCGGTCAGACCGGCGATGCCCTCCATACCAGCCGTCTCAGCAACTCGCTGATCGTCCATACGTCTGACGGCTGCTGCCATCTCGGGTTGGTTCTTCAGATTGGCAATACCACCTGCTGCGTAGTTACCACCTTGGGGCATGACGGCTGGGCGCATCATCATGTTCATTGGACGCGAGTTGTTTTGCGGTAGAACAGCAAGGCTTGGTCTATTATCAAGAGGCCCTTGACCCCCCATGTTGTTGAACATACCGCCGCCGCCCAAGCTGCCCAAGCCACCACCGCCATCAGCGACCTCAAAGGTGCCTTCTAGGTTGAGCTTGCCACCTGCTGCGTAGGAAGGGACCGATCCACCTGCCGCACCTTTGTAAGCACCGTATGCGCCCGCCGCAGCAGTGCCCAAACCGATAAGCTGGGATGTGGTGCTGGGTGGAGGCTGGTACTGGGTCGTCGTTTGGCCCATGGGGGTACCACGGATCATGCTGGTCATGAACGCCAACTGGTCGTAAGGTGCACGCTGCTGGTTCAAGAAGTCTTGGTACTGGGCGCTCAAAATGTCCTGTGTGGCGGCACGTTGTTGCTGGCCGAACTGTGCTTGCTGGCCCGTGATGTCCATCTGCTGGCCGAACTGCTGCTGACCCAACTGACCCAACTGACCTGCTGCGCCAAGCGCGGTACTGAGGCCGGCCTGACGAGACTGTTCAGCCAGAGCCTGCTCGCGGCCATACATATCAGTGGCCCGGTCGTAAGCGCTTTGCAAGCCGGTAGCCTGAATCTGGCCCTTTTGGGAGGCCAAGGCACGGGCAGCCTCTGCGTTCTCGATGGCCTGACGTGAGCCACCAAAGGCACCGGCACGAACAGCCTGCGCACCACGCTGAGTAGAGGCAATGTCAGCCTGACGCTGAGCAGAGTCCATCTGGCTTTGAACCACGGCGTCCATGTAGGGTGACATGTACTGGCTCATCTGCGAGCCAAACTGACCGGGCCGGTAGCCGCCCGTCAAACCCATCAAACCAGCTGTACCGGCAAGACCTGAGCCTGCACCGATCTGACTTGCCACCTCTTGACCTTCGGCGCGGCCAAAGGCTTGCTTCTGCAAAGGGGTGAACTGAGCAATGCGCTCACCGCCGTAAGTTTGGTACGGGGTTGCAGACAAAGCAGCCGCTTTCCCCAAGGACTCTTTGGCATACGGCTTGGCCCAATCCGGCAAGTCCACAATGGTGGTTTGCTTCTCGGGATTACCCCCACCGCCACCACCGCTGCCGTAAATGATCTTGCCGCCAACCTCGCGGCGGGTAGCGTCCTCGCCCAAAGGCTCGCCCATAGCGTACAACTGACGACGAGAATAGCTCATAGTTTCACTCCAACAATCTTGTATTTCTCTTCGAAGCCGAATCGGCTGAGGAGACGGGTCATTGACTCTCTAGCAGCACATTCAAGTGCTGTTGCGCCCATAGCCCGGGCGATATTCTGTAGCTGCGAAAACGTGTCGGTGTCCAGAATGAACTTGCCGCCAGTCGTCGTGATGAACGCCACCCGGTCAACTGGTCGGTTTAAACAGTGTACCGTTGCGGCTCCGTGTATTTTCTCACCATCCACCGCCACAAGCAACAACCACTGCCCGGTAGAAATCAGCGTGCGAACGTGTTCGACTTCGTATTCACCCTTGGCATGCTCCAGCGAATCCCGAATGAAGCCCTCGACTTGGGGCCATGTGTGGTTTACCCACTCAAGCGGGACGTGCTGAATCTTCATGCCATGACTCGGGCGGGATTGACTTTGCGTTGCTGCGTCGTCTTACCGTGGGCTTGGGCACGAATCTTGTCCATCATGGCGTAGAGCTTCTTGGCACCACCCAAACGCTTGACCGTCTTGGGGTCGATGTAGGCTTCACCGTCTGCCACTCGGGCAGCTTGTTTGCCGTCAATGTTGGTGGGGATGGAGTCGGACAGGCCGTCGCCCTTACCCTTGATCGGCTTGATGTTGCCCGTCATAGCGCTGAGCTTGCGCAGGCCGGCATCGGTACTGCCGTTGCCCAGAGCGCTGACCACATCGGCCGGGACCACAAAGCCACCGCTGGCCATGCCGCCTTTGGCAAGGGATGTGATACCACCTTGCTTCCAGCCGCCCATGCCGGGTTCGGTTTGGCTCGGGTCGAACCCCATGTAGTCGGTAGACACATTGTTGTACCCACCAGAATCACCGCCACCGCCACCACCAACCATTTCAACACTGTTGTCCAAAGAATAATCCCGGCCAAAATAACCCAAGCCAGCGCTTGGGGGCGCGGAGATGCCGCGAGTGATAGCCTCTGCATCTAGTGCACGCTGCTCCATATACTCAGGAGCCACGGCAGAAGCAAACAGACTCATTGGCGTGTATGAGAGCGCTGTTTGGCCAGCCCGAGTAATGTCGGCAAACACTGCGTTCTTTGGGTCAGCGTAGAAAGCAGCCTGCTTTTCAGGGGTGTCAAAATCAGGGTTTGGGGGAGCCGGCTGGTAACCGTCACCACCACCGCTGCTTGCAAAAGACGTGCCGACGGGGCCACGGACAGCGGAAGAAGTCGCACCTGCCACATTGGGGTTGCGCAAGAACGTGCCCGTTGCAGGGTCGAATGCGTACATGTTGTCAGCACCGACGCCAAAATTAGATTTTGGAGACGCACCCATTAACTGGGCATCTATAAAGGGGCTGCGAGCAGGGGCAGAGCTGGAGCGCTCACCCATCAAGTAGGCCAGAGCAGCCTCAGACGAACTGGGGGCAGTGCTAGTAGCACCAGAATCCGGCATCCGAGGAATAATCCTATTGGCTTCCAGCACCGGAGGTTGGTATGTAGGGTTGGTGACACCTGCCGCACGTGCTTGCGCAGGGCTTCCGTACATCGTCCCATCAGGGCCGTACACAATAACCGCCGGTGATGCGTCAAGAAACGCAGGTGCAGCAGCCTCGGCGGGAGCAGCCGTCTCACCACCCTCAGCCAAACTCATCAAGCCACCTTGGGCAGCGAAGAACTGGCGATTGCGCCGCTTTATGTAGTCTTCGTCTTTGATGCGCTCTATGGGGGTGTACCCGCCGGCAAATTGAAGCGCTTCTGTACTGGTGCTGCTGCGCTCGCCGGTCTGGCCGGGGTTGTACTCTGTGTAGTACATCTCGTCGTCAACGGGGGCTTCTCCGGGTTTTTTGCCGGGGGCCATTAAAGGTGCGGCTGCCATACTGACATCACTCAGCAAGCCCGCGCCACCGCCCACTTTGGACATAAATGCTGTGCGACCAGCCTCGGAGCCAAGCGCACCAATACCTTGGCCAGCTTGAGAAAGCCCCTGCGCTGCAGTCATGGGGGCAGCCGTAGCCCCTGCAGCACCAGCACCAGCCGCACCAGCAGCACCCAAACCTGCACCCAAACTTGCGCCACCATAACCACCTAAACCACCCATTGCCGCGCCCAAAAGCACGTCTTGATCGTTGCGCTTGGCCTGATAACCGCCTACGGCAGCACCAGCAGCAGCACCAGCGACAGGGCCAGCAAATGCACCAACGCCCAAGCCCACCAACGTGGGCAGCATGCGTTTCAAGAAGTTGG
>Ga0315903_10000469_pt1 | contig 60809 bp, 82 predicted proteins | sample LakEriMetagenome_7_FD_203524 | JGI IMG/M metagenome (GOLD analysis project Ga0315903, IMG submission 203524) | Freshwater fungal communities from buoy surface, Lake Erie, Ohio, United States - Buoy 2 MA119 | ecosystem: Environmental > Aquatic > Freshwater > Lake | place: USA: Lake Erie, Ohio... | reverse complement strand
TGCGGCAAAGGCTCTGTCGATCCTCACCTTGCCCTCCCAAATCGCACGCTACCGGCTTGGGCGCCTTGGCCACCGGATGGCGCGACTTCCGCCCAGAACCGGAGGCGCCGGATTTCCTCGGGCACCAAACGGCCTTCATGAAGTGCCTTGAGGTCTGCATCGAATCCCTCCGCATACTTGGTGACCAAGAGCCACTCTTGCGACCCTTCTGAAAACAATCGTGCGCCCACTTCCGCTGCTGCGCCCCTGGCAGCCAAACGCGCCAGAGATGCGATGCCAAAGGTGGCAGCGTTGACATCGGTGTCATAGGAAACCAATGCTTGCATCATTGCGTCCAAGGACGTGCCGAGAGAGACTACGCCAGACGTGTAGTTGATGGACCACTTTGTCGAATCGAGTTCTATGCGACCAGAGGGGCCTTGGCGCATTTCGTACTGCATCACCGGCTTTGGGTACGACAGTTCCGCAGGGTATCCAGTCCACACATGGACCGTCCCTGACACAGCGGCGCCGAAGGGAATGGTGAATGTCGATTGGCCCTCGGTCGCTTTGGCGATGGCATAGACCATTTCTGGCTGAGCAATGGCTTTGTACGTCCGCTCTGGGAAACTGTTGACGATGCGGTCCGCAGCGCGGGCCAGGGCGTCTTCTAAGACTGCGGTTGGCGCGGTTTCGTCGTAGTCCGCCAGGGCCGTGCTGGGATACAGCGCGACCACTTCAGCCGGCAACGCACCAAAGTTGTTCCAAATCTTTGCCATGTTACACCACCTCGTAAGTCGTGCGGTCGTAGGTCTGCGTTACGGTGAACGTGATTGTCCTCCGGTGGCCCCATGGGCCTTGCTCAAGATCGCCAAGGGATTCATCGCCAAGAGCGAGCAAGTTGTCTGGGCCTGTGCGGATGGCGGCAATGGCGGCGAGCAAAGCCCGCTCCGCGACAAGCCCGGCTTCGCCTGGATCATTGCCGCCCAGGTGCAGCGTCAGCAGTGCGGTCTGCGTGATCGCCCCCGCCGAGTATGACTCGTGATCGAACGATTGCCCGGAAACATGGATCTCAAAGAACGGCAAGCGGCCACGATTGCGCCCGCACAGAAACGTCCGTGCTTGGCCGGTGAAAATGCGTGGGCGCGTGGTGCTGGCAAGGGCACCAGACGACAGCCGCAGGATGCTGTGGATCAGTTCGGATGCCCCGAGAACGGACTTGACACGGGCCACCAATAGTGTGGCAGGGCTTGTGCCATCGAGGTAAATGCGCACGTCTTGGCCAGACAGAACGAACTCGCCCGGATCCGCGACAAGAGTGTACTCCGCTGCGGCCAACGCCGTAAGCACAGCCTCTTGGCCAGAAAGGACAAACGCACCGACCTCTGAAGAAAGACGCACTGCGGCCTTTAGGTCGAGTGCTTGCCCGGATAAAGTGAACGCCCCGACTTCGGCGCTGAGCGAATACGTTGGCGCTGCGGTCTGGGCGAAGGTTGCATCCTGCCCTGAAAGAGCAAAGTTTCCAACTTCCGCTGCGAGGGAGTACTCCCCCGCTGTGGTTTTGCTGAGGGTTGCATCCTGCCCCGATAGAGAGAACGATCCCGCTGATGCGGGGAGGGTATAGACTCCCCCTTCGACATATGTCAAGGTCGCCGACTGACCAGAGAGCGCAAAAGATCCTGCGTCGGCAGAGAGGCTAAACGACTGCGCCAGGTTCGCGGCTTGCCCTGCCAGAGAGAAAGTGCCAGCTTCGGCAGGCATTGTGAGCGCTGGTTTCAGGCCAGCAACTTGTCCGGCGAGAGCAAACGCGCCGGCCCCCGCTGCCAGCGAGTACGACCCGCCTGCGGCGTAGAGTAGCGCCGCACTTTGCCCGGCGAGAGCAAACGACCCAACGTCGGCGGCCACCTTGAACGACTGGACGAGATTGGCGTCTTGACCAGAGAGAGCAAACGCGCCCACTTCGGAAGGAAGAGTGATCGCAGCTTTCAGGCCAGCGTCTTGCCCCGTGAGTGAAAAAGAACCGACGCTTGCTGTGAGGGAGTACGACGTGGCTCCGCCAGACGACTCTATCGGCACCCCGCCAAGTTCTGTGGCGATGCTGTCAATCGTCCATGGATATATAACGGCGCCAAGCATTAGTCTGGAACCCAATTAAAACGCAAGGCGCAATTGACATATAATTGTCTGTTAGCTGTGCGAATAAAAGGAGCCCAATTGACGCAAGCATTGTCATGAACATCTGGGAAACCTGATCCTGACCATCCAAAGTCCTCGAAAACTGTAGGGCCAAGAGGTAAAGTGACAACTTGAATTGGGCGCAGATATACCACGCCAAAGTTCCCAGCCGTTCCGGTTGTACCGGCAAGATTTACGCCGCGAACTTCTTTGATCCCTGAGACTCCAGCAGGCAATGGTATCGGCACGAGGACAGTGGCATTGACACGTCCGGACTGTATTTCCATCACAGGAGTTGTGTATTCTACGTTGTCGCTACCAAGTACGCGGCAAGTGAATGTCGTACCGGTACTTCCAAGAGATGTCCAGACGCGAAGAAACGCGCACACACCATCCCCGTCTGATGCACGAGCAGGCAAAGACCCTGGGAGATTCGTGGTCTGTTCGCCCGTTACCGTCCCAGAAAGTCCAGCCGTTTGCGCAAGGCGATCAAAGAGAAGTAAGCATGATGATGTCGGGGTGACTACGCTAACATTGAAAGTATCTATGTCGATTGTATTTAAAACATGAATGAGTTTCAGCTTTTTCCCAGACGGCGACACTGGTCTAAAAAGCAAATTGGCAGCGTGTGAATTGTCGCATGTCTCGTTGGTTGACGGAGTCGCCACTGTGTTCACGTCAACGAGTCCGCCGATAAAAGAAATCGCCGGAACAATGGATTGGAAAGCCTGCAAATCCAATTGTAACGCAGTCGGAAGTAACGCTCGCCAGGCGGTCAGGGATGCTATTGACATTATGCCTCCACGACATGCAGAAGACCGTCCACATTGTGAACAACAGCAGCGTTTGGAATGACGATAAGTTCAAGACACGAATCTGCCGGGATGATAGGAAGGTCTGGGGCACCAGAAATAAAGGACTTTGGCATGTTGAGCGGAATCATTGCGATAACTTTGAACAACGTGATACCAAAATCGCCAACCGTGCCAGTTGACGCAAGCAGATCCACGCTCTGGCCAGACTTGACGCCAAGATCACCAGACGCGAGAGGAATCGTGCGCCATAATTGAGCATTTCTGTTACTTGTCCCGCCGATTGACGTTACTGGCGAAAGCTGCCCTGTAGCGTCTGCGGTGTTTGTGTACTTGAGTTGGAAAGATGTGCCGCTTGTGCCAATTTGTGAATACACTTCCAATGCCGCGAGAACCCCAACGCCGTCAGATGCACGCGCTGGAAGCGTGAGCGACGACGAGAATGATTGTTCGGTTGTGGTCGTTCCTGACAAGCCGCTGACGTGCGCGAGCCGGTCAATAAGTATCGCGTTACCAGAACCTGTAGAAGATATGAACCCGCCAGTCAGATAGTTGGTCCGGCCACCAGTGGCGTTGGCGATTCTGATTGCGCCCTGGGTAGTGCGCGAGCAGGTCGCAGGGGTCGATCCAGGAGCCGAACCTTGGCAGCCGTCGCCTTCGTACTGCCACGTAGAGACCGGAACAGACGCGATTGGCGTTGCCGCAGCGTTGCCGCCTACGCGCCCGAGCCGACACACACGCAGAGACTGCGTGTATGCCGGGTCAGACATTTTTGCGATCAGATCACTCAGACTGGTGATGGCCATATCTTATCCTTCGCCGCATTGTGACCAGTGGATTCCACGACTTTCGATGTCGCTCTTTGCGCTTTCGACCAGAGCCTTGATGGAGTAGAACGGTTCGATGAAAGCGGGCCACTCAAATCCCTGGGCGATCATGGACATTTTTACGACGCCGAGCAGATTTGAGAGCGACACGATATTGGCTCCATTGCCGAACTCCCAGCCGATTACGATGCGCAACTCAAACCCAACAATTGCACCATCTTCGACCCACACGTTCACCTCCCAGTCTCCTTGCTCTGCCGCAAAAAACCGACGGTCTTGTGTTCTGATCCCGCCTTCGGTGTCGCAATTGTGAGATAAAATATGGTTCATCGTGAATGAATCTTCGTTGATCCCCCACAAGGTTTTTTCCGCAGGTGTCAACTTGCGGTGCTCGACTTCCAGCGACCAGTTTGAGTCGTCGTCAGCGTAGAGTATTTTGGGGTTTTTGACTGTGATTTGCATGGCGCGTGCCTTTTCTTAGCGTGTGTGTGTGTGGTTATCGTTTTCACAAAATCAGGTTGCAGCAGGCGAACCATCTCACGCAAGCGTGAGAACACCAGTGCCCGCATCGTAGTCAACGGTGAACGTGCCGCCGTTGGCAAGAGAGATGCTGCTGCCGTAGTCCCAGAACCCGATGAGTTCTTTGTTGGTGGCGGTGTCGTTGTAGAGGACCGCGTACCGGAATGGACCGATGGCACCTGTGGCAGTGAAAACCACGTCGGCAAGGACGAGTTTGTACGTGCCTGTGGTTTGCGAACTGCTGGAGATGGTGGCCTGGGTGCCCCCAGCGGTGTATCCGTTTCCTGCCGAGATTTCAGTCAGGTCCGCTTTGACGGTGTTGGTCGCTACGGGAGCGGTGTCGCAAAGCATCACCTTGAGGGTGTCGCTGCCAAGATTGTGAACCTTCTCAGCGCACGCCTCAACGAAGGAATTGAACTTGGTAAATGTTGCCACGGGGGTCTCCTGCCGAGGTTCGGCTGTTGTGTGTTACTTTAGGTGGGGCTTCTTAGTCTTCACTTTGGAAACAAACGCTCTCGCTTCATTGCTTTGATTCTTCGCCAACACCGCATTTATAGAATCTTTGGCCGCTGGGTGCTCTGCCTTCACTTCTTGTATCTTATCTACCAGTTCTGTGCCGACAGCAACCGCCGTGCGGACGCGATCCACGAGAACCTTAGCGACGGCAAGGGCAGGAATGGCCAGAGAGCCAGCACCCAGAAGCATCGACAACCAATCGAGTCCACCGGCTGGAATCGGCTGCGGCTTTGGCGGCAGGGGCCCAACGGTTTCAGGATCTTTGACCTGGGGGTTCATAACCGCCGTTTGCGGCTGGGTTGCCGTGGCTGGCGAAATGAAAACCTTCCCAACCGGCGCAACTGTGAGGGCGGGTTCGTTATCGTATTGTACCACCCGCACAGGGATACGCAAGCATGCAGTGGCCAACAGACAAACAGAAACCACCATGCTGAGGAAAAGAATGAAAAATGTCGATCTCATTTGTCAACCTCCACGGCTTCGTTTGCGGTAGTAGTGGAACAAGAATTGCAATAGTCTTGAGGGAAGCAGTCGGACTCGCTTGGGCCTTTTGGTGGCGAGCCATTGCGGCCAGCGCGGCACCATTGGTTGACTTCGATAACTGACATTAAAGCGGTAGTCGTCCGCTCTTGAAGGTCCAAAGCACGATGGAACCACAGGTCCTTGTCTTCCCGCATCTTCCTGACTTCCCTGCGAAGTTCGGCAATCTGCGACTGTTGAAAGTCAAGTTGCCGCTGTAGTGCCGCAAGAAGGTCGCTGCGGTCTGTGGCGGAGTTTGAAAGAAACCGCTTGAAAAGCAGGATAAAAAGACTGATGGCGACTGCACCGAGCGTGAACGCGATGCCCAAGTCGATCACCATTTTTGCAACAATTGGGTCCATTTGCTTCCTCTCGTAATTTCTCGTTTTTGTTTATTGGATTTCAATGGAAAAGTCGAAAGCTATGTGCATTCCGTTTCCCCAGGTGAACGGAACTGATGTGCTTACATTGTCAATCGAAGAAATTGTTTTTTGAACATTAAACGCAACCCTGCTGCCATCTTCTTCTGGAGTTCCGCCAGTGGTAGCCACAAGAATTGCGCCAAGAAACATCTGACCAGATCCGTCAATTAGGTGCGCTGAGCCTACCATGAGAAACTTCTTCGTGTACGACTGCACAATAGAATTTACTCCTGAAGGCAATGACATACATAGTACTGTCATTCCCGTTGGGACTCCCGTAAAGACAAGCGTTCCGTATGCCGAAAGAGTTTTACCTTGTATTCGGTATCTGACATTTTTTGTGATGTTTGGGACAGTTGTTGATGAAGTACCATTGATGTAACAATTCGGAGTGTAGTCCTGCCATCCAGCATCCGCAGCCGCAACACCAAGGGTCGTTCTCGCCGCTGCTGCGTCTGCATCGTCTAACAAGGTTCTCGCAAAAGATGAAAGGTCGGCAAGTGCGGCGGTCCCTGAACCAGTGAAATATGGCAATTTGTTTGCTGCGCTGGTTAGACCCGCAATTGCTGTGAGTTCGGGGTCGTCAACCCACCCCGTGAAATTTACGAGGTCTGCGTCAACTCGTTCTACTATGATGTCTGAGCCTGCACCGATACCGTTGGTTTGGTCTCCAGTAAAAGTTATAGTGGAGATGTCGGCGGATTGGGCTATCCTATCAAAGATTACGGCAGTGCCTAGGGATGTGGCGCTTAGTTTTCTGCCCGAATACCCAGATATAACAGTTTCAACACCTGTAACAATGTCGTAACTATGAGTGTACTTAGCATAAGAATTAGGCGGAATGTTCTGTATGGTTGGTGATGTCACTTCCTGGGCCGCTGAAGTATTGCCGTCAAAGCTGTATTGGTGTTGGTTATGTCCCGAATTGACCCCATTAACACTTACGGTTATTTCATTCGCTGTTCCTGTTGGGTTTATCAGAACTAGACTTACTCGTATCGCCTTACAAGCCACAGGCAGCGTAACAGTCCACGCTGTTGTCGCTGCGCTCAGCGTTTCCTTGCGGATTACCTGCGAAGTTACTGAGGCGTTGGGGAGAGTGGAGTGGACTTGAGCAACTGAATATAATGATTCAATTCGCGTAATGTTTGCAACGGCGGTTACTCTTAGTTCATACTCGCTATCAGCTAATGGAGTAACCAAAGCTATCGTAGGACTCACTGCGGTATAGTTTCCACCATCGTTCCTACAGTCTTGTACCCCTGTAGTACCAATTAGTGTTGCGGCGGAAACATCATACCATCGTGTGGTCAAATATGCTGGATTTGAGGTCGAGAAAAACGCGATAGGATTAGCAATCAACTCCGCTTTCTGTCCCCCCTTCACCTTAACCCTGTAGTTGCTAAGAGTATGATCACCACTAATAGTGTCAAATCTTATAGGTTGCCCAACAGCCAAGTTAGTAGTTTGATTGGCACTCAAAGTAACTAAGGAACTTAGTGCCCAATTTCCGCCTTTGGGGGGATTGGGGTCGGTGGATTCGACGGTGGCCCAGCAATCCTTAACTGCCGAGTATAGTCGATTAACACCAGTAGCTTGTTCTATTCTTAGTTGATACAATGAATCAACAGAAGGAGAAACTCTAGCCTTAGATACACAACTATCTATATTTTCGTAGGATGGATTTGGCGCAATACTAAGGACAGCTCGACTACCTTCCCAGGCTGAAGAAGTTACATTATACCACCTATACGTCAACTGATTTGACCCAGACGCAGAGGTAAACAACACATTTAACTGAGCAGTCAGCATCGCAACGGTGCCAGCTTTTACTACCACCCCATAAGTGTTTAGTTGATAGTCGCCAGAGATATAATCAAATTGAACGGGAGAATTAGCGGTTAATCCAGTTGTTTGAGAAGCCGACAGAGCCATGAACGCACTCTTCGCCCACCCACCCGCCGTAGGCCACATAGGATCGGTGGATTCGACGGTGGCGTAAGACGTGGGGTATATGTTACTAATGGTTCCCGAGTTAATTGATTCTATCCGTAATTGATACACGGTATCAGTAGTCGGGGAGACTCTAACAAATGGATCGGTCTGAGGGGCGTAGGTATATCCAACACTGTAATCGTCTGATAGCGGCTGACCGCCTATCCCGACGTAACTATTAGCCGACATATCATACCATCTAAACACGACACCTGTGGCGGAACTAGAGTCCCACCCAACTTTAGCCCTCAACATCGCAACACTTCCACCCTTGACAGTAACCCCGTAGTTACTTAAAAGGTGATCCCCAGTTATATTAGCGAATTGGATGGGACTACCAGCAGTTAAACCAGTTGACTGAAGTCCTGCTAGGGTAAGGACTGAGGATTTAGCCCAGGCTCCACCTGTGGGAAGGGTAGAGGAAACGAAACCCCAAGAGTCAGTTTCAATACTTGTAATCGTTCCCGCCCCAACCGTTTTTATGCGAAGTTCTACAACGGTATCCGAAGCGACAGTTATCAATGCTTTTATCTGATTTGTGTATGTCGCGTTACTACCTGTCCAATTACCTGGAACTTCTGTCGAAGGATTTCCAATGTATGCAGCAGCAGTTACGTTGTACCACTGATACACAGCGTGACTGGTAGCAGCATTATACACTGCGAATAACTCAGCACTTAATTCTGATTTAGTCCCTGCCTTCAAAGTAACTTGGTAATTGGATAAAGCGTGATCCCCAGTGGTAGAAGTAAACCTAACAGCACTTCCAGCAGTCAACCCAGTAGTCTGCTGAGTCATAGTTAATTGTGAACTACTCCCCCAGCCCCCGCCGCCTGAGCCGCTACCACCTGAAATTGTAGTAAACGAAGGCGCTGCACCAGGGCCGCCAGAGGTTAATACTTGCCCAGAAGTCCCCTCAGCGATCCCACCAAAGCTACCGTTGTTGTTATATTGAACTTGACCAGTAGTTCCACCAGGAGGGCCACCAGCCCCGCCGTTAATCATCGACCACAAAGCCGATCCATCGCAAGCGATAGACCGCTGGGGGTCCGCTGCGGTCAAAGTCTGCGAGTATCCACCAGACACCTGAACATTGTATGTCGATCCCGTGGCGCGAACAACGGTAACTTGGAAACCGTTGGGCATGGTCGATGCCGCAGGGACAGTGATTGTCACGATGCCAGTGGAAGCAGTCACCAACAATATCCGATTGTGGTGAGTAATCCCAACTGTCGTATTTGTTGAGACGGGAACAAACGCCCTTTCAATTTGTTGGCCAGACATTGCGCTCATGCTGTGGTCCAGGTGCCGGTAACGGCAATTGCCACCCATTTATTGGAACCGATGTACACCAGCGTAACACTCGACCCGATGGCGGTTGATTGCGTGTACCCAGCAGAACTCGAAACCGTAGTGCCCACCGTCACCGTTGTAGATGCGGGGCATTGAAACTTGATGCCGTTGGCGTTCTGGCAAATGGCAACGAATTGCGTTCCTGTCGTCGGTGTGCTCGGCAGGGTGAGCGTGACCAGTGCGCCAGAGCCAGTGTTTTCGTACACCTTTCCGCAATCCGCTGCGGCAGGGGATTGGTCCGTGGTCACTGTCGCGACAGTCATTCTCCCAGCCAAGCCGTCTTCGCCTGGTGCGTTTGACGCCAAAATTGAGTGTGTGCCCGATCCGGTTCTTTTGATGACGCCGACTGTCGAGAGACCGGCCAGAGACGTAAGTTCAGAACTGCTGGGCTGCGCACCAACGTCAGACGCAGCGGCACCAGACTTGTTGATCTTCGTCCAAGCGATTGCCGCTGCCGCTGATATATGGGCGTCTGAGAGTCCAAGGGCTTTGACGCGCATGACGTGCGTGGACGTGTTCACTTCCAGAGTGGCGTCATCACACTTGTCTGCAAGGTAGCCCGGCGTTGAGTCTGTGCCGTCGGCCAACACCTTAACGTCAATTCCTGAAGGTAGATTGCCGCTTGGTATTTTCCCGCCTGAGTCCAGGCCGCAAACGCCATTTGCTACATCGACATTCTTGGTGGCGGAATCCCCCAGGCCCAAAGTCGTTCTCTGAGCAGCGGCATCCGCATCGTCAAGGATGGCGGCACCTGCTGCCGTTATGCTGAGGATCGTTCGCACTTGTGCCGCAGTCAAATCCTCTGGGGCGCCAGCACCAGTAGAAACCCGCCCTTTGATGGTGTTCTGCGCCATGTTGTCGAGTTTGTCGTTTGCCACTTCCCCCGGCAAAAGCACCCAGCGATTCCCAGAAACAGGAAGCAAGCTCATGCAGCACCTACATTCGCCTGGAGATTGAGGGCACCAGACACAACCGTTCGGGACTTACTTGACGTAGCCGCTTCGTCCCCGACCAGGTCGTACACCAATGCCAACTGCGTCTGCCCCGCCGTGACCACTGCGTCAATGCGCGAGAAGAAAGCGGCGTTTTCTGGGATGACAATGTTGAATGTGGAGACTCCGTTGACTGGTGCGGCTGGCGTCGATACCGACAAGGTGTAGATGCTTCCGGTTCTGCGCGAGTCCCACACGTTGAAGCGGAAGTTATTCCACGCACTGAAGTCGGTTGTTGACGAGAACACAATGCTGAGTGGCGTGTACCGGTACGCCGTCATGACCAAGTTCTGAACCGCGAATTGAGAAGCCGGGTCTATCACAGAAACCGTTGGCCGAATGACCGCTGACGCGATTGTGTCGAAGTCGTTGGATTCGATTTCGCCAGCGTACATCGGCGGGGTGATTGTGCTGCTGCCGCTGAAGATTCGCACACACACTTGGCCGGAGGTAAGAGGAAGAGTGACCGTCAGAATGTAGTCGCCATTTGTACCAACCTCTACCACAGAGGAAAAGGCCATGGTGACTACATTCGGACCCAGCGTCGTAACATTGGAAAATGAACCAAGCGTCAGCCCCGTTACCGGAGCCCCGGCAGCCGTGGTGACCCGCACTGCGAGATAGACTGTTTCGCCTGGGATCATGGACGCTCCAAAGTGGGCATGTTAGCCGAGCCAGTCCGCTACGAATGAGAAAGGAGGAAAACCATCCGCTCGATCTCTGGTGCAACCAACCTGCCCACAAAAGGCGATGGTGCGAAAGGCCCTTTGGTGGCGCTGGCCCGAAAGCCAACGCCACCTCAGAACCGCTAAGGTCAACCCATGATCTTGATGACACCGAAGGGATTGGGCACGAATGCGCCGTAGGCGACACGCATGTACCAACTGGCCATCTGGTCACCGACAACGCGGATCAAGTTGCAACTCCAGCCTTTGGCATCGGACAGGACAAGCTGTTCGACGGCGGGGGACTGGGGCTGCGCCAAGGGGCGAGCGATGATCTTGGTGGACCAAGGAGCCGCGACGATGTTGGAAACGTGGCTGTTGGTCACGGTGATCGCGTTGTCGTCTGGGATTGCAACGCGCAGGCCGGGCTCCTGAAGAACGATGGTGCCAGAGGTGGCAGCCGCGCCGGTCTTGACGACGTATTTGTATGTCGTGTCAGCGGCGAAGGTGATGACATCGCCAGCCTTGATGCCGGTCGTGTTGACAGTCATGGTATCAAACACGATGGAGGTGTCGCCAATGGCGTATCCGCCGCTCTTGTTGACCAGGGTGCCGGTGGCCGCGCCTTTGGTGTGGGACGCAATGTTGGCCGACTCAAAGATGTCGGTGCCAGCCAGACGACCAATCATGCCGCTGCGGACCATGTCCCCGCCGGTCTCATTCATTTTCTGGAGTTGCGCGATACTGCGGAGATTGTATCCAGCGTTGAAGTCCAGAACACCGACGCGGCCAGAATCGGCAGCGCCATTGATCTGAAGTTGGCGAATGGCTTCATTGAGCAGGGTGATGTCACTGCCGAACGGAGCGGTGCCGGCGGTGCCAATGGCACGACTGGCATTCGCGTTCAGCGCGGTGCCAACAGCGGCTTCGACGGCGTTGCGGATGACGCGCCTGCCTTGCTCCAGGTTCAGACGCAGCATTTCCTGCGCGGTGACGTTGTCAGGAATCGACAGGTACTTCTCTTCCTCAGCGGTCATGTTGAAAGTGTATTCAGCCGTTCCCGTGAGAGTGAAATCACGGGTGGAGGAGACAGAATCGGCCCCAGCGGTCCAGGTCATGCCCGGAGTGGGTACAGACCCAAGAGCACGAGGGGTGATGACGGGAACCTTGACCGTGGCGTTGACGCCAATGGCTTCGGCATTCCAGTTGACGCCCATCGAGTCCAAGAAGCCAGTGGCTTCCATGGGAACTTCGTTGTAAGCGCGGTAGAGAGTTTGGGCGAGGGAAGTGAGAGTGTTGGCCATGGGAGGGGACTCCGGGGAAGTTGGTTAGCCCCGTCCCATGACACCATAAACACTATGGCTTCTTGAGAGAGGCGGCACGTTGAGTCGGGGACATCGCCAAGAACGCATCGTTCGTGATCGACTGTCCGACTTTCGTTCCGCCTGCTCCAGACGCCCCACCCGATCCAGATGTGGCCGTTGCTTTTCGGAAGTGTGGGCGGGCTGCTAGCGTCTCATTGATGAAAGCATCCACTTTCATCGGGGCGCCATCTTCCCCAAGTTTGGGAGAAGACCCATCCAGCACACGCACGACTTTAGCATCTAAATCAAATGTGCAAGCCCCGCGAATGAGCGAGACAACATCGTCAACCGCAGAGGGGACGATTTCTGCGTTGCCGGCGACGGCTGCCCGCAGTTCCGCATTCAGGTACGAGTCTGAAAGGGTTTTGATTCTGGCCTCAGAAGACGCCTTGACGGTCGCCAGGGCCTCATCGAACTTCTTCTTGTCGGCCAGCCCTTTGACCTTTTCGGCCTCAAGCTGATCCGCTTTTTCCTTGTCGATGGCCGCGATCTTTGCGCGGGTCTCCTCAAGTTCTGCGGCAAGACTGCGAGTCTTTTCCTTTGTTTCCTGGCGCTTGGCAATCAACTTTTCGGCGATGGCATCGTCTGCCACCTCGATAATGATGCCGTCGATTTCGACGGTTTTCATATGGGTCCTTCCTTTCAAGGAGCGGGTTTGTCAACGAAACTGCTGGGGCAGGCTAAGTGTGATTGAGAATCTCGAAACCACATTGCGGACAGGAAACCATTGGAACATATTGCGAGGAAACGGGATCCCATGAGGACTTCGTTTGGTCAACACTTCCATCTTCGAGAAAGATATTCTCAGGAAAACGGAGTTTATTGGCGTCCAACACAATCCCACACTCATCACAGCTCACTAGATTCATGTCCTGGTCCTTCCTTTCAAGGATTAGGTCAGTCAACAAAGTCAATCGGGTTGGTGTTGGCTGCCATCGGAGAAAGAGCGGATGCCGATTGTGCCAGTCTTTGGCGCGGACTTCTTTCGCGTTTTGCGAGGGGCTGTGGCCGCGCCGTCTTTCTCGTCCTCTTTGTCGTCTTTCTCGTCTTCCATGTCGTCTTCTTCATCGTCAACAGCCGCACGGTTGACCGGCACCTCTTCCAACTCTTCCTCCAACTTCGCCGTCTCTTCCGGCGAGAGCAACGGGCGACGAGCAGACATGAACCGACGGGCAGCATCTCGCCGCAGCGTGTCTGGCAGGTTGCTCTCCCACACGCGCAGAACCGCTTCCAACTCTTGAATGAGAGAAGGCGTGTTGAACTCTTCCGGCCAACGAGCCTTTCCAGGGAAAGAAAATGCACGAGCATTCGCCAACAGTTTGGCCGCTCGGTTTTCTGCTTCCCCGCCGCATGTGGAAATGGCAGACAGGATTGCGTTCACTTCATCCGTGCGGAAAGACTTGGCAATGCCTGACTCAGGCGTGCTTGAATCCGTGGGGTTCCCAGGGCTCAGGCCGGCGCCACGGTAAAGCTCTTTGACTTCTTTGTCGTAGGCTTTTCTCAGACTTTCAGATTGCGCCGGATCTGCCCCAAGTTTTTCCAATGTCGGAATGCTGTTTGACCCAACGCCAGTAGGGATTGCAATAGCGATGCCCGCGCCGACTTCTTGAATCTGTGCAAGCTGTTCTGGTGACACGCCCATGAAAGCCCACGTTGTGAAAGTGGCGTGAGCGTATTCCAGGAACTCCATTGATTCCAGGCCGCAGATGCGTTTCTGACTTTCCGCCACTGCGCCCGATTGAGAGTAGCTTTCCAGCGGTTCCAATTTGATGAGGGGACACGCTTTGTAATTGTGCGGGCTCGGAGCCTTGGCTTCCATAGGAATCAATTCAGGAGAAGACGTGTCTAGCGTTTTCTGATCCAACGTAACACGCTGAGTGTAGTCCGCATTTACCACAAGCAGAAACTTCTCGCCGGACGGATCTTCCATTAAAAGCACAGCGTTTTGCACGATTCCACGATATAGTTTGTATTCCAAAACACTATCCGCATCGATGTCAACCAGAACAATGCGAGCGCCCAGCGCGATCTCGTCAGCCTTTGTCGTCACTTGAACATTGGGGTCAATGGTTGAGTCGCAAAGGATGAACTCTTTCCCGCGAATCTGAGACTTGCGCAAAGCCCTGTGCATGAACTGAGACAGAGGCGTGCCCAAGCCATCGCAGTCCTCGATGAACTCTTGGTAACGATTGTCGCCGACTTGGCGCACGATGGGAGCACGGGCTACGCGATTGTGATATGCGCCAATGACTGCCCGCGTGAACGGGCGGCTGATAGCGGTTGCTTTTCTAAAGATGTAGTCGGGCTCACGCTCTTTTTCATACTTGGGCAGAATGGGCAGCCCTGCCGCATCGTACCCTTCCGCAAAAGTGTGTGTGGAGTCGTAGGCCGCCTGCCAAAACGAACGGGCACGAACGGACTGAAGGTATTCCTCAGAGAGTTTCAACTTCTTGCCAATTTCAATGTCCATGTGGGATTGCCTCCGTCGCGTGTTCAGAAACGCTAACATCTTGTGGCTGTGGGCAATGGGCATGCCTCGTCACGACGTTTGATCCTCTTTGCCAAACTTGGCAATGATGGCGTCTCGCAGCGCACTGGCCAACGCTCTGAGCGCGTCCTCTCGCACGATGTACGCCAGGTATGTGCCGTTGTCTGTGCCGATAGATCCACCTGCTCTGGCGAGAAAGTCGGCGCGATCCTGGGCCGCTTCGTCCAACATGGACTGCAATTTCATCGCTGCGTTCAGGCCCTGGCGAAGAGACATCCCTTCCACGTATCCGGAAACGTCTTTGTCAAGATTCATCACTCGCTCCTTGATGTTTTTTGCATTGCGCCGGACCGTGTGTTCCAGAGGTCCACAAGCCTTGGACCGCTTTTGCTGCTTAGGTCTGCCGTCTGAACGTGCCGCATAAGACAGTTTTCCGGCGGGGCGCCGTAGTGGCAAATGTCCCCGTTCGTAGAAGTGTAACACTTTTCTCCACAGAACGGACACGGAAGCGCGGCAGGCAAAGGGTCTGCCGGCTGCAAACCTCCGCCGATTACAGTGGTTTCTGGCGCAAGGCAAAGATCAGGGGTGGACTTCATCGTTCGCCCCCAATCGGTTTCCATTGAAACACTGGGCTGCCGTCTTTGTCCACTGCCCAAATGGCGTGCCCTTTCAAGATGGCTTCGCGTTGCCAGCCTTTTCCGTATCGACTATTCGTTGCCGCAAAGAAGAGGCAACCTACGCCAAACGCCAAGCACGCCGACAGATATATTCCCTTCACCATGTCCCCTTCCTTTCTCAATACTTAAACGGCACAAGGCCGGCTTTGACGTTTTTGTCTGCGGTAGTATCAAAAGTTGCTTCCGTCATATGCTCCCTGATAGATGCCTACGCCATCGGGGATCTCGTACACTTCCTCTATCTCTGTGACCGGATGCCGGGTGATCATTGACTGTGGAATGGGCCATCCCATCTCTATCTCCTTATAGTAGTCTCCTGCTGGGGATCCAGTCAAAAGTACCCGGCGAATCGGCTCCGCTGACTTCCCCGTCGTCATAACGTCGATAAGATTGATCCCCATTTGTTCTTGTTCTTCGTAAGTCATACTGTCTCCTTCTTTCAATACTTGAACGGAACGAGTCCGGCTTTGAGGTCTTTGTCTGGCAACATCTCGAAAATGGCGTACCCAATGGCAGACAATATGTGCCCTTTGTCTTTCGCTTTGCCTGGATCGTAGTCCCCATCCTGGCGCCGGCCAACGGTACGCAACTCAGAGGTCAAGCGCGGGCACGTCTTGGGATTCACAAAGAATCGACGTTGCCCGTCGGCTGAAAGGATGGCACGCGAGAGTTTGCCGATACGTGCGATGACTGGCGGATTGTGGCCAAACGCGGTGCCCTCACACTTCCACCCCAGGGCCTTCGCCGCCTTCATCAAGCTGACAAACTCGCCATCACCAGTTGTCGAACGGGCCTTGGACGAACGGTCGGGGTGAAAGACGACTCGTGTGCTTTTCCCCCATCCCATCTCGGCAGCCACTTGGAGGGCACGGTCAATCGTCGTTCCGCCCTCGATGAACACTTCGCCAATGCAGTGAATCCCGCCGCCAAACTCCTGCGCGGCCACCCAGGACATGGGGTCCACGTTGAAGTCCAGCCCGATATGCAGCGGCAGCCGTGGGTCAAACTCCATCGCAGAAAGGTTCTCGTTGCCAAACGTGGCGTGAGCACGATCTGCGACATAGTCAACCGCGTGGCCGTCGAGGTACTGCTGAACCAAGTCCGCCGGGATTGTCGCGTTCAGGTCGGCAAGGTAGTTCTCATGGAGGGCAGTATTCAATACCGTTTTCAGTAGGTAGAAACGATGGTTCGGCTTCCTCGTTTCCTCGTTGATCCAATCCCGCTGCACCCAAGTGTGAATCCCTTCTGGCGTGGTCGTCACGATCAGTTGCAGTACCTTCGCTTTCTTGCATCGCATGCGCCCGCGAATCTGCGTGGGGGCATCGTCAAGAGGATCAACCTTGGATTCCTTGACACGAGCGGCTTCATCCACCCAACCATGCCCCACCGTGAACGCACTGATTCGGCGCGGTTCCTCCGCTGACATGCAGTGAATCTGCCGCCCCAGGACCGTGAGCCGAAGCGGTTGCTCTTTGCGCGTGACTGTCCAATTGAGTTCGTTGCAAAAATCAATGAACTTGGGGACAATGTCGCGCACAAGGTCTTCACGAGTGGGGGCGATAATCATGCCCTCTGACTCATTGTTGAGAGCGTGAAGGAACGCGAACTTGCGGGCACCGCTCCACGACTTGCCGCTGTTGTGGTTCCACACGCCCTCTGCCAAATAGTGCCCAACGTCCGGTACGTTCAGATCGTAGTATTCCTGAACCCCTGCGCTTTTGATGTAAATGATTTTCTTGAATGTCTCCCCAGATCCAGCCACTCTCGGATCGTCCCACTCCCCTGGGGAATGAAATCCCGCCTGGCGAAAAGCCAACGTGGGGGACGGCGACAACACTTCAAAGTCTATACCCAAGTCATGCAAGGGCTGCCACTTCCCATCAGACGTAAAAAACTTGTGGTCTGGGTGGACAGTGATCCGCGCGTCGTCCTCGAAATAAACGTGGAACAGTTCTGCCTCTGGCAGTTTAACGGGCGGCGGGCACCACTTCAGTCCATCCGCAGTTACCACGTTGAACCACTTGCCGGCACGGAACAGATCGGCTATCAGCGTTCTCTTGTCAAAACCATGGTCGATACGGGTACACCCCGCAACGCACCCCCAACCCCCTTGGGCCAGAACACTCCCCGGTTGCATGTCTCGCAAGAAAGCCGTCTGTTCCGGCTGGTTCCCCGTGATCTCCATGACTTCACGCGGAGTGCCGTCCGCCGTGTGAGAATCAGGATCGTCCGAGAACACCATCTCAGCCGCTCGCTTGACCCGCTCGACCGCCTCTTGGCTGTGTCCTTCTGCCTCAAACTCTTTGATGAGTGCCGCCATCGCCGCCTTCTGAGCCGCCCGATCTGCCGCAGCAGCCACTTTGGCAACGCGCTCCTGCTCTTCCAGGTACGCCGCGATCTGCCCATTGGCCGACTTCTGAAGCCGAGAGATCCGCGAGCCAACGTCGCCCATTCGCTCATTCGCCCGACCTTTGATACTGTCGGCGATAAACGCCTTCATCTGATCCAGGGGGAGCCCGTCTGTGAAGATGCCATCTTCCGCTGACGTGTCATCGTCCCGCGAGTTGAGAAGAGCGGAGGCCTCTTCCTTGGCGGCCTGCTCAGGGGTGCGCTCTTTGCGGGGTCTGCCGGGGCGCCGACGTGCCGGCCTTTTGCCGTTTGCACTCTTTGGGAATCCTTCTGGCGGAATGGCCTTTGGTGCCGAGGGAGGCAAGGGGTTCCCGCGAACCGCCTGGGCCTGGCCGCCATCACCGTTCCCGTCTTTCAGGTCCGCAAGGATGGAAGCCAACAATTCCTTCGGGTTTGTCGATTCCGTCATTTGATCGCCAACCGCTTTGGTTCCGCTCCGGCCTGGGCCTCGCCACCTTCCGCCCACTTCTTGCCGCCAAGGCGGGAAAGGTAGAATTGGATCAGCTTTGGATCACCGCAATCCATGATGACATCGAGCATCTTCTGCTCTACCATCATCCGACACTCTGCCGCCCCCGAAATGAACTCCTCGGCAAAGAGTGCCTGGATGACCGGGACGGGATATGCGTTACCAAGAAGCTCCGCGATGTCGCTGGGCCGCGCTCCCTTCTTCGCCATGTTCGCCACAAGTGGACGGATCGTCTTCAGCGACGACGGGTCCAGTTTGATTTTTGGCATTGCCGTAGGGTCGAACGTGTTTCCGTGTGTGGCCATGAAAACCTGTCATAAACGCTAGGGATTTATATGGGTTTTACACTTTTGGCTCTGAGCGGAAACATTCGTCTCCCGCCGAAGTAGGTTTATTTTTACACCGATTTTCGTTTTTGGCAAGGGGGCCGTGGTGGCGATGGTTTTATTTTGATCAACTGCGTAATTTTTGAGCAGCCATGGCTTACCTTTGGTTGGATTGAAAGAATCGCTCAAAAATTGAGCAGGTGCGTAAATTGTGATCAAAGGTTGCCTGGCCGCACTTCCTACAGCCAAACGGCCAAGGCAATTTCTTTTTGGCCTCGCCTGGTTTCTGCGTGGGCCTTTGGAGACACTTGGAGCCTTGCGTGACAAGCACTTACAGAAACTCGGATTTGAGGGCTGCCAATTTTTGGACATCGGACTTTTTGGAATCGCTCGTAAATCATTGGGGCACGGGGGGTTGCGAGAACTCGGTTTCAAGCGCGAGCGCACGGCTACTCGGTATGGAGAAGCCTTCTTCATTATTTTTGGATGTTGGGGGTTTGGCTATCTGGCTATCTGGCTATCTGGCTATCTGGCTATCTGGCTATCTGGCTATCTGGCTATCTGGCTATCTGGCTATCTGGCTATCTGGCTATCTGGCTATCTGGCTATCTGGCTATCTGGCTATCTGGCTATCTGGCTGTCTGGCTGTCTGGCTATCTGGCTATCTGGCTATCTGGCTATCTGGCTATCTGGCTATCTGGCTATCTGGCTGTTTCCAGCCATTTTTTCGCTGTTTTCACCTGGCCCGACATGCACCCGATTCAGCGACTGCACCCGATTCAGCGACTGCACCCGATTCAGCGACTGCACCCGATTCAGCGACTGCACCCGATTCAGCGACTGCACCCGATTCAGCGACTGCACCCGATTCAGCGACTGCACCCGATTCAGCGACTGCACCCCATTGGAACCAATGGAACCAATGGCATCCCATGTTCTCAGATTGCTAAAAATTATCGAAAAGGACATACTATACATTATCGGACATAGGTTTCTTCGTTTTTTGGCGCTTTGGTGCTTTCGGGTTCTGGTGGTTCCATCGGTTCTGATTGGCTTCCTTTGGATGCTTTCGGACCGCTCGCCTCCCCTTTGTCCCCCCTGGAGCCCATCGGCGCCCTTGGGGCTTGTGGCCTTTGGCGCCTTTGGGTCCGATTGGTTCCCCTTGGTTCCCTTTGTTCCCTTTGGGTCCGATTGGTTCCCTTGGTTCCCCTTGGTTCCATCGAGTGTCAAGAAAAATTGACAACCTGCCGCACTGCCGCCCAACGTCAAGAAAAGTTGACAAGCGGTTCCATCGGTGCATCGCGATGGATCGATAGGTGACCGCTCGTTAACATTCGCAAGCCTCGGTGCCAGCGATCGGGCACCCCTCTGCCCCGTTTTTCCCCAGGAATGTATTTTCAGCCAGAAAACAAGGGTTCAACATAGCGAAAAAAATTTCTACATAGCGAACAAGCGAGACAACGGCTTGCATGGTAAGCGTTTATACATCAAGAGTGTTCGTGAATGTAGAAAATGCAAATATGTTGGTAAAAGTCACCCGGTCGTTCCTTCTGCGCCCCACGCTCTGTCACGATCCGCGCGGTGAAAGGCACACCCCAAGCCCCAAGGCGTACCCTTAGTGAAAGCAGGTCCGGGTTCTTATTATATTACATATTTACAATATAACATTTCCATATATACAAGGTACCGTTTCGCATAGACTTATGTCGATGCTGTTCGTGAATGTAGAACATGCAAAAGTACAACAAAAGAATCATTCTGCCGACTTTTCTACATTGAAACAGGGCCCAGGCGGTCCTTTCACACTTTCAACCTTGTACTAGTTTTCCAAACGCTAGCAATATGTCATATGTCCACGAACAAAAAAGCGCCTGTCATACTTTCCCAAACGATCCCCCTTGTTATAGTTTCACAAACATATAAATATAACACTTTCGCAATGTTATAGTTTTGCTATAGTGTTGCAATCCCAACACTTACCACAGACAACCCGGACCCCCTCTTGTCTCCCCTGTTCCCCGTTCTCTCACACTCTCAAAAGACCACCCCCCGTGGTTTCCTTTTTGTAACCTATTGCAGCGCAATGCGTTGGCAAGTGTTGACAAGCGAAAAAAGGCTGTATGCTTTGAATCCATGAGGGTGAGAGAGAAAGAAAAAACCTTTCAGACTCTCGCACTCTCTTGCAACCCTCTGATCCGAAGGAAACCACCATGGTCACCATAGAATACAAAGACTCCACAAATGATGGCTGCGAGTATGCTGCCCGTCCCCACCTAGGGGGCGGGTGGAGCGTGTCCGGGGTGGATGGCCTGGGGCACCGCTGGACACTCTCAGGATATGATGAATTGCCTGCCGTTTTTTCCAATCGCTTGCCTGTCATTCGCTTTGACCTTGCGACTTTTGATGCAGTCTCTGCCTGCCTTCGCGGTGAAGTGCCTGATCCTTGCGATATGGTGCCGCATTGCGAGCGGCAAGGCATCCCTGTGGAGTATCCGAAAGCATGGACGAGCATGCCTCCCATGCCTCACTTGTCTGATTGTGAACCTCTGATTCCCTGATCCTTCATCCCCTTGAAACCTCTTATACCAAAGGATTCCACCATGCGAAAACACAACGACTGCACCCGGTATGATTTGCAGGATCTGAAAGAGGGAAAAACTGGCTATGTCTTTTATCATAATAGCATCAACAATGGTGCACGGGATCCTGACGCCATCACCTACGACGGCACGACAGACACGGTTGCCCACCTGGGCCAGCATTGGACGCCCTTTCTTGCCGTTCAATTAGCCAAGGCCGGGCGGATCGGTGCAACGCCAAACGATGCAATCTTGGCCGACTGCGACAGGATAGCGATATGATCCGCTTCATCCTCCTATTCCTCGGCTTCCGGCGCCCCCCTCTGCCCCCTATTGCCAAGCGATCCAGCGCAAAAGAGCGGCGCCGTATGTCTGCCATGCTCGCTGAAGATCGCGCCCAGTTTCCACACTTTTGGTCCTAGTCTTTCTCTGATTCCATCGAAAACCACCCGAAACCGGGGCCAAAGCTGCCCCAAAGGATCACGCCATGACCACAGTTTTGCACCATACAGAAGACGCTGCCACCCTTTTCGACAACGGCAAAGACCGCTACGGCAATGCCGATACAGTCACAGCGCACCCTGTACAAGATGGGGTGATTGTGTCTTTTCACCGTACCTATGGGTCTAGCCACTGCCTCTTTTTGCGCATGTACACCATGCAAGAGGTGATTGACCTTGCCGATGGTGAAACCGAAGAATCTTTTCAGTCGCTTGTTGAAGCGAGGGGCGGTTGTTCTGATGAATGCTGTTGTGATCATTGCATGAATCATGCCTGCCCGTGCGAGTCCTGCGTCGAAAGCGAAACCGAACGAGAACACACACACCCGATCAGATAGTCAGAGAATCCCCCCGGCGCCTCGCCTCTGCCCGATTCTGCCAAGGCATCCCGTGGCCAGTGTCCGAGGATTCCGCCCGATTCCTTGCCGGCCCTTCGTCCTCCCCTGCTGTCACGTTGAATGCACGCGGATTCAAGCGCGTCAGGTTTTCCCTTCCTCTTTGATTCCACAGAAAACCCTCAAAACCGGGGCCGCCATTGGCCCCAAAGGATTCCCGACATGCCCGCTTCGACCCCTTGGCCCCTCGACACTCTGACCGCCTTTTTGTCCCGTCCTGACTTCCTGGGAATAGATGCCGGCGGCAGAAACGAAAGATATTGGTGGATCACGGGGAAAACGGAGCGCATGATTTCCGCCGCTCCCGAGTCAGCCACGCTTTACGCTGGCGAGGATATTGCCTTCCTTCGCCAAGAGCGGGACGGGTTCAGTTGTGAATTTGTCCGCCGGGAATTGACGGACTTGAATGCCAGGCGGATCACGGGGCGCACGGAGTTCCGAGGACTACAGCGCAACGGCAAGGGACGTGCCGCATTCGTAAAATCATTTTGGGCTGCTTGTTCTCGCTTGGATCTGATGCCCACAGACTGGCTTGTGTTGCGTCGTCCCGGTACCGTTTGGGGCAAGTAGAACTATCAAAAACACACAAAACCGGGGGCCACAGCGCCCCCAAAGGAGTCCCCTGATGCCGTTCGTCCACCTTCCCGCCTTCCTTCACGCCGTTGCCAGCGCGTCGGCGTGCGCCGATACTGATAAATCTTCCCCCAGTCTCGTGGGGGTTTCCGTCCACGTCGCGCAAGATTCTTGCGTTATCGTTGCAGCCAATGGCAAAGCTCTTGCCGAGTGGTCCCTTGAGGTTTTCCCAGACGCCAGCGCGGCGCCGTCCTTGCTTAGCCTTCCCCTTGGCGCTTTCATTCTTTCCCCTCAGACCTTCCAAAACTGGGGCAAAGCGGCGAAAGAGCAAGCAAAGGCACGGCCAGAGTGGACCCCCGCCGTTGCCACTGTTTCCCAAGATGGCCAAGGTTTCACGTTGACGCACCCAAGCGGCGCCGTTGAAGTCTCGCGGCTTATCGTTGGCGCCTTCCCTCCGTATCGCCCGGCATTCCGTGCCAAGCGCACCTGGGCCAGTTTTGGGAATACGGAATGGGCGGCGCTGGCCTTCGATTCTGCCGTTGTCGCTAAGGCAATCAAAGGTATTGACGCTGGCAAGGAACAGGTGGAGCATGTTATCCAAGGCGGGCAAAGGGGTTGTCTCTTGTATCCGATGGAAGAATCGCGCCCCTTTGTTGTGTCCCGCCGGGGGCTGGTCATGCCCGTTGGTTTGCCCGATGATCGGCGCTGTGTTCCTGTTGCCCCCCTCGCAACCTCGGAAACTGTCGATACTGCCGAAACCGGGGACCATTCCCCCAAAGGATCCACGCCATGAAACTCACCAAAACCGTTCCCCCTGGCCCCCGCGTTGTCCCGCTGGAGGAATACCAAGCCCATGGCCTCCACGTTCCCCCCGCATTGGCGATAGCTCACTTTTTTGAGTTTTTTGTAACTGCGGCGTATTCACTCCGGCCAACAGTCTGGATTGAGGAGTCCCCCGGATGCTCGCCCCAGCGTGTCCATGCTGAAGACATGGCGCGAGAGATTGCGCGTATGAAGAAAGAAAACAGGAAGGCCACACCCCGCATTGTCCCCGATCCACAGCAGGATCCCTCCTCGCACCACTTTCGCAATATGAACCGGAGCCCCTTGCCCCTTGTGCCAAGGATTGCGCCCCTTGGCCTGCCAAAGAGTGCGCCCCCTTCAGTTCCCAGCGATTGCGAAGAGGTAGCTCTTGCCGACATTCAGTCGGCCCTTGCCAATCGCGGGATTGTTCTCTCTGAGGAATCCGCTAAGGCCCTGGCCAAAGCGGCGGCAAAAGAGCGGCGAGTGTTCTCCCGCGTGGAATGCGTCACCGTCACGGACACAATCACAGAACGAGACAACTGTGGGGCGTGGATTGCCACAGAGTCGGCCCCCTACGTTGTCAAAACGCTGGAGGTTTTCACCGAGGCGGCGCATTATCGCGTCCCGTTGACGGATAAAGCCCCCGCCGCCCCTGCCGCCCCTGCTTCCGTCTGAAACCCTAGAAACCCACAAAACCGCCCGAAACCGGGCAGCATTTCAAGGAATACAACATGCCACAGAATCAATTTCAACCCGGCGAGATAAAGCCAGACGACTACTATCGTTCGGCATCGCTCGACCTAATTCTTGACCTGTGCGAGAAGGGAGAAACCGCGCATGCTCAGCACCTCGCAGGCGAGCTACTTGCCCGGTCGCAGTCTTGCACGCGAAGCGGGATATTGCGGAAAGTCTTCGCCGCCATCGAATTGTCCCTCGACTGAACAGCCCGAAACCGGGCAACTTTTTACAAAGGATTCCCCCATGCCATACCAACGCAAAACCCGCGACATATTCACAGTGCAAGCCGAATGGGGCCGGGGGTGGGAAGATGAAACCTCAGAACTCACGAGCAAAGCCGCACGCGAGAGGCTCAGAGAGTACCGGCAGAACGCTCCCGGATGTTATCGCATCCGAAAGACACGCGAACGGATTGCAGCGGCCATGCCAGAAAGGCAAGCAAATGCAAACGCTTGAAACCGAGCCAGCCCAAGAATCAGAAACCCAATCCCCCGAGGTTTCCCCCGTCAAAAACTCTTGGCTTGTCGCCATCCATTGGGGGCCAGAAATATCACCTGCCGCATTGAATAAAAACGCCGATGGGTGGGAGCGGTGGCACGGGAGCGAAACCGATGCCGAAGAATTGGGCCGGATTGCCCTACATGCTGCCATCAGAAAACGGGGGGGAGTTTTGCCCTATGAGCGTTTGCCCGTTTGGGTTCTTGTGCGGCGCGACGCTTGGCCAACTGCCGCCGTTTTTCAATATTGCTTGACCCTTGCCAAGTCTTGACCAGTCGAAAACCTCTGAAACCGTGACGCCACAGGCGTCCCCCTTTGTCCCGAAAGGATTACCATCATGAAAACTCTTGCCCCATATGCCACCACTGACAACGCGGACGCCCAAGACAACGCGGCGGCCCTTGTCTCCCCTTCCCCCTCAGCAACCCCCGAAACCGGGGCCACTCAGGAAGAAACCTTCCCCCATTCCGCCACGTATTCCCCCGAGGATAACAAACTGCGGATTTATCCCGCCTTTCGCTTGCCCCGCTCGGAATATGACGCAATCAAGGCGGCAGGGTACAAATGGGCGCCAAAACAAGAGCTTTTTGTCTGCCCCCGTTGGACTCCCCAGGCTGAAGATGCCGCCCTCGATCTCTGCGGTGATATTGGCGACGAGGAGCAACCCGCCGCCGAACGTGCTGCCGAAAGGGCAGAGCGGTTTGACGGATACCGCGAGAAACGCTTGGACGAGGCCCTGACCGCTGCCAGCCGTTTTGATTCCACAGGTTGGCGCATTGCCCACGCTCGCCGGGTTTCCAATCGGCGCCGCGAGCAAGCCCGCACCCGTGGCGTGTCCCGTTGGGAGTGCGCGGAATACTGGCGGCACCGCGTGGGCGGGGTGCTTCGCAACTCTGACCATCGGGACCGGGCAGACGTGCGGCATCGCCGCATCCAAGGGCTAGAATCGGATCGCCGTAAAAGTCTTGCCGACTACGCCGAACGGCAAGCGGAATGGGACCACTTCGCCAAGATCCTCCAAAACTGGGCAACGTCAGACAAAACGGAGGAAGAGTTTTCTGCCCTGTTCCACTTTTTTCTAGGGCGGCGCTCTGGCGGATCCTATGACTACAAGCACCCAACGAATGCCGACCGCCGCCCCTCAGACCTCTATTCCCTCACGAATCCCGACCAGGCCCCAGAGGACAAGATCGACGGCCTCGCCGCGCTTTGCCTTTGGTTCCAACGCCACCCCTTGCGCCCTGATGAAACAAAGTCCCGATGGCTTGCCCACTACAATTTGAGAATCGACTTTGAGCGGGCACTTTTGGCAGAGCAAGGCGGCACAGCGGCACAGACCTTGGCCGACACGTTGGCCCCTGGTGCAATCGTTGGGCACTCGGGCAAGTACATTGTCCAGCGCGTTACCAAGGCCAAAACTGGGGACTTGTCCAAGATTTACCTGCTGGACGCAGAGCGCGGCAGTGTGCATGCCTTCTCTGCCGAGCGTTTCAAATGGGCCGCCGAGGTGAAACCGGCAACCGATGAAAGCAAGGCGAAACTGGCGGCCTTTACTGCAAAACTGAAGGCATCCAAGCCAAAAGCGTTGCCCCTGTTGAACCTTTCCAAAGAAGACGCCGCCGCCGTTCTCGCTCGCCCCGAATGGAAAAACTTGGCGTACCAAGTGCGGGAAATGACATCGGCGGAATATGCCGCGCTTCCATCGTATGCAAAAGAAGTGGACGGCTTCGATCTTGGCGGCATGCGGTCATATCTTCCCCGCGTTTGCCGGCTTCGCATGGTCCACCGCTTCGGCCCCCTGGGCATCGTTGTCTTGACGGACAAACCCGCGAAACCGAGTCCATTTGATTTGACTTCTGACTTATCGGAACCCCGCGACATTGCCCGCAAATTGTTTTCCCACTGTTGCGCCCAGTTTGAACTGCACCGATACACCTTCGAGCGCACGGGCCAGATGTTTTCCACCTGGAAGGAAGCCGCCTCTGCGCTTTTGGAATACGCCCGCAAAACGTGGCCAGCCGCTTTTGGAGTCACTGAAGAAACCCCCGAAACCGTGGAAGACGCGGAAGAATCGGCGACCGTTGAAGAATCGGAACCCCTGGAAACTGAGGAGGCCAACGCATGAGAGGTTTTTTCCTCCCCGGCGACACGTTCGCCCCTCGCATCCCGTGCGGTTTCTCTTCCCTCCTGCATGACGCCCGCCGCCAATTTTCCGCCCCCGGCGGCGAGCCAACCGACTGGCAAAAGTTTGGAGGCGCTGAGCGCCGCCGGGTTGAGTTTTACGAAGGGCGGTTTTTTATCACCTCGCAATTTATGCGGGAGGGGCATTTGTACCGCGAAGACTCTGGCCCCCGATGGTACGCCGGCCCGCTGTGGTGCCGTGCCGGTGGCCGAGAGTATCGCATCACCTACGACGAAACCGGGCAGCAATTCTACGCTGAGCGGATATTGCCAACGTCCCCGCACCGCCAGTGCATCACCTACGAACTCGGAGACCGCCCACCATGTGCCCCCCAATTCGGATGAACCCCGCCGCCCGTGTGTCCCTCTCCTTTCTACAAAGGAGGGGGCAAGCTGCCGCCCGTGTGTCCGATCTGGCGGAACATAACCGGACAACAGTGGCGGCGATCCATGCCGCTGCCGCCCCCACGTTTGCCAGGTTAGCGAATGAAACCGCGCCCGCCCACGTTGCCCAGGTTGACCAACTGTTCCCCACGCCCCCAGCGGTGGCCGCCAGAATGGCGTCACTTGTCCCATCGTGGGCACGCCGCATCTTGGAGCCATCGGCGGGCACTGGCCGCTTGCTCGATGCCTTGGCAGACCTGGGCCGCCCATTTGATACCGTTGCCGTTGAAGTCTCCCGCGAATTGTCGCCGCACCTGTTCAACAAGTACCCATCGGCCCGCCTCTTTGTCCGTGACTTTCTTTCATGTTCCGTTGAAGACTTGGGAGGCGCTTTTGATTGTGTTGTGATGAATCCGCCCTTTCGGCGGGGCCTCGATGTTCAGCACATCTTGCACGCTCGCCGCTTTCTGAAACCTGGGGGGCTTTTGATTTCCCTCTGTTACGGCGGAATCGTGCAGGCTAAGGGGCTTCGCCCCATTGCTACCTCTTGGGAAGTGTTGCCCCCTGGATCGTTCAAGTCTGAGGGGACTTCTGCCGAGACAGTTTTGCTTACTTTGGCGGGATAAAAACCGCTTTTGAGAGAATAATTCACCCAAAACCGCCCGAAACATGGGCAATTTTTACAAAGGAAAACAACAAATGAGATACCAAGAGGCATTGGATAAACTCGCCCGCGATACGCACCCGTCCCCCAATGGTGGCCCTGTGTTCAAGTCTGGGCAAGGGCCAGACACGGGCTGGATCCTGCACAAAGCGCACCCTCGGGCAAAAGCCGACACGCACCGCGCCGAGTACCACGGGTGGATTCTTGAGTCCCGTGCGCCATGGGGCGCCGAGGATCTTGGTTCTCTGCGGCTCTTGCGCAGGAGAGGCTAGACCATGGGCGCCCAAAAATCCTCCGAAACCGGGGCTCCACCGGCAAACACGCGCCGCCGCTTTGTCGCCGAGGGTCTCCAACTGACAAAGCGAATCCGTGTCGTCCCTCGTCCCGTTGGCCTCAGTGGCTACGTTTGGGTCCAAGGGACGCACCGGGTCCAAGGCATTGGCAAGCGGGACTTCTGGCAGAAATTGGCGGCCCATTTCCGCTACCGTGCCGCTTGCGTTGTCTATTCGTCAGGCGGACCCAACAAGAAATCTACGGAATACGCGGCCTTCGCCGATTCCGCTGATAAAATGGCGGACTCATATCCTGCCACATCGGCAACACCATAAACCACTTTTTGCCCTCGAAACCCTCGAAACCGGGCAATCTTTCACAAAGGAAAACACCATGGACATCAGTCAGGCAAACATCATCACCGAGTGGGAGCGCCTACAGAGCGTAGCAGCCCCCCGCGCAACCGTTCACGTAATGAAAAGCAGTTACGGCACGGTCGAGGTTGAGATTCGAGGAATCACGCCGGACCCTGTGCGAGTCGATACCGTGAAAGAAGCCTTTGCGTTTTTTGCGGGGTATCGTGCAAACCTTGCGGCAACACCATGAAAATAACACAAAGAGATTGCCAAAGGGTGCGAAAGGTCCGCCTTGCCAACGGAGCCACCACTCGGCTGGCCCTGTGGGATCCAAGAAACCGAGCGTCCCCTGTTATGACCTCAGCGGGCTTTCGATATTCTGCTGAAGGCGTACTAGAGGGATTCAGCGAGTTTCACGCCACGGCTATTGTGGGATTCGTTGACGAGGAGTCTTTGTGAGAGTCTGGCTACTCACAGGCACCCCGGCCCCCAATGGCCGCCCGATAGAGTTGGAACCCCTGCTAGACACGGTGGGCCACCCTGCCACACGCGATCTTGCGGCCTACCGTGAGCGCCACTGCAAACGCTGGAACCCAACAAAGATGACGCCGGATTTATTGGGGGCAAACAATCTGGGAGAGTTGCGGAAATCTCTCGAAACCGGGGGCCATTGGCTAAGGCGAACGGGCAAGGATGTTCCCGGTGAACTCCCTGAATCCATTCTTGAAATTGTTTCACTGGCAAACGTGGCGGCACCTTTGATTCCAGACGAAACCGGGCTTGGTCCCGATGCTGACCAGGACGGTGCCAGAGCGGCACTTTTGCAAGCCGCTGCGGACCTTGGGCTGAGCGGATATGATCCCGCCCGCTCTGACCAAATCCCAGGGCAAGATCGTCTGTCAGCGTACTGCCGAGATTGCGGACTGGCCAAGGTTCCAGCCGTTGCTTCTTGGTATCGTGACTTCCTTTCTGACCACGGCGGAATGCCTCTTGTTCTTTTAGCCAAACACCGTACCGTCATTGAAACGCTAGCCAAAGAAATTGACGCGCCGTTTGTCCACGGTGGGCACAGTGCAGGAAAACGCCAGAAAATCATTGATGAATGGTTGAAAAATGACAAGAAACCCGTCATCGTTGCATCCATTGGGGCCTGCGGCACAGGGCTTGATGGACTCCAGCACAAAGCGGTGGCCGGCGCATTTGTCGAACTCGTTTGGAACCCTTCAGAGATCATTCAGGGCACTGGGCGAATCGTTCGCAAAGGATCAGTCAGTACGTCCCCGGTTCTCATGTTTGAACTCGATGCTGGGTCAACTTTAGAGGACCGCTTGAGAAAAACGCTTCGCCGGAAAACATCTAACACCATCAAAATGATAGGAGAATGAAACCATGAACATCTACTTGCTAACCCCTGGGAAACGGAAAGGCAAACAGCCAAAGTACGACTACTACGATTCCGCCGTTGTCGTCGCGTCCAGTGAAGAGGACGCACTCAGCATTCATCCCGGCTTTGACAACAAAACCGGAATGAATCCAAGGGACAACTTCGGAGAATGGCCGAAACCGGGGCACGTTTTTGCCGAAGTGCTCGGCATTGCAGACCGCAGGCAACAGCGCGGCGTCGTGTGCGCCTCGTTCAACGCAGGATAAGACCAAAGAAACCAAACGAATCTAAGGAGACCGACCATGAACAATCACATTTGCCCTCGCTGCCGAAAACCACTTTTGCCAGATCAGAGTTTGATTCTGGTTGGCACACAGTGGGCGCACGTTGACTGCGAGTCTTCCGGCGAGCACAAAGCGGCACACACGGTGGGCGGAGCGTGCTTTTCCCTGAAAGTGAAGGATGCCAAGCCAGGGCTCACTCCATCTCAACAGGCGCCAACATGACTGCCCGCACCAACAACGCATCCCCCAGGGAGAAAACCATGGAAGAATATGAGTGCATGACAGCAAACACACTGGAAACATGGCACACAATCGTTGACGCCATTTTTCGTGGTGACTGCGAGATCAAACGAAGTGTAGCAAGTCTGGACCTGGATAAAGACGGAAAATTTGCGATTTATGTTGTCTGGGATCGTGCCGCGCACGTATTAAACGGCAGGGAGTACCGATGGAAGAAGCCTGCGCCGCCGAAGGTCAAGAAACTGGTTGATCGGACGCCGGAGGACATGCTTCTGCTAATAGGAAAGTATGTAATGCGTTTTACAAGCAGAGAGGGAGGAACAAGACTAATACTTTCCAACGATGTCCCTAGTTTTCAGAATGAACGAGAAATTGCACCGATTGGAACTGAAGACTGGAAACCTATGCAAAAAGAAATTGAGGTGGTAGGATGATTATTCAGAAAACGGTGTACTATTGCACAGTGTGCGGATGGACACGAGCGGAATACCTCGCCGCTTGCCCACTGTGCCGAAAGGAACCGCCGGGCAGCGCATGGCCTCCGCTCTACTCTGTGCTCAGGACTGCAGCGGACCCAAACTGCCCGCCACCAATCGTCATCATCAAAGGAAACGAGAAATGACATTCACAGCATGCGACGACCAATTCTCAAGCCCATCACCAGAGGGAATCTTGGTTTCAGACAATACCAAGTTTCCAGAGCAAAAAGCGTTGCCGTGTCCGTTCTGCGGCGCTCAAATGCGCGTGACCGAGGAGGGAGGCATTGGGCATCCGCCTGGGAAGTGTATGCTTCTCGCGATTTTGCACATGTGCAATAGGACTAGTCTGTCACAAAATGTCAACCTGCTTGAACTTTGGAATACGAGGGCAAAACCATGAACAAATCGCGCAAACCAAAAGAACACAAAAAGCCCAAGGTCAAACGCTTGGAATCAGAGGTCAAGCGGATCAAAGCTGAATTGTACCGCACGCAGTACGATTCCCGCGCCATCATAGACGGACTCCATAGAAAACTCACTATCTCTGAGCGCATGGCCGCAGACGCCAAGCCGCCCGTTCGGTGGGAGGGACAGCCTGGCCTCGACGTTTTCACGAAAATCCGAAGCGGCGAAGCAAAGCGGTTCATCGCGTCAACCACATACGATCCGTACACCAGAGAATCTTACGCCTGCCGTGAGCACTTTGACGAAACGGCGCAAGTGGAATTGGAGCGACAGATCGCGCACAACCTGGCTGGCCTCGTTCCTGTAACGAAAACCATTGATAAACGCACAGGAGCAGAGCGGCACATGGTTGACTTTTATCTTCTTTTTGCAAAGGATGAGTGAACATGCCCCTAAATCCAAACGAAGCCCCAGAAGGCTTTATCGCCGTTAAAGCTCCCGACGACAAGTGCTCTGTCGATTGCGCGTTGCTGGGGTGCTCCGCATGCGCCCAGGCAGTGTGTGAAAAGGAAAAGCGAAAGGATAAAACCTCTGTCTATTTTGTCAAAAAAAGAAAGTAAGGAGAAACCAGTGCTGAAACCTTTGCCCGAACCCGTAGAAAAACAAGCCGACCCCCTCGGCAAAGATCCCCATTCGGCAGGTGCAAAACTTGATGCCAACAAGGAGCCATGGGATCTCCTCATGGACTTCCACCCAGATTGCCTTATATCGCCGCACTACGACATTGAGTTTGACCATCACGCGATATGGCTCCTGATTTCCAGGTTGAAAAACTCGCGCCCCCTGGACATCGTCATGGTGTCAATGTTCCGAGAGCACCAAGTTTTTGCGGTGGCAAAGTATGGCGCCAAAAAGTACACAAAGGGCGGATGGCTAACTGTTCCCGATGGAATCAAACGGTACAGGGCCGCAGCCGTGCGCCACCTGTTGCGCTTGGATGAAGGGGAAGACACGGATCCTGAGTCTGACTTGCCGCACATTTACCATGCCGCGTGGAACGTTTGGGCGGTTTATACTTTGGAACAAAATCAAAAAGGAACGCACCATGTCACACCGTGAAGTCACACCTGAATCTTTCGCTAAAACTGTGGAAAAACATGTCCTCACGGTTTTGCACAATGTTGGCGTTTATCGCCACATTCGCCTTGCCGATCCTGCTACCGGCAACCGATCCTTCAATATAATCACCTGGCCAGGGTATCTCGCGTATTCTGGTGACATGGGCGACTACGTTTTTGCCCGCACGAAAGACATGTTCGAGTTTTTCCGAGGGCACGCGCCAAACCTTTCGTACTGGGCGGAAAAGGTGCAAGCGCAAGACAAATGCGATGGCGTTGAAGAGTATTCCCCCGCAAAAGCGAAAGAGTATTTTTACGAAACGCTTAAAGAGGCGTACCCAGGAACCGGTCCAGACAGTGACGACCCAGACTTTGACCAAGACGAAGCGTCAGTGCGGGCCGACATTACCGCCCTTGGCCTCGATGCGTTCGACGACTTGTGGGAAGCCGACTTCAAAGATTACACCTTTCGTTTCCAGTGGTGTTGCCATGCGATTCCATACGCTATCGCCATGTTTGACGCATGGGAGAAAGAACAGGAGGCAAAACCATGACCACCGGATCAGAAGAAAATCGAATCGCCCGCGTTGAACTCGTGGACGAAATGCGTGCCACTGCCCGCCGGATGCGAGAGTGCGCCGAGCGGATGAAAGCGACTCCAGGGCCAGGGGTTTTCGCCATTGACGCGCTGGCCTTGCGGCGCAGTGCTGAAGACCTGGACGACGCGGCAGATCGCATTCCGACATGACACTTCTCCGCCCCGTCAAACCCTACCAAGAGGAAGGCGCTCGATTCCTTGCTGCTTGGGACCGTGGAATCCTGGCAGACGCGCCCGGCCTTGGAAAAACGGTGCAAACGCTTCTTGCGTTAGACCTGGCGGGAATCGGACCTTTATCAAATGTTCTCGTTGTCGCCCCTTTGTCCGTTTTACCCTGTTGGCAAAAAGAGGCGATAAAATGGACAGAATGGCGACGTTTTACAATAGTCAGACGCAACGATTCCGTAACGAAAACGCCAGGACACACCTTGGTTCCATGGACAGACCTGGTTGTTATGAAAGACCGATTGATGCAGATAAAATGGGACGTTGTTATCCTCGACGAAGCCCACCGCCTGAAGCAAATGGCCAGCGATGGGCAACCCGGCTGGGGCGAGGTTGTGCGGGACTTAGTAGGCCCCCCAACTTTGTCCCTTGACACGTCAGAAACCCCTGGCATAGTGTTCGGAGAAGCGAACAAAGAAGCCGTTGCAAACCTTTCTAACCCACCACGTGCCAACGTTGCACAAAAGGAGCCCACCGTGTCTCAGAATCAAGAAGAACTTTTCCAACTCGGCAAGATCGTGAGCGAACTTGGCGGCGCACTCAATCGCGTTTCCGCTTTGCTCTCTCGGATTGCTACTGCTAGTGCAGCAGAGGAAACTGCAAAAACCACAGTGAAGATCGACCTGCAAGCCCCCTGCACGACGATTGGTGTGGGTGCAATCGCCGCCGTTTCCTCAGCGGGGGAAAAGCCCGCTGAGAAAGTCCAGCCGCAAGAGCAGGCCATCGCCACAATGCTGAACCCGTTAAACAAAGACCCAGTCAATGCAGCCGCACTTGAGGCGCTTTCCGATCCTGATAAACTGCGGCAATACCTCAAAACCCGCCCTTCGTTGGCCCCACTGCCCCCGGCGGAAGCTGCCGCGTCACCGTGCGCCAATGGGAGTGTCGCGGCCAAAGAAGAGCCCAAGGTCGCAGGCGGTGAAGTCACCCCCCTCACCTTCGCCGAGTTCTCCGCTTTCCTCCCCAAGTTCCTTGGCGATCCCGTTGGCGACAAAGCCAACTACGAAGCCCGTCGTGCCAGCGTGTACCGCGAATGCTCCGCTGCCGCTGGGGTCACCGAAAAGATTCTGCCCGCGAAGTTGACCGATGCCCAGCGCGGATTGGTCGCAGCTCGCCTGGGGTTTGCCAAATGAACCTTGACGCCCCCACAAAACATTGGCGCTTTGGCGGCTCGACTGCGTCAATGTGGCTGAACTGTGATGGCTGGTACGCCACCACCAAAGAGTCGATGAAGGTCGAGTCTGCGGAGATGAAGCGCGGCACAGAGTTTCACCGCATCTGCCACCAGTTCGCCCTCGGCACTTTCACCGGAGAAATGCCTGCTGAATGCGCTCCCCATGCAACCGCTTGGGCAAAACTCGTCGGCCCCCACTGGCAGATCGAAGAAGAATGCGAACTGATGAACGGCGTTGCCGGGACGACACTCGATGCCGTTTGGTACGACGAGTTGACAGACACTCTCCACGTTGCCGATTTGAAAACGGGGGAAATGCTTGTTCACGCTTACGACAACGAACAACTTCTCTTTGGCGCGGTGTCCTGGTGCGTTGCCAAAAAGATGCGGCCCGCGAACTACCACCTGCACATTGTCCAAGGCGAAGACGATGCAGACGTTGATCCAGACGGTTCCCATCGCACCCACCGTTCCTGGTGTGTAACGTTGGAAGAATTGGCCGAGTTTGAAAAGAGGGTGTACGCGGCCATCAATCGCAATCACAAGGCGTGCGAATGGGAAGTGACTCCCTCTGACAAGTGCGGATTCTGTGCTGGACGTGTCACTTGCAAAGCTCACCTGGGAATGATGCAATATGTTACCGCTGGGGCAGAGCGCGGAATCACTGTCGTCGATTTGCCAGATCCCACAGACGTTGTCAAAATCTTGTCCCCTGAGCAAATGGCCCAGATTCTCAAGTGTGCTCCCTACGTCAAAAAGATGATTGCCAATGTTGAAAAGTTGGCGCTTTCACTCGGTGGAGTCCCAGGATATGAAGTGGGCACGACGAAACCCTATCCTAAATGGCGGCTCTCTGATGCGGACACTCTGGACTCGCTGAAAGCCCTTGGTATCGAAAACCCATCTGTCCCTCTCAGCCCAGCGAAAGCACGCGATGCCCTGGCCAAAACCTACGGCAAAGTGAAAGCTGCGGCAGCCATTGCCCGCCTGACCGAAACCCCTGAAGGTGAACCCAAATTGGTTCCCTGTGGCAAAAAGGAGGAATAGTGTCATGCCTGCTCCAAGCGAAGAAACACCGCCTGCGACGCTCCCGCTCCAGAAATGCTGCACTGCCTTTTGCGGAAAGTTCGTAGAAGAAATGACAAGAGAAGAGTTGATAGCGTGCGTCATGTATTGCGCCGGCAGAATCAAAGAATTAGAAGAAAGATATTACAAAGCCACAATGCGCCAATTTACCTGATATTGCCTCTCTTACCAAACTCGGCCTGCCTGTGCCGAATCAACCAACCAAACAGGCGGAAAGAATGAATCCCATGGCCACCGGCAATGCTCCCTTTTGGATCCCTGCGATCACAGGACTGATCCAATTCATCCACCCTCGCCTCATCAAGCCTTGCGAAAAGAGCGAGTTCATCAACTCCATCGGCAAGTATTCCACCGGCATCGTCTGGCGGAAGAGTGACGCCGCCGACGTGACAAAGGCGAACCTCTTGGCCGCCGCAGGGGAATATCTGAAGTCGATTGGCAAGCCCCACATCCCCCTGTCGTCAATCACGCTCAACATCGCTGACGGAGACACCGACGAGTACAGAGCGAAGGGCCTGGAAGGCACCTGGTCCAAGAACCTGTCAACGTCAAAGGGCAAAGACAAACCTGTCAGCAATCCGCCCAAGGTGTTCCAGTTGCCCTCCATTGACGGCCAAGACATCATCTTGGACCCCGCGCGGGAGTGCATCAAGCATGGTGACTTTGGCTACTGCCGCGTCAAAGTCGGCGTCTCGTTTATCGCCGTCACCAATCAAGACCTCCTGAAACTCTATAAGTCGCAAGGCAAGTATTTGGAAGAGGGAAACAAAGAGGTCGTCATGGCTATCGGTCTCACCGAGTGCATCCGGTCCCACGCTGGCGACGGTTCCAAGTTCCTCGGCGGGGATCGCGGCGTTGCGGAGGTAAAGAGTATGTTTAAGGGATACGTTGCGCCCACTCCTGCCGCACCTACTGACGACAACTCTGACGAACTCTTGTCCTCCCAATAAATCTTGAGCGGTAACTGGTACGCTCCCCCGCCTGGGGTGTTCCTGGGCGGGGCTTTTTTACCTCAATTTTTCAGAAAGGAATCAGGCATGTTGTTCTTTGCTGTCTTCGTCACATTGAACCTTGCTGTGGGGATTGCTCGCCTCATGACAGATGTTGTAACAGAAGTTAAAAAATCTCCAGAACGCTCAACCCTCTCGGTTGTTTTTGCGTTCTTTTCCGATGCCAGCATCCCTGCTGCCGCCATAGTTTTCACTTGGCTTCTCTACGCCGCCACCAAATAACAAAAGAACCAAAGGATCCCCCTCATGCCCCCTCGCAAATCTCTGGCGATCACTCCGCAAGAATTGAATCCGCCGGGCACTGAAAACGTCCCTGCGGTCCATGCCGCTGAGAAAATCACACAAGCCATCATCGCCGCCGGTATCGACCCAGTGTCAACCGTTGGCATGCAAGAAGTCAAAGTGATCCAAGAGGTGTTCGGCGGACACTTGGCCGCGCTGGAATCGCTGATCCCGGCTTGCCAAGCGGTCGCAGAAGACGACCATGTCACGGCGAAGAAACTCGCCCTCCAGATCATGCGAATCCGTACCGCAGCGGACAAGGACCGCCTGGCCCTCAACAAAGACTCCCGCAGCCGCATCGCTGCCGTCGATGGCACCAATAAAGTCCTCTTGCACGTTCTGACTCCAATCGAAGACCATTTGAACAAGATCGTTGACGCATACGCAGAGAAAGAACGGGAAGCCATTCGTGCTCGTGGCGAGGCCCGGGCAGCCCACATTCGCCTTGTGGGAAACCCCGAAGGCTACGAATTGGAAACGATGTCTGAGGAACTGTTTCAGCGGCTGCTCGCGCGTTTGACCAAAGAACACGAAGACGCCAAAGAGGCCGCAGCGAAACAGGCGGAAGCCAATCGCATTGCCGCCGAAGAGAAAGCCAAAATAGCGGAAGAGAAAGCCAAGGTTGACGCGGAAGCCCAGCGGTTGCGCCAGAAAGTCCTGGATAACGAAAGGAAAGAGCGCGAGGCCCAGGCTGCGCACGAAGCCAAAGAGGCCGCAGCGAAACAGGCGGAAGCCAATCGCCTTGCTGCGGAAGAAAAGCGCATTGCTCGCCTCCGTGCAGGGCTGAAGCAGTTGTCTGAATTGAGCGCCACGCCTCTTGCGGCTTTGTGGGAGTTGCAAGTCAAACACATTGAAGGCCGCCTTGCCGAAGCCGAGGCGACCGATTGGGCCGAGTTTGACATGGAAGCCGAAGGGTACATCGCCATCACCCGCGAATGGTTGGCCGTTGCTGCCCCGGCGGCCAAAGCGTTAGAAGAAGCCAAAGCGAAAGCAGCGGCAGAAGCGGAAGCCGAGAGAAAAGCGGAACTCGCGCCTGACGTTGAAAAACTCGAATCAATGGCGCTAGAGTTTTACAATGTTCTCCTGGGATTTGAAGCCCGTGCGGAAACGCTCAAGCATCTTGCCGCACGCGAAACCGTCGGAGTGTTCTGCTCCAAAGCGGCGTATCTGAAGCAAGAGTTTGAGAACAACATCACCTGCCTATCGATCTGAAGGAGAGACCAGTGGCCACCAACAAACTGAATGCCCCGCCCGCCACAAGGACCGACACGCAGAAAATGATGGCGATGCACTTGCTTGTAGCGGAAGCGGTTTCCACAGTGTGGACAGATGATGTCCACCACCTGCAATCTGACGAAGCTAAAGTCCTGGCACGGGAAATGTGCGAATCAGTATTTACTCGTATCGCCCAGTTCGCAGCGGCAATCGACCGATTCGACACAGGTGCCAAATGCCCGTAAAGAAACGAAAGAACCGAGCGGAACTCGCGCCAGACATTGAAAAACTCGAATCAATGGCGCTAGAGTTTTACAATGTTCTCCTTTGTAATCGGTCGCATACCGAAGTTTAATCCGCCCGACGCACAAGATGGCCGGGCCGAAGGCTCCGGTTCATTGACTTGTTAGGTTCTTTTCATTCTCAACAGCAAGGGTAAAACAAATGGACGACATCGACACGATCATAGCTACAAAGATAATGGGTTGGGTTGTTCACCCACGCGATACAGGAAACTGGGTGAAATCATGCGACGACCAGATTGGTTATAAGGTCATGGGGTCAACCTGTTTTCCTTTTAAGTTTTCGCCGTCACAAAACATCGACGATGCCTGGCAAGTAATCGAGCACATATCAACTCCTGGGGCTGGAACGCGTATCGATGGTTTGCCCTGGTCAACTCGCTTTGCGTATTCATTTGAAAAAAGCAATCTTTGGGCATTTGATGCAAAAGGTGCCGCGCTAGAAATTTCAATGATGGCCTTAAGAGCGGCAGGGATTGAATTGGAATCTAACGCAAAAGATCAGACGGCGGGCGCGTAGCCCGTCCGTGAAGCATAGAAATCACCCAGTCGCCCGCTCGTGCTGAATCGTACTTGTTGGGCGGTCTTTATTAACACTGTTTTTTAAGGAGATTATTCATGCTGAAGGGGTTTGATACATTCCGTGAGATAGGATCTTTTGAGGTTCGGCAATTAACCCAGGAAGAACCATCTTGTTTTAATGGCATTGTTCGCGTGGAAAAGTACCGCGTAAAGATCGAGAAGGTTGAAGAGCATGTTTGTGTCATTCGCGCACGACTGCAAAAACTGTGGGATGAATGCAAAAATCATCATCACCAAGCCACATTGATTCGTGCTGGACTGAAATACGGTATCGACTTGCGTAATCCGACCAACAGTGGGATAGGTGGCGTACCGGAAAACCCGAAATAGATGGCAGACCATCTATCCCGACAGAGAAATTGCGTAAGATGATCCTTTAGATTGAGCTATATGCTTTTGGACGGACACAAATGCGCTTCGTTAGCCTCGACGTTGAGTCCTGCTCAGAACTCGACCTGAAAAAGGCGGGGGGCTGGACGTACTCAAAGCACCCGACCACTCGCGGACTGTGCGCCGCGCTGGTCGATGGTGACAGAGTGCTGACATGGACGCATCCGGAACCGCTGTCCCCCGCGTTCCTCTCTGTTCTCTCTGATCCCGATGTAATTTTCCGTGGGCAAAACGTTATGTCATTCGACCGTTTGATGTGGAAACATTGCTTCAGCAAAAAGCACGGTTGGCCAGAGTGCCCGCCCGTGTCCCGCTGGGATGACACGATGCACCGCTGCTACCTATTGAACCTGCCAGGCGACTTGGAATCGGCGGGGCGCGTCATGAAAGCCAAGATCCAAAAGGACCAAGAGGGGCACGATTTGATGATGAAGCTGTGTAAGCCCGCTCGGGTCACAAAGAATCTCAGCGACCCCTGGCGCAATCACACCCCAGAGAACCTTGCCCGCCTTACCGAATACTGCGCTACTGACGCCAAAGCAGAAGGCGCTCTGTCTGACATGCTCCCGCCTCCTTCCAAGTTTGAGCGGTGCGTCATAGACATGGACGCAGACATAAACGACCGTGGTGTGATGATTGACCGCAAGTTTGTCCAGAAACTCATTGAAATCCGCGATGTCAACGCCGCACACCTTGCAAAAGAATTGCGGACGATCACTGACGGAATGGTGTCTGGTGGTACGGACTTGCGTGGATTGGCCGCATGGTTGTCGTCCAGGGGCATCGAAGCCAAGTACGAAAAAGGAGGCATGGATAAAAAGGCAATGGTCGAAAAGATCCTGCCGCAGATTGAAGAAAAGCAGGATGAAGACGCCGCCCGTGTTGTCGAATTGCGCCAGATGTTGGGCAAGACTTCCCTTGCCAAACTCGACCGCATTCTGATTGCAGCGGACCCTGAGACAGATCGGCTCCACTGGATGTATCAATACGGTGGAGCCCACACAACCATGCGGTGGGCTGGCCGCATCGTGCAAACTCAGAATCTTCCACGCGGCATCTTGAAAGACGCAGACGTTGACCTCGTGCGGAATCTCATTGCCACCATTGCAAATCCCCAGGTGGCCTACGACACCCTTGCCGTCATGTTCGGCGCTCGCTCCATCTTTGACCTCTTGTCTGGCATGATCCGCTGCGCTTTCATCGCCAAACCTGGACACGTTTTTGTCGTGGCGGACTTGTCCTCCATCGAACCCATCACGACAGCATGGATGGCGGAATGCCCCAAACTCATGAAGATTCTCCTAGAGAAACACCCCGGCTTTTATCGGCACATGGCAGCAATGGTTCTGGACCGCCCTGCCGAAACGATTACCGCCGAAGAACGCGGAGACGTTGGCAAAAAGGTTGGCATTGGCTGGACGTATGGGGCCGGCGCAAAGAAGATGCACGGCGTCACCAAGTTGCCCCTTGACCTTTGCAACAAATTGGTGCCCCGTGTTCGCGCCGAGTACCACGAAGTCATTGACTATTGGCGCACGATTGACAGACAGATGATGAACGCCATGCGAAACCCTGGACACGATTTTGACGCGGGCCCCTGCGCGTTCCGATTTGAGTCACCGGACCTGCGCTTGCGGCTCCCCTCTGGCCGCTGGCTCACCTATCACAATGCTTTCATCGGCGATGGCAAGTTTGGCCCAGCGGTGTTCTATTGGTTCCAGCATGCGGAAACTCACCAATGGGTCGCCGATAGCGTCTGGGGCGGCTCCGTTCTGGAAAACCTGGTGCAAGCGGCTGACCGCGATGTCCAGGCCCGTAACATGTGGCACGCCAACAAAGACGGCCTCTGCCCCGTATTGCATGCCCACGATGAAATCGGTTGCGAGGTTCCAATCGCTGACGCTCCCGCCGCACTGAAACGCTTGCAAAAGATTATGGCTACTCCTGTTTCCTTTATGCCTGGCTTGCCCGTTGGGTCCGCTGGGTTCATCTCTCCTTTTTATCGAAAGTAAAACCCATGTCTGATACCGACATTGAGTGTTTGATTTGCACCAAACCAGTGCCCGACTATGTTCCGCAGTTTTGTTGCAGCGGCAGCGATTGCGGGTGCCGAGGACTGCCGATGAATCCTTGCATCTGTTCTGACAAATGCTACGACGCACTCATCGCGGGCGTTGGCACTTCGTTTGAAGCCAGGAGACTTGCTGCTGGCATCGCCCTTTTTACCCCGCCAAACTGACCGCACAGATTACATCCACAGAAAGTGATTCCTTCCATGACTCGTTTGAGACTTTACGAAAAGACACCGATTGCGCAACGCAGAGCCCAACGGATTCTGACTGAAGGGCGCCATGCGCGATCCCTGGCAGAAAAAATAACAGAAAACATTGCGGCGCCCATCCAGATTCCAAGGGGCTCAACGGATCCGCTTTGGTTGGCGCAGTTGAAACAGCGGATCAAAGGAAAGCCATGAGCCGCACGAAAAAGAAACCATGCTCGAAATCAAAGAGATTCGATAAGACCTGCCGAAACCATGGCAAGTGCCCGGTTTGCCGCGACAACCGCCAGATTCAGCGCACACGCGAAGACTTACGGGTTTCATCGGAACTAAAAACGCTTGAGTAGTGGGTCCGTTTGACCCCACACAAACCCAACAGATACCGTTGCCCCGTTCCACGGCAATGGTACAGTTCGCCCCCACTCTCCAAATGTCAAGAGGCAAATATGCTGTTTCTATTTCCTGCATCAGACCAGTTCATCGGCAAACACATTTCCCCCACTGGTCCCGCCCCTCGTGCCAATGTTTTCTGGTGGCATGCTGCGAAGAGAAAACCCTGTGGCACCCTGGCGGAATTGGTCGAATCGTTGACGTGGGCCGGGGCGGGCATCTACGTCCACGGTGGATTGCCAGACGAATTGGTTGGCGACAAACGAATGACAAGGAGAATGTTCAACTCTCCTTTCAACACTCCAGACCGCCCGGATGAAGTCGGCCACATCGAAGACGATGCAATCACCACGTTTTGCTTGGACTTCGATGGCTCCGCGCGTGACCCGATCTTGCCCCCCTTCCTTCAGGACATTGGGCACGTTCGGCAATGGACGAGCCGCGATGATCCCGCTGGGGAACTGCGTTACTTCCGCCTTTGGTTTCTCCTGTCTCCGCACTCCCGCCAAACGATTCGCCGTGACCTCTTGCACGCATTCGATTGGTCAACGATTCCCGGCCTGGACGTGTCCCCATGGGCGGCAGGGTGCCACCCCGTTTTCCTCTCTGCTCCCGTCTTTGTCGATGGTGCCGTTGATCCGCACGCCGGCAAACCGCGCTGGGAAGTTGTCGAGGGTCTCCTTGGCGACTTCGTGGACATCACACAGATTCCTGAATGGGTTCCGCCTGTGCGCGTTGCCGGCCAGGCCAAAGGGACAGCCGGAGAAATCCAAGCGTTATGCCAGGACGTCTTGGGGCAGCGTGCAAAGAATGGACGCCATGCTCACGCCCTCAACTGCGTGCGTGATCTGGTGTACGTTGGGGCTGACGATGATCTCATTCTGGCCACCATCACGGAATTGTTTCAAGTCCAAGGGCGTGAGCCTGGCCCGCAAGAGATAGATCGGATGATAAAGTCCGCTCGGGCCAAAGAGTCAACTGGCGAACTCTATGGGCCAACGCTGACATCGAAAATGCTGGCGGGGGTGCGGGGCGTGGCGCAGTCGTTCGTGCAGCGTGCAGAACCAGGATCAGATGTAACATCAATGCCCCCTGTCTCTGCCCCTACGGAAAGCACACCCACTCCGCCAAGTAAATCCGATGTCAGCGCGGTAATCCTCGGCAAAAACGATACTGCCGACGCCCGGACATACCTTGCGCTCTACTATCCCACCGGCGGACTGGTCCGCATGTACCGCTCGTTTTACGAATGGAACAACGGAAAATACAGCGTTCTCTCTGATGAAGAAATGGAGTCCCGCATTCAGTTCAAGTGTGGGCACCTGCCACAGAAAAAGATTAAAGGGATTCTGTCAGCGGTAAAGTCTTACGTCCAGATATATCACTTGCCAAAGGTCATGCCGCCCCAGTTTGAGATTGGCGAAGGCGTTGGCCATAGAAAAGAGTTTGTCCGCCCTTTGCCCGACCTCATCATTTTCAAGAATGGCATGCTCAATATCAAAGAGTGGCTGGCCAATAGCAAAACGGTAACACTTGCTCCCCTTACGCCAAATGTTTTCTGTCAGAGTGCTTTGCCCTACGCTTTCGACCCTACGGCAACGGCGCCCACGTTGAACAAGTTTCTAGCGGAATCGTTGCCAAGTGCGGATCAACAGCGCCTTGCCCGCAAAATGATGGGAGCGGTTTTGCTCGCTGAGAATCGGTTCCAAGTCATCTTTGTTCTCGTCGGCCCCCCTGGCTCCGGTAAGTCAACATTTGCAAAAGTCATGCGTTCAGTCGTCGGCGTCGAAGCGTTGGCGTCTGCCACTATGCAATCGGTTTCCAGTGAGTTTGGCACGTTCCCTTTGCTGTCTGCCCGCATCATCCTAATGCCAGAAGCCAATTCCACAGAAGGGCACGGAGTCGCCATCACATCCAAGATCAAAGCGTGGAGTGGGGAAGATCCGATTCCATTCTGCGCCAAGTTTGCGACAGGCTTTACCGCTCAGATGCCAGGGCGAATACTGCTCGTAGCTAATGAAGTCCCCACTTTCCCAGACGCGAGTGGCGCCATCCTTCGCCGCATTTCCGCCCTTCAGTTTGACGTGTCTTTCGTTGGTGCAGAAGACCGCGATCTCAGTGCCAAGATTGAGGCAGAGATGCCAGGCGTGATGAATGAAGCCCTGCGTGGTCTCCGCATTTTGTTACAGGAAGACCAAGGCTTCACAAAGAAAACGGAAGCGGAAACCGTCATTTTGGAAGAATACCGTGATGAAGTTATGCCCATTCTTGCGTTCCTCAAAGAGTGTTGCCAAGCGGCGGATGCGGCAACCCCAGCAAAGGATTTGTTTCAGGGCTACCGCCGGTGGTGCGAAGCAACAGGCCGCAAGTTCCCCTGCCAACAAAACACTTTCACGCGCCGCATCGAGCCAGCTTTGCACTCGTTGAAAATGAAAGCAAAGCGACACCGAGTGGCTACCGGCACGGCATTCGAGGGGCTCACTTGGAGCGAGAACGGCAAGGCATTCGCCCCGGCATTCTCCCCCACTTGACTGTTCGGAGAACCGTACACACTGACGCCAAGAGGAAAAGAGAAAACACGATGTCTATTGTCCGTGCGGTTGATACAAAAGTGTTTTGCGATTTCTGCGGAGAACTTCGCGCAAAGTGCTTTACCATGAAGAAAGACGGGGAGCTGCGTGAACTGCTTGCCGCAGGCCCCCCAGGGGAGGCTTGGCGGATTGTCGATGGAAAAGATATGTGCCCTTTTTGTGTGCAGGAGAAAGCGTCCAAATGCTCGTAACCGTTAAAGACATCAGCCTCGCCGCCAAACGGACGCCCCGCTGCATCCGTGGCACCATCATCCGTCTTGGGTGGGAAAACGCCACCATCGGCGGCGTGTACTTGGTGAAAAGCGAGTCCATCCCTGAACCATTGCGGTCTCTAGCGGAAGCGCATGCAGTCGCTCGTGAATCCGAAGCCGCACGAGTCAAAGACGAACGCCAAGCCAAGAAGCACCGCAAGAATTGGCTACGATACCACACTGACAAAACGGAAGCCGATTGGTACGCGATGGCACGCCGGCCCGACGGCACCCTGTGCGATAGCGAGCGTGTAGCCCCATTGATCGCCTTGGCCAAAGCGGGCCGTGCGGCCAAGGAAGCCAGAAAAAAGGTGCATGCCGATGCCCAAAAAGCGAAACTTGCCGCCCGGTCTCTCGCCGTTGTCACCGAAAGCATTGCGGCAAGGTGTCACCCTGGCACAGAGGCAGCAGGCGGGCCTGTGGTGTCATCTGCGCCCAGGCGCCCTAGTCATAAAAAGAAACGCAAGCCGCCCGAGAGCGCACCTAGTCACTGAGTGGTGGCCAGGGTTTCCCGTCCCGCGCCTTGCCGTTGTTCCCGTTGACCAAGAGTTTTGCCCCGTCGGCCCCGTCGTTGTCGTCAAGGCGGACACAGTCACCAAAGTTCACATTAAGGACATCTATGTCTATTCCCCCGAAGCGTACCAAAGAAGAAATTACCGACGTGGAAAACTCAGAAATACTGCGGACATTGATGATAAAGGCGCAGGCGGTTTCTGGGAAATCGTACCGAACGCTCCAAAAAGAATCCGGCGTCAGTTTAGCGACATTGTCGCAGATGCTAGGGGGACGCCTCGTTTCTGGGCACACGGAGCTTCGACAGACTACAGTCGTTATCCGGTTGTGCAAAGCGTTAGGGATCCGCCTCCAAGCACGCTCGCAGCCTTTCCTAATGCTGAAGTCATTGCCGTCCCCCCTGAAGGTGAAGAAGACCTCGAAGCGATTTACGAATCCTGGTAATGTCGAATGACCCTGCCCAACGTCCAAGATGACCGGGCCGAAGGATCCGGTTTAGCGAATTGTTGGGCGTGATTTTATTAACCACGTTTCTTTGAAAGGAAACACCGTGAACAACAACAAATTAGAAAACGCACTAATCCGTGCTGGAGCAAAAATCAAAAACTCAGGAGTAAAGCGTGCGGCAATACTTGAAGGTCGTGCTACTATAATATGGGAGTGTAATTGTGGGTACGCGCAAAACGTTATTGGTCCCCATGTTTCTTTTACCCATAAAACTATTAAATCCGCCGTTCTGGCGTACAAACAAGCGCCGTTTTTGTCAATTCGTCGGGTAGTTTGATCCGCCCAACGCAAAAGATCAGACGGCGGGCGCGTTGCCCGTCAGTCAAGCATAGAAAACACCAAGTCGCCCGCTCGTGCTGAATCGTCTTGTTGGGCGATAAAACAGCAAAGGAAAATGAATATGCACGGCCCACATGAGTCAATCGAAAACAAACTAGACACTTATCCATGTGTTTGGGTAATTTTATCTAAGCCGCCAAAACGCGCTGGAGTAGCTGCTGAATTATTTTCCTACGGTCTTCCTGGTCAACCATTCTCTGGTGATTTATTGAGTCGCGGTTGCGGAATTGGTTTTGCAAGTATTGACGCCGCCAGAGAGCATCTTTCGCAAAGCATTGCCCGCGATAAAGGTGCTGAATACACAAAATGGACCTTTCGTATTATTCCTGTGTATTTGCCGTATTTGCAGCCCAACAGTCTTGTTAGGCGGCCAGCCATGCTAACCGGGTTAGACGGACAGCCGCATAACCAGTAAAACAAGAAATAGATGATTCACCATCTATCCCATTTTCACCCGACAGGAAACCAAATGTCACCCTCCCACCGAACAGCACTTCTCGCCGCCGTTGACGCCGGAGACGATGTCAGAGCGATAACCCTTATTCTCCAAGTCATCGCACAAAAAGCGAAGGCCGGGGAACAAGACGAAGCCACTCAGATCCGAAAACTCTTGGACGAACATCGGGGCAGTGCGGGCGCGGTGACTGCGTATCGCAGACTCTTGCTGGGCGTTGTACCTCACTTCGTCAAAGAGCATACCCCCGTTGGGGTGGCCACTGCGGTTAAGGTTGCGGAATGGGCAATCGTTCAGTGCGCATTTGCGCCGCCACCGGAACAACTGATTGAGACGTTGGAGCGGGTGAAGCAATGACCGACCAGCTTTCATCGCAGCCACCGGGCCATTCGACGGACCCTGTGCTCCGACTCGTCCATGAGCTTTTCTGTCTAGCGAAGAGGGATCACTGCGTGTGTGAAGATCCATGGTACTCCTGCCCGAAGGCTCCAGGTGGGTGTTCAAACGACAACCTAACAGGCTGCGATTGCGGCGCAGACGTGGACAATGCTGCTGCGGCAAAAGTGTACGCTGACATCTTGCATTTACTTGCCGGCATGGGAGTCAAATGACCGATCTTGCACCGTACTCGATTGGACTCGACATTGGCATGGAGGGCTGCGCTTGCGTCCTGCCTCGCAATGGTCGCCCTATCTTCCACCCGATGCCATACGTGGGGAAGCATCTCGACCTAACAGCGTTGATTGACCTCCTTTCGGGCACAATGCTCCAACTGGACCGCGATGGCCTCTGTGTTCCGTACGCCGCCTTTGAATCTCTGAACTCGTTCAGGCAAGGGCGGCAATCAGCCTTCAACTTCGGCGGATCGTACCATTGCGTTTGGAATCTGCCCCGCTTGATGCAGATTCATCCCGTTGAAGTCAAAGCCTGCGATTGGAAGCAAGCGATTATGCCTGGGCTTCCGCACGATGGCAAAGAGGGAAAGAAGGCGTCAATCGCCTACGCTCTGCGCCGTTGGCCTGGCGTTGACCTACGGACCAAGCGGCACCTGGACGATAACAAAGCGGAATGCGCGGAACTCGCCGAGTACGCTATGCGGTATGGGGACCGTGCTGCTGGCAAAGCGTATGCTCACTGCTGAATTACCATTTGACCAAAGGAAATCAAATGCTTACCATCGTTGACATGCGCAAAGTCGTACTTTCTGATTTTGCTTTTTCCGTGTGGGATCCTGCCGCCGGTGCGTTCCTAAAGGATCCGCACGGAGCCATGTGTTGGTCCAGTTTTGAAGAATTTATGGACGTAGGGTTTCCTCGCGATGTTGTCGGACGGGTGCAATACCTGCTTGTTCGGCAAAACAATGGAGAAGGCTGGCCAGTCAAAGAGCTAAGCGCCAGCGTCTTGGCCCCTGACTGGCGCATCGTAGGCCCGGTGTTCGACATAAACTCTGATTTTGAAGATCCTGCTGACGGCGAAATGGTCGCTGTGTGGCTCGCAAACGACAAGGGCGAGGATGGCCCGCACTTGGGGAAAGTCATCAACGCCAAAAAGATGTGGGTTGACATTTTTCGTTTTTGGTCCAGCGGAGAGGGATTTATCGCTGACGAGGGCAACATTCTCCGTTGGGCAAAAGCGGAACACATTCCCGTTAGCGATTTACCAAAGGAAACCAAATGCTAGACTCCGCTGAGTACCGAAGTCTTCTTGTCCGATACATCCGTCATGTCCAGGTCTGCGAAGGGATTGACTGCATCGTCTCTGGCAGCCACTATAACGACGACGCTTTCACAGAAGACGAATGGAGCCTGCTGCGATCCCTGTCTGCGGAGGCCAGCGCGTCCGACAGTGACGAGGCAAAGGGAACCAAATGAATATCCTGTGTGCGATAGGTCTGCACGCCAGTGTGCAAACGGACAAATGGACTCCGCACATCGCTGCGGAGATAGTCACGGAGTTTGAACAAACGCACAAGTGCCGAAAGTGCGGAAAGATTTTAGGGTGTGTGCGTTTTGTGTGGAACGGCACAAACATGATCGAGGCGGCACCGACAAAGGAAACCAAATGAAACCGAAAATCATCACGAGCGCATTCGTCACCAAGCACAAGTCTGGCATCACTTCTGTCATGATAAACCTGCTCGAAAAGCAGTGCGAGTGTTACCGTTTTGGCGGCGACGGATTCCACGAAACATTTATCGCTGGACTGCGGCGAAGGAAAAAAGAAGAATACGTTGTTGATACGAAAGGGTTCGAGCCGGGCCTGTGGCTGGACAGTCGGTGCAAAGATCAAGCACATTTCTACCATGTTCCTTTCCGCCTTATCAGCGAGGCGTGGGAGAAGAAAGGGAAACCCAAATGACCACATGCAAAACCTGCAAAAAATATGACGCAAAGAACGCCCGTTGCAAATTTCCTGACGACCAATGGAAACGCTTGCAGGCACTTTTCCCAAAGAGCATTCACAGCTACAAAAACATCTCCATGGAACCAGTCAGCGGGTGCTTGCACCATGAGCCAAGGGGCAAAAAGTGAACGAAATCAAAATCCCCACGCAAACGATCTGTCTCGTCAACGGCAAGATCAACGTTGGCGAACCCTGCACCTTCTTGGACATCAAGCGGATGATTGACGCATATCCACGCAATGCCCACAGAGAAATGCAAGCGGCCATCGACGAAATGCTGGATGTCCTCGAAATCGAAGATCCCGCTTGGGTGCCTTCCGCCATTGGCACCTTTGTGTTCGTCCACTTGTGCGAAAAGGCGCCAGAGGATCAGAAAGATGCGCTGGTAAAAGCGGTTCTGACGAGTCTGTGTTCTGGCATTCCTGACATCGTCCTGAGCACATGCTTTGTGTCCATTTCCAAAGGCACGCTGTGGGCGGACGCAAAGACGTTTGCCACATCTGGCTTCCTCACTGACGGCAACCTCAATCTTCAGTTTCCGTCGGATCCGAACTTTTCCAAGGATGGCGCTTGGATCGGTGGGTTTCCTGTGGAAACCAAAGCTAACCCAGAACTGAATTGATCCCCTCTCCGCTCGGCTGCGTGTGCGGTCGTGCAGTAGAAAACCCCGTTTCCTAGAAAGGGAACACCATGGCTACCAAGCCCCAAGCAAAGACCCCCGCCAAACCCGCTGCTAAAGGCAAGAAATCCTGCGCAGCCCCCGCCAAGAAGGGTGCCGCCAAGAAATAGCTCTTGGCCCGCCGGCTGTGCGGAACCGGCAGAACAACCGCACACCAAAAGGACACCGCATGGACACGACTGAAAAACCAAAACGCGAAATCATCGTAAAGGCCGGACGCTTCCGCAGTCAAACGGTTTTCGCTCCGCTCGATTGGCTCCACCCTTCTGATATGAAAGAAGCAGTCGAAGCGATGCGAGAGGCTGGCGCTGGGCTCCCGCCCTTGACGATCTGCGCCAGGAACCCATACGTTCTCGATGAGTTCCCAGCAGAACAGTGTTCCGTCGTTGGCCCGAGCGGAAAGGTCAAACGCCTGCTTGACCACCCACAGGCCAAAGACCACCTGGGTTCTCTATCTACTGGAGAGTTCTGGTCCACTGTCGGAGAAGAGTGGGTTGACGCAGAGGAGAAACCATGACCTGCGCAAAACGAAAAGTCACAGCCGTTCTCGTCGTTGACGATAAGCACTTTGTCGGCGAGAACGCCTGCGAGTGCCCGCAGCGTGTGTGCCCACGCAGCCAAGGGGAAGGGTACGATGCTTGCAAGAGCATCTGTGGGCAAAACGACCACGCTGAAGTCGCCGCAATCAAAGCCGCCCTGGCCGCCAAGGTTGATCTCAAGCGGCGGCGCGAGTGCCCCCCTCGCTTGTTTCTCTACGGGCACAGCGCCGCCTGCGACAACTGCCAGGCATGGCTGACAAAATACGGCATCGTTCTCATCGTCCAACACTGCGGCGCGGAAACGCCGCACTCAAAACGAGGAATCTGAGGATTCCCCTCAAAAGAAAAGGAGCCTTTTATGTCTGCTTACGATAGCCGCCCCGCGCTAGATCCTGAAACCCTGGACGCCATTCGTCGTGCAACGGAGCACCAAAACGGCGTCATGCTTTTCCAAGCGATCTGGGCGCTGTACCTGGTCTTGCAGGTGTTGGCGCTGATGATTACGCCCGCCATCTGCGCCAAGATTATCGCCTGTGCCAGGGGGCGCAACGAGGTCCTTTGGTTCTGGGTTACTCTCGCGTGCCCGCCTGTCATCTTGATTCTGTTGGCGCTGGGGGAGAAGAAGGTTGCGAGCGTTGGCCGGGGGCTCTTGCGGAACGCGCCTACAGCGTGAGGGTTAGAGGTTGACCGTTATCTGCTGCATTTCACTGTAGTAAGTGTCAACCACCTGGACATAAACGGTTCCGGTGTATCGGTCTGGTATGATGCCGCCGAAGCACTCTTCAGCAAACTTCGATACAAGTGATGAACTTGGCTCGAATCTACCCTCGGATGAAACTGTTGTCGAGTTAGCATCGAACGTAACGAAGGTGCCGTCTGCTGCGGAGTTGGTTCTTCCCACCTTGGAAACAAATACCTTGTATCCCTGGGGCAAATCTACAGACACGGTGCGGCCCGTTATTGACACGGCAGAAGTGCGACATGCCCCGTATCTATCAAATGCTGCCAAACTGTCCATTTGGAACGTCGGACTCGCTAACATCTTTGCTGGTCTTCTATACAGCGGGAATCTTTGTTTCTTTTCGCCATCATCGACTTCAAGAATGTCAACCACATATTCCGCGTTTGACCCAAAATTGAAAGCGATTGCTCCGTGCTGATTGATTGTCGCAGTCGGCCCGTTTTGTGATTTAGATGTACTCAGTTTCACGGACGTATAGTCTTCAAACGGCGGAAGAATGTTACCCTCCCAGCCGATGTCGAAAACCATTGCACGAGTGGCGCCTTTCGGTTGCTCTATTCCTGGAGATGTAGTTATACTAATAGGCATTGGACCTTTGTCAGTGTGCCACTGGGTGCCGCCGAGTCGTTCAAATATTTTGTATTTTGGAGTTACGCGGATCAAATAGACAGGGTCCGCGACTTGGGTAAAGTCAGGCGCATACATGCTGGTCCATGAAAACTGTTCATTCAAACGTACCGTGTTGCTAAAATACACTGGGGCTTCTGTGTAGTAAAAACTTTCACCTGTCTGTAGAGAATATGGGTACGCGACAACCTTCACCCATGGGTATTTCCTGACGATCTGACAAAGAATCCCATTCGACGGGACACCGACTGGAGAGATGACAGTACGCTCCCTGTAGTCTTGAGAATCGCGTGGTGAATAGAATGTCGTATAGTAGTCAGGTGTGATTTCTTGCCAAATAAAATGAGAGTTCACGAGGCCAAGATTCATTCGCTCGTGCCACTCTCCCGAGACTATTCCTTTGCCACCTGAGCCATTGTTGAACTCAGATACAACTACCTTTTCTCCGTTTATCTTTCTGTTATATAGTGTACGACTAGGAACCTGTGAAAAATCTAAGTCTTGATAAAAATCAAAAGTTTGGGACTGCGCGTCCACCGCCTTTGCAAACTCAATGCCACCGAAAAATAAAATCCCGTGAGTTGTGAAAAAGGTTTCAGGGCGGCCTAAGATGGCTTCGTAGTCAACCGCTGATAATTCTTTTCTCAAGTCGAGCCTAGACCCAACCATGTCGTTTTCGACTATTCCTAGCCATGCCGTGGATACATCTCGGAAAAAAACTTCCCAGTTTGCTGGATATGAAATGTTCCCTGACATTGTGTCGTCGAGGATTTCTCGCGGCAGGTCATACCTATTGCCTTCTTTGAATAATTTACTATCAATTTTTCCAGAAAAATTCATCCCGCCAGACTTAATTCCACTTTCAATTTCTGTCGAGTACCAATTTACGTTCCACGGGGATGGCCTGTCCTCGTTTGGCTCGGTGAAATGCGTGTGAGTGAGCCGCTTCGATGGCTCGGATTCGAGAAAGATCAGCCCAACATTCTCGAACTGGAACCCGGATCTAAGACCAACATGCGTCTGGTCCGACCTGTTTGAAAACATCCCACGAACACCGTATGGGTTGAGGCCTGTAGTAGGGCGCAACGCTACCCCTGCGGTGATTTTGTCCGTCTGCTTAAAACTCTGATACGTTTCCTGAGAGATTGTTCCATAGTTTTCTGTGGAGTATTCTTGCTGAATGCCCAGAAAGCAATACGGATTGCTTGAATGCCCGACCTCTTGATATTTAATTCTGGCAGTAAAATACTCAGGATATGATTGTCTGTCTTCGAGTATTTTTGTGACAATGGCATCCCGCTCCTGCTCTAATTCATCCTCAGTGGCTAAGGACGTAAAAAAACCTGACCAGTGCATCAATGCCGCTGGGGACATGTACTGTAAATATTTAAGGTATATATCGGTCATAGCAGGTATTGAACCTTGCCCTGGCCTGTCGTACCGAGACCCGCGTGGTTATGCGGCACCGCTTGCGACGCAGGCCCGATGATTCGATAGCACACCTTGGAAACCGCTTTGTCATCTGTAACCGACGTTTCCGTTTTGTCCAGCATGACGTAAGAACCAAAGGAAAACCCTTGGCTTCCGGTGTTGTTCAGAACGCGGACAATGGTGTAGTAGTCGCCAACGGGGGTGACGGTGATGCTTCCTGCTGGTACAGGAACTTCGCCCTGAATGAACGCTGAACCGTCCCAGGTGACAACGATTGGCTTTGTGATGTCGGCTACCGCTTGGAGTGTGATCTTTGCCCCCGATGCGGTCGCGGCAATTGAACTTATCGTAGCAGAAACGCCATCGACCGTGACAGTGATGTTTGGCGTGGTCGCCTTCACAATGTCGGTCTTGTTTCCTGTTAGCGTGATAGTTTTCTTGTCTGGATTGACGTTTGCCACGTTCATCGCTGGGCCGCCCGTGGACGACAATACAACCCATGTGTCATTGTTCGACCACTTTGCGCTACCAAGAGCGTATGGGCGCACGATCTGAGCAAACCCTATCCCTGAAGGCTGCAATGGTATCTTTGACCCACCAATGACAAAAGTGCTGTCAAGATCCTGGTAATTCACCCAGTCATCTACGCTCGGAGTTTCAAATAAGACGCCATTTGGGTTTGAGTATGGCACGGAATGCACGAATAGCCGCCCAAGAGGATCATCGGAGCCAGTCAGAACCGCAGCGTTTCCGCCGAGAATGCGGGCCATAATCAGCCCCGTGCCCCCGCCCCCGCCCCCGGGTTTAGAGACAAACGGAACCACTGGCGCCGCGCTGGCCTGATTGGTTTGCATGTCCCTGACCGCCGATTGCAACTTGCCAACTGCCTGCGCCATGGTTCCGCCGAGACTCGGGGACACTGGGCCGCCAAGAGAGGGAGAGATTGTCCCGTTGTTGTAGAACACCGGGGACATAGGGGCAGCCGTTTTGATGAGCATGCGGCCTGTGGCGAAGTCGCGGGAAACGCTTTCCACCAAGGCGCTGATCGTTTTGTTTCTGCCCGTTGCCGAATCGGGATCTTTGAGAACCAGGTCGCCAATCCACATTCCTGGGAGAACCTGTGTCAGCCCGCCGTTGACTTCTAGGGGCTGCTCGGGGCGAGGGAGTTCAATGGAATACGAGGCTTGGTCTTTGAAGTATCGGCGGGCAAGGCGCATGGCATATGCGTGGGCAGCATCGTAATCGTTGCGGGTCCAAGTGTGAACGCCATGAGGCGTGGTGGTAAAAGGTGAGTCTGAGATGGAAGGGCCGCCGTCTTCCTGATTGTACCGCTTGGTCAAGATAGTTCCTGGCGCAACGTACCACGCTTGCAACCTGTCTTCTTGGATGACGAGTTTGCGAATGATGTTGTTGTTCTTCTCCCCTTCGGCACGGAGGGCAGGCGGCATCCAGCCGTAGTCGATCCAGTCCTCTCCGTTTGCGTCGGGATTCGTTCGGCCATCGCGGTAGAAAAGAACACGTAGCCGTTGTTGGTGCGGATATGCGACCGTCAGGAGCATGCTTTCCCAAGAGTACGCATTTGCTGGCGTTGGCTCACTATCTATGTACGTCCGGTAGTTGCCCTGGTCATTCACGCGGACGTTGTCTTTGTTGAACGCAAAAAAATCAGGAGGAGAAGTAGAAAGAATCACCGACTCAGTCACGGTGTCTGGAGACATGCCAACGCCTGCTCGTTCCAGTCCGTCAACTCCGACAGCTAACGTCAGGTCTTCCGCAGTGTGCGCCCCGTCGTAGTAGTGAAGTTGCGGCTTCATCAACTGTTCCGCCGTTACCTGCTGGTATTCGAGTCCAGAAATGGCCCCGACTTTTACTGGAATCCACGGCAGCATTCGGAGCACGACAGGCGACGGGTGGGAAAACGCTTTGCCCTCTTCTGAAAAAATGCCTACAGTGGTCGTTTTTCCTTCCAGACTTGGCGGCGCCCAAAGCGTAGGAGTGTTGCCCAGGCGAAAGTTCACCGTCGGAAAAAGCGGGCTGCGCAAGTCGGGGTTTTCGACGTACTCCGGGCGAGATCCAGTCCGGCCAGATACGCCAATGCTGGAGCAATCTCCGCACCACAGTGTGCCGCTGAACAAGTTTGGTCTAAACGCCCGATACACACGCGACATTGATCCTTGACTGCGGAAAGTAGTAAGGGCTTCGTCGTAAAGCGGAGCGTTGTTGGCTAGATCCGTGAAGATAGAGAGTTCGGCTTTTACAAACTTCGTCTCAGCCTCCGCAGTCCAGCCTTTGGTCCCCATGACAAAATCGTATTGAGTTTCACCGCTTGTTGCCTGACGAAACGGAATGGTCCCGCAGCAAACGATTGGCGCCCCTACGACCTCGACGGCATCGTAGGCTGGCGTTGTGTCTTGGCTTCGCAAGGAAATGACTGGCGCCGTGATGTTGACGGTCAGCGTGGTTTCCGCTGCATCCGTGCGGACAACGATGACGCGCCATTTGATTGGGTCTAGGATGCCTTCTTTTTCAATAGTGACAATCCAGGCAAGCCCGCCAGCACGCGGGAAAACGATGTCCAGCAATCCGCGAAAGGTCAAGCCGTTTGGATCAACCACTTCCACGTTGCGGTCCAAAGAATCAATGATGTCTGTGGTTCCGGGGGCCAGCACAAGACGTATCTCTGGCCATGCCGCCGGGCGGCCAAATGCGAAAACATGGCGGATGAGATCGGCTTTTGTTCCGCGCAGTAACGTCCCGGCAGCAGCAATGTCAAGCATATCCGAATAGAAAATCTTTACCCCTGCGTACTTTGTCTGGTCTGGGTGAAGGATGAGGTTCGGCTGCGATTTCGTCATCGCCAGATCCGTACCATACGCCAGCGGCGGCAGGTTCCACGTCCCTGCCGTTTCGTTTAGTGCAACAGGAACCGGGGACTGCGTTCTGTCCCCAATGAACGCCCATCCGCCAGGGGACTTATCGTCCAAGCACGCGCCAAGCTCCATGGCAGTAACCGTTCCAGGCGCATCGTCAAACAGGTCTTCCGTGCGAGAAACAGACGTGACCGTTCCGCTCCAAACGATGTCCGATTGCGTCATTAACGTCGGGTCGATGATGCCTGTCGTCACGCAAATGAAGTCGCCTGCGTTCAGCGGAGAATCTACTTCAAAGGAAAACTCGCTGCCTTCTATGGTGTGCGTGGGATCAGCGGGATCGACTTCAACGCGGGCTTTCCGCAGCATCTTGAAAAGCGCGGTGCCCATGCTGCCGAGCTGCGTGACAGGAGGGCCGTCTGGAATCAATCCCGCGTCTTTCCAGACAGGATTTTCCCATGTTCCCGTGAGTCTCCAAACGTCGATGAGTTTCTCGTTACCGGACACCCATCCGTTCAGAGTGCTTGCGTCTGGAGTGGCCATCAGTTGAGCGCCTCTAAAACAAGGGTGACCGTTTGGAGAACACTGCAACAGCCCGAGCCCGCACGGGGGGCATCGGCGACAATGTCAATGACCAGGACATCGACGTTCGCGTCTATCCCATTTATGCGAAGCGTCTGCTTGGTGCCGATGGTGTTATAGAGTCCCCTGACCGCGCTGTCGGCGTCGTATAACCGCTCGAAAAACATGTGCGCTTGGCACCGGCTTGTTTCCGCTCGGTAATCGACAACTTGGACACCAGATCGTGGCATGCGGTTTTGTCCGCTTGCGCCGCCGCCAATGGGCGCGAATGCGCCGCCCCCGTATGCCTGATTGTTTGTCGCGCCCAGGCGGTGGAAAACGTCTGCAATCGGTTTCGGACGGTTGAGAGGGCCGGTCCAGGTGTAGAACTGGAAACCGCCTGTCATTTCTGCTTGGATAACTGGGGAGGACATTGCTTGGTGCCTTTTTGTTACGGAGCGCCGGTCGCAACTTGTTTTCGCCTATTCTCTTCCTCGAATTCTTTAATCTTTCGCAGTTTCTCTGCGGTCAAAGATTCCCATACGCCAAGAGACATCACATCCGTCATCGTGCTTATGAACGTGATGAATCCGTTCTGCCCTGAAATCTTCTCAGAGAACTTGTTGACAGCTTCTATCTGTTTTCTGAAGTTCATCGCATTTTCTATTGCAAGCGGGTCTTTGGCCAAGCTGCGCGTTATGTTCGTTTCTGTCTTTAGAGCCTTCAGTTCCAGAGGAAGCGTGAACAGTTCGTCTGGGTTGTATGACAACAGCCCCTTGCTTCGCATTTCCTCGTTTTGCTTAATCTTACTCTTGATCTCAGCAATGCGGTTTCGCACCCGCTCTTGGTTGCTGAAAAACCGTTCAAAGTTTCGGCCTTCAGCGTAGCCAACATCTCCTCGGTATTCTTCTGCAAAGGCGCCATACCCGGTGGCCGGCGCTCCGGCGGTCCACGCTTCCCGCATCTGCACTCTGCGCCCGGCAGTTGCGCCCACTTCTTTTGCAAAAATGTTAGGTGCTCGCCGGTCAAGCGCGTCTGCTGGCAAGCGTCCTGCTCTGGCTTGCAGCAAGGCTTCCATCGCGGACTCTGGCGTCATGTTGTACGTTTTTGCTGCTTTTTCCGCAGTTGCCATGAGTCGCTTTGCTGCATCTCCGCCAGAAGACCGCACTGCTCTTGCCGCAAGTCCTCGCATCCCAGGGGTCAGATCGGGGCTAATGCCCGCACTTTCAAGCGCAGCCAAATCCGCTCCTAGATCGCCAGCAAGCCCTTTTTCCATTTGTTCTTGGAGCCCCCTTCGGGACGACCTGCGTTGTTCATCATTCGCGGCGGTTCCAGCACGGATTGATTCTACCGAGGCTTTCATTCGGTCGTCAAACACTTTCAGCGACATCGCCACCGCGCCGAGCCCAGCGACAACACCAAGCGCAACACTGCTGACGCCACCAAGTGCGGCAACCGCCAGTCCCGCAGTTTGCATCCCCTTGCCACCGAGTTGCCCCGCTTCAAACATTTCAATCCCACGCCCCAAGCGCCCACGAACGCGCCCAGCGGACATAATGTCCACTTGCGCCATGCGTTTCTCACGTTCCGCTGGGGATAGTGCGGCATTGTTTCTTATCGCCGCCAGGGCGTGCCCAGCGGTCGCAATCTGTCCCGTGGGGCCAACGCCTGCCGCGTTTGCCAGATCGGATCCTGCGCCGAGATCAAACCCACGATTTCGCCGTTGCCGCTTGAGCGAGTAGTTCTGATATAGCGCCATCGGAGCGAAGGACATGGGGCCAAGAATGTCGCCAGTCGCAAACAGCGATTGCCAAGCGAGGCCCTGCATGATCGGAGAGGTGCCAGCGGCGAACATGCCTTCGGAGCCGTAACCTTTGCCCACTTTTTGCGCGGGAGGGCGAGGAGGAGGTTGCTGCTGTAACCGCTGGAGGCGTATCGCCGCCATTTGCTGCTGAGTTCCTTGCAGCGCCAGTTGCCCTTGCGCGAGCTGCAATTTGACTGCGGCAAGTTGCGATTGGGCGACGGTCTGCTGTGTCCTCTGCGCGGTCTGAGCCGTTGTAAGTTGCAGTTTTGCCGCTGCGAGTTGCGCTTGGGCCGCCGTCTGCTGTGTCCTCTGCGCGGTCTGTGCGTTTGTGAGTTGTATTTTCGCAGCAGTAAGTTGCGCCTGTGATGCGGCAGCCTGTTGCTGCTGGGCGGTTTTTGCAGTCAGTTGACGTAACCTTGCCGCTGCGAGTTGCGCCTGCGATGCGGCAGCCTGTTGCTGCTGGGCGGTTTTTGCAGTCAGTTGATGTAACCTGGCGGCGGCGAGCATTGCCTGCTGTGCTGTTCTCGCCGTCACTTGTTGCAGTCTTGCCGCTGCGAGTTGAGCATTTGCGATACTCTGCGGCGATGCCGGAGCGGACCCTGGGGGGCCTCCCCCACCAGACCCGCCCGCACCTTTGCTCTGCGCCCCACCACCAGACAACGCCGCTTGCAGATCCTTTGGATCCACAATGAACTTGACCTTCACCTGTAAATCAACGTTCTGCGTCATTCTTGAGCCCCTGTACTCTTCATCTGCCTTTGGCGTAAGTTCGCAAATCTGGAGCACGATTGTTGGCGATCAGAAACCTTGCCAAAACGTCTGCTTCAAACGGGGTCAAGTCTGCGTCCAGGCATCCGCCTGCGGCCAGAGCAACATACGTCGCCCTGGCGTTTAGACTTTTGGGCTTTGGCCAAGGCTCGCAAAGTAAATGGTGTAAAAGTCTTCATCTGTCATCACGTCCATGGCGTCAAGAACTTCAGGAGTAATGCGGTAGCATGGTTGCAGCGCGGCCACCATCAGCGCCCCCATGAGTTCAGTCGGCAATGGATCGCCTTCTTTGAGTTCATATATGCGGTTGGCAATCTTGGGCAAATCTGTTGCCCAATCTGTTGTCTTTGCGCCTCCGCTGAACTTCATCTTGCGCGGGGATTCCAATGCCAACGCAATGCTGACAGTCTGTCCGCACTTCAACTTTACGTCAACCGATGGCGGGATGGTTCCACGGGCTAAGTCTTTCCACGTTGGCTTTGTGCCGTCACAGCGAAACAACATGTCCCGCCCTGGCAAAGCGGTCCACAGCACGCTTTGATCTGGACGAGGCTGGCCCGCCAAGACGACCTCGACGCCTTTGATCCCGTTGGCAAGAGTGCCGTAGCCAGTGACCTCGCCCAGAACACGCAGAGGGGCGGCGCAAGGGTTGTCGAAAACCCCTTGCGTTAGCGATACTGCGGCCCCAGGTAAAAAGTATGAAAAAGCCATGTGAACGAGTTCTCCTTTCGTTCAAGGTGAGATGGAACCGTCAACTGATTCAAGAAATGGCGATTGCGTCTGTGTCACCACTGGGGACAGAGCAGCGGAAAGCGATCTGAGCGCCGCCGATGCCGTCAGTTGCCCCAGATGCCGAGTTGCTGATGACGGTGGCCTGGGCGGCAGTGTAAGTGACGTTGCCGCTTACGGCAGCGCCAGAACCTTCTGCCCGCTTTTCGGCGACGATGACCAAGCTGCCAGTGGCGCCAATGACGAAGTTGGCCCCGCCTGCGCCCGTCAGATCAGTGGTGGAAACGGTCACGTCTGCGGCGATGCCGTCAACGAAGACAGCAGTGACGCCCACGCTTGCGTCAGTTCGCAAGTCGTTGGCGCTGCCAGATTGGTTGACTGCGACATCGGTCATGCCGAGCAGAGCAGTGGATTTGAAGGTGACGCTTTTGGCGCGGAATGCGTTGGCGGCCATGGTTGGGACTCCTAAGAAGAGCGAGTGGGCGGGTAGATGCTGGACAATATCATTTTACTTGTGCGTGCAATGGCGCTATTTTCGGCCCTTGAGGCGCCGAGCGATGCCTTCGACCAGGGCTTTGGCATCGGATGCGTTTGGCGCCACCGGGCGACGAATAGGAAGATTGTCTCTGCCTTCATCATGGTCCTTAGCGTATTCGGGAAGAGTAAAGGTTATCGTTACTGTGCCTTGGTTGACTTTTCCGCGCCCTCTTTTTACCGCACGGAACAGGTGCCCTTCCCGAACAAGAATCGGATGCGTAAATCCTACGGCGTCCTGTTTTTCTTCAGCGTAGTCGGGGTCGAGTTCTACGAAGCGTCCGTTTTCTTTTTTGTCTGTGTACCGCCTGGTGACAACTTCCTCGACATAGACCTCTCCCGCAACTCTCGCCAACATGTCAGCGATTTCACCCGCCAACCGTTTGGCTTCCTCTGCGGCAAAGGCTCTGTCGATCCTCACCTTGCCCTCCCAAATCGCACGCTACCGGCTTGGGCGCCTTGGCCACCGGATGGCGCGACTTCCGCCCAGAACCGGAGGCGCCGGATTTCCTCGGGCACCAGACGACCTTCATGAAGTGCCTTGAGGTCTGCATCGAATCCCTCCGCATACTT
>Ga0315903_10000467_pt1 | contig 60873 bp, 52 predicted proteins | sample LakEriMetagenome_7_FD_203524 | JGI IMG/M metagenome (GOLD analysis project Ga0315903, IMG submission 203524) | Freshwater fungal communities from buoy surface, Lake Erie, Ohio, United States - Buoy 2 MA119 | ecosystem: Environmental > Aquatic > Freshwater > Lake | place: USA: Lake Erie, Ohio... | reverse complement strand
TATTGGCCGGCAATTTCCGGCCTGCGTGCTTTGGCCCCCAGCTTTAGCGACGGTGGCCATGCCGGCGTTTCAACTGCATCGATATTCGCCGCGCATGACGCAGCAATCGCAAAGGGCGAAGCCGAAGGCGAAGCGGGCGAAGGCGATGTGCAAGCAGCGCTTGGCGCCAAGCCGATAGAAGCCAAATATCAATTGCCGTTCCTGCACCATGCGATGATGGAACCCTTTGCGCTGACCGCACAGTATAAGGACGGCAAGCTCGACATTTGGGGCGGGATGCAGGATCCGCTCGCGACCAAAATGTTGGCGGTCGAGGTTTCCGGCCTTGATGCCGATAATGTCACTTTCCATCCGATGATCATCGGCGGCAGCTTTGGCCGCCGCTTGCCCATGTATATGGAAATTGTAGGCCAAGTGACCAAACTGGCCATGCAATTGCCTTATCCTGTAAAGCTCATCTGGAGCCGGGAGGAAGAGGTTGCGCAAGGTGCCTATCGCCCGCAAAGCTCGGCGGTTCTGACAGCTTCACTGACCGACAAGAAACGCATTGCCGCTTACCGCAATGATTATGTCCAACCCGAAAGCGCAGAGAGTGAGACCGTATTTCCCTACATCTTGCCCGCCGTGTCGCGGCGGCATTTTGCGCATGTGTCGAACCAGCAAACGGGCGCGTGGCGCTCGGTCAATTCGACACAGCAAGGCTTTTACAATGAAAGTTTCATGGATGAATTGGCACATGCTGCGGGCGAAGACCCCGTCATTTTCCGCCGCAATCATTTGAAGGCGGATTCACGGCATTTGCGTGTTCTCGACGAAGTCGCGGCGCGTAGCGGATGGGGCACGCCACTTCCTGCCGGACGTGGACGCGGCGTCGCCTTGGTCGAAAGCTTCAAAACTATTGTTGCGCAGGTCGTGGAAGCATCAGTTGGCGCAGATGGCATGCCCAAAGTGCACAAGGTCACCACGGTCGTGGACGCAGGCAGCATCGTGAACCCCGACGCCGCCATGGCGCAGATTGAGGGCGGCACGATCATGGGCCTGTCCTCGGCCATAAGCGAGGCGATCACGCTGGAAAACGGCAAAGTGCAGCAAAGTAATCTCAGCGATTATCCGTTGATGACCATGGCGCAAGCCCCGCTGGTGCAGGATATCCACTTCCTGAACAGCGGCGCGCCAATGGGCGGCATTGGTGAACCCGGTGTTCCACCCGCCGCGCCCGCCTTGGCCAACGCCTTATTTGCGGCGACGGGCAAGCGCGTCCGCAATCTCCCGATCATGACGCAGGCAAAGGGATAATCTTGCCGCACGCGAAGCTACTTAAGCCCACAGACAATCTGGAGATCGCCGAGACTTTGGCGCGCGCGTTCCAGAATGAGTCCGGATGGAGCTATGTGATACCCGATCCGGCCTTACGCGCACGGCGGCTGACGGGGGCATTTCATCTGTTCCTGCGCGACGAACATCGCAAAGGCGCGGTGTTCGGAACCGAAGGCATAGAGGCCGTCACCTTATGGCGCGGCCCCGGCCAAGCGCGCGATTCTGTATTCGACACCGCGCGGCTGTTCATTCCCTTTGTGCAGCAATTGCGTTTCTCGATTTTGCGCGGGCTAGAAATATCCAATTTGATCGAAAAGCATTTGCCGCAGGAGCCTGTCTGGTATTTGCATTTTGCTGGTTGCGATCCCGATTTTCAGGGCAAGGGATTTGGCGGTGCGGCAATCCGCGCTGGGCTAGACCGCGTCGATCAGGATGGCCTACCCGCCTATTTGGAAACCGCGGACGAACATAACATCGCTTTGTACCAAAGCTTTGGCTTTGCCATCAAACATAGTTGGCAAGTGCCCGAAGGCCCCCAATTTTGGGGCATGCAGCGCCCCGGCAAAACGCGGCATTAAGCGCGCCATCGCGCCGCCCCTTGCCCTCCATCTAAAACCCGCCTAACCTCGCAGCACGCACCAGGTCTGCGCGAGAGCGTGGATAATAGGGAAGCCGGCGGAAATCCGGCGCTGTTCCCGCAACTGTAACCGGCGAGCTTTTGCTCCAAATGCCACTGGGAAAACGGGTAACCGTGAAACTGGGAAGGCGGGGCAAGAGCATTGACCCGGAAGCCAGGAGACCTGCCTGATTGCGGTTTGTCCTTTGTGCTTGCGGGACACTGGCGCAATCGGGGTTTGCCTCCGCGTGACGACATACTGTTGAACGTCATGCGAAGGAGATATATCCGTGACCTGGTTAAAAACGACGGCAGCCGCGCTTGCGATGCTGCCCTTCTCGGCCTTTGCGCAGACAGCAGAGGATGAAATTGTCGTCACCGCCAGCGGCTTTACCCAGCCGCGATCTGAAACCGGACAGGCAATCGACATTGTTGATCGCGACCGATTGGACCAATTACAAAGCGCTAGTATCGCAGAAGCGCTGCAGACCGTGCCAGGCGTCCGCATCGCGACGCGCGGTGGCCTGGGCAGCCAGAGCAGCGCCTTCATTCGCGGCGGTAGCAGCGCGCAGACATTGGTTCTCATCGACGGCGTCCGGATCAACGATCTGTCCAGCCCGAATGGGGCCTTCGACTTTGGCGCATTGATGACGGGCAATATTGGCCGCGTCGAAATCTTGCGTGGGCCCAATTCCGTCATTTGGGGCAGCCAAGCCATTGGCGGCGTTGTGAATGTCCAATCCATCGCACCCGTGACGGGTTTGGAAGGCCGGATGGGGGCCGAATATGGGGCTTATGATACCAAAAGGTTGAACGCCAATCTTGCGGGCAGCAGTGGCGCTCTGGAAGGCAGCGTCGGCGGTTCTTTCGTGAACAGCGATGGCATTTCCGCGCTGGCTGGTGGCACCGAACGCGACGGCTATGACAATCTGACGGGCAATGCGCGGTTGAAGATCAAAATCAGCGATAGCCTAAGCTTTGATTTTCGTAGCTATTACAACCGCGCCACGGTTGCATATGACACGGCCTTTGGGCTTGGCGCGAATGGCTTACCCGTGTCGCGCAACCGGCAATTTGTCGGCTATGTTGGGGCGAATATCGACCTGCTCGATGGCCGCTTGCAAAACCGCATTGCTTACACCCGCACCGACATAAAAAGAATTAGCACCGATCCGGTGGTATTCAGTTTCAACAATTTCAACGTGCGCGGCGCGATTGACAGGGCCGAACTGCACATGGCGTTTGACCTGAACGATGCGCTGACTTTCGTAGCGGGCGCAGAATATGAACGTAGCTTTGCCAGCACCTCGTTCGAAGGTGCGGCGCCCGATATCGCCCGCAATGATGTTGCCAGCGGTTTTGCCCAAATGATATTGCGTCCACTCTCCGGCCTGACGCTGACGGCGGGGGTGCGACATGATATCTATGATGATTATGGCGGGCAAACGACCTTTGGCGGCAACGCGGCCTTTACGCCTAACAATGGGCGGACAATGTTCCGCGCGACCTATGGCGAAGGGTTTCGCGCACCCACTTTGACCGAAGGGCAGCCACCTTATGGCAATCTGAACCTCAAGCCCGAAACTGCCCGCAATTTCGATCTCGGCGTTGAACACCAACTTCTTGGCAATAAAGCCCAAATCTTCGCGACCTATTTCAACCGCCGCAGCAACGACCTGATTGCGTTTTCATCGGTCACTGGCCAATCGGAAAACATCGATAAGGTGACGTCAAAGGGACTTGAGGCTGGAGTTAACCTGACCCCTATCGACAACTTCAACATACAAGCAAGCTACACGCGGGTGGACGCCATCAACCGCAGCACAGGCGGAAATTTCGGCAAAAGACAGACATTACGCCCACAACATAGTGCCAGCCTGACCGCCGATTGGCAGACGCCCTTTGGCCTATCGGTCGGCAGCAGCATATACTGGATCGGCGACAGCTTCGACGATGTCGCAAATACAGTGCGCCTCAATAGCTATGCCTTATTCGGGCTTCGGGCATCGATGCCGCTAACCGACGCGCTGGAACTGTATAGCCGCATCGATAATCTGCTGGGCGCCGATTACACGGTGGTCGCGGGCTATAACAGCTTTGGCCGGAACGCGACGATGGGCGTGCGGGCCAAATTCTGATGCGCTTTGGCTTGTGCCTCCTTTCGGTTTTTGCCTTGGCGGGTTGCGCCAGCCCGCCTGTCATTGCGCCATATGGTGTCGTGTCGAACAATCCGTGCATTGATGCTGTGCTCGCGCACATTGCATTGCCAGGACAAGTCAGCGCCATCAGCATCTATTCGCATGACGCCGATAGCGCGTCCGCACCTTTGGCATGGGCGCGGCAATTTCCCGCCATTGGCATGAGCGCAGAGGAATTATTGTTGGCGCGGCCTAAGCTGGTGCTCACCGGAAATCTTGCCAGCGGGGGCACCAATGCGGTGCTCGCGCGGGCGGGCATTAAATCCGTGGCGCTGGGTGTCGCGCCGACCATCGCCGACGACATGCAACAGATCCGAACCATCGCCGCCGCACTCGACAGGACAGATGCTGGAGAAGCGCTGATTTCCGACATTCTGGAATCGCTACCCAGCACCCAATTTTCCGGACCATTTGTCTCGGCGATTATCTGGCAAAATGGCGGATTTGTGGCGGGTAAAGGTACGTTGCAGGACGAATTGCTGGCGCGCCACGGCTTTCGCAACGCCAGCGCGCAATATGGTCTATCCTCATGGGGTGTTCTGCCGTTAGAGACCCTGATGCGCAACCCGCCAATGGTGATTTTCATGCCCACCAATGCCGGTGGTGCTGACGCCCGTGAAGGGCGCGCACGGCAGGCATTGCTCAGCCATTTGGACGGGCGCACCCGCATTGTCGATTTTCCTGACAGGCTGTTATTCTGCGGCGGTCCAACAATTATTAAAGTGTCGGCGATATTGGCGAAAACCCGCGCCGCATTCGAGGAAAGCAAGCCATGAAGCCGCGTGCACTAACTTCGCTCCTCCTGATGCTCACGGTCGCCGCGTTCCTACTGTCGCTGATGGCGGGGAAGGTCTGGATTTGGCCAATTTCTTGGGCGGCGGACAATGCCGATGGCTGGATATTCGCAGAATTGCGCCTGCCCCGCGCGGTGCTTGGGCTTTGCATTGGCGCGGTGCTCGGGCTTTCGGGCGCGGTGCTACAGGGCTATCTGCGCAATCCGTTGGCGGACCCGACGGTACTGGGCGTGTCGGCAAGCGCGGCTTTGGGCGGCGTCGGCGCGATTTATCTTGGGCTCAATCTGCTGCCCTTCGGCGTATTCGCCTGCGCAATGCTGGGTGCAGGATTTAGCATATTGTTATTGCTGGCAATTTCACGTGACGGTGGCCCCATTGGTTTCATTCTGGGCGGAATGGTGCTGTCAACCTTGGCGGGCGCGTTGACCGCCTTTGTCATCAGCATCGCGCCCAACCCCTTTGCCGCCAGTGAAATCATCAACTGGCTGATGGGCGCGTTGACTGACCGGTTGATGGCTGATGTCTGGACCGCTTTACCCTTCATGGTGCTGGGCGTCGCGTTATTGCTCTCCACTGGCCGCGCTTTGGATGCGCTGACTTTGGGCGAAAATGGCGCAAAAAGCCTTGGTATCAATCTGTTACGCCTACAGTGGATAATCGTGCTGGGCGTGGGTCTTGCCGTTGGCGCATCGGTCGCGGTGTCGGGTGTGGTCGGCTTTGTTGGGCTCATCGTCCCGCATCTCATCCGCGCTGTCTATGGCGAACAGCCATCGAGAATATTGCTGCCCTCGGCCTTGGGCGGCGCGATCCTGACGCTGACGGCTGATAGCCTTGTCCGCTTAATCCCCGGCCCCGGTGAAATGCGGCTGGGCATTGCCATGGCGGTGCTGGGCGCGCCGTTTTTCCTTTTGCTGTTGCTGCGTTATCGCAAGGGTGCCGTATGACTTTAACCGTCCGCAACCTTAGTTTTGCCCATGCGCATCAGCCGACGTTAGAAGGCATTGACGCGAAATTTGAGGCCGGAAAGTTCACCGTCATTCTTGGCCCCAATGGCGCAGGCAAGTCGACCTTGCTCGCGTGCCTTGCGGGCCTTTTGAAACCGCAAACCGGCACCGTTAACCTGCATGACGCCGACATCACCGAAATGCCTCCAACCACCCGCGCTCGCCAAATCGGCCTTTTGCCGCAAGGCGCAGAAACACATTGGGCGATACCGTCAGAGGCTTTGGTTGCGCTTGGCCGCATTCCCCATATGCGCGGCGCAGGACCATCCGCAAACGACCGCAGGGCGATTTCGGCGGCAATGTCAGCGACCGCCACCGAAGGCTTCGCCGATCGTCCAGTCACGCAGCTATCGGGCGGCGAACGCGCTCGTGTTCTTCTGGCGCGCGTGCTCGCGGGCGAACCCGAATGGATATTGGCGGATGAACCGCTCGCGAACCTTGATCCCGGCTTTCAACTCGACATTTTGAGCTTGCTGCAACGGCAGGCGGAAGCCGGAAAAGGCGTCGTCGCGGTGCTGCATGATTTGCAATATGCGGTGCGCTTTGCCGACCATCTTGTGTTGCTGCATGAAGGCCGGTTATTCGCGCAGGGCAGCGTCGATAATGTCATCACGCCTGCTAACTTGGCGCATGTTTACGGGATTGACGCGAATCTCTTCAACGACGAGGAAGGGACAGTCCAGCTATTCATCAAAGGCAAGGTCAGACCATGAAATATGCCCTCCCGATTATCCCCCTTTTGCTCTCTGGCTGCGCCATCAGCGTGACATCGACTTCTAATATACCCCCAGTTGCCCCACAGAGCGCGCAGGAGGCACTTCGGCCTTATTACGCTACCTTGGATGCCAAATTACCAAAGGCAGCCCCTAACCCCTCTCTAGCGGCCGATACGGTCATCACGCGTTTCGCCTTTGGCAGTTGCCTGAACGAAAATCGCGACATGACGTTTTGGGACGTCATAGCCGCGCAAAATCCGCAGGCTTTTTTGCTGATTGGTGACAATGTCTATGGCGACACAAGGCCTACCAATGGCGCCGATATCCCGACATTGGCCGCAAGCTATAAAAAGCTCAGCAGCCGCGTGGAGTTCGACCGCTTCCGACGCAGCGTGCCAATGATGACCGCGTGGGACGATCATGATTATGGCGCCAATGACGCCGGCGGCGCTTTTGCGTTCAAGGAGTGGGCAGAGAAAGCCTATGAAACCTATTGGGGTTCCTCGGACGAGGTAAAGTCCCGCCCCGGCGTGTATGAAAGCCGCATCGTGGGGCCGAAGGGCAAGCGCGTGCAGTTCATCATGCTCGATGGCCGCTTTTTCCGATCAGACCTGGCAACCATGACCTATCGTGACCCCGGCCCGATGCTGGGTTGGTACATTCCCAACATGGATCCCAAAGCGACGATATTGGGCCAAGCGCAATGGGACTGGTTGGCGCAGGAACTTGAAAAACCTGCCGAACTGCGCTTCATCATTTCATCGACTCAGGTGATTACCGACGCGCATAATTTCGAAGGCTGGACCAATTTTCCCAAGGAACGCGATCGCCTATATGCGTTGCTCGGTCAAAAGGGCGTGAACAACGCCATTTTCCTGACCGGCGACCGACATAGCGGCGGTTTTTACAAAACCAATGCCCCCGGACTATCCAAGCCATTATGGGATTTCACATCCAGCTCGCTCAATTTCGCCTTTGGCAAAGGAGATGGCCGCGAACGGGAACCCGACCCACGCCGGACAGGTGGATTTTGGGGCATCCCGAACTTCGGGCAAATCGACATTGATTGGGCAACAAAAAAGGTGACGATGACGTTGCGTAAGGACGATGGCAGCGTGATTGAAACGCAGGTGGCTAACGCGATTGATTGATCGCTGAATAATCCACGGCTGCGACCTTTTCCATAACCGCCTTGCAAATTGCCCGCGCCGTCGACAGCGGCAGCGCGACCATCTCCAGCGTGCCACCTGCGATCCCGAACTTGAGCGAGGCCAGCCCGTAACGCCGTGCCAATGGCCCTTGCGCAATCTCTATGCTTTGCACCTTTACTTGCGGTGCAAGCGTCAATTTCTGCTGCCACCAGCCACGCCGCAGGTATAATTGCTGCGCATCTAGCCCGAACCTATATTTGCGCCAGTCACACCAAAAAAGGCATGCGGCAACGACCAACAATAGCAACAAAAACAGCAAGGGCGCCAACGGCCTATCTGCGAATATGAGCAGTGTCGCCATAGCAATCAGTAACGGCGGTACAAACAGGGCCAACTGGATCATCCAGTGCAAAACTACACCTTTACTCAGCGCTTCGTCGCCATCCGGTGCGTCAATCCCCGCAGCCTGCGATATGCGCCAGACCTCGTCCAACGTTGCCAAAGGCGCGGCGACATAATTGCTTTCCTCCTTGCTATCCTGGGCAAGGCTCACAAATTTCAGGCTGTGCCAACCGGACCGTTTTCGGATTGGTCCAGTCTGTACAACCGCCGCCTGCACCCGGTGCGTGGGCATCACGACATCGGTTAGGGTGAAAAGACCGCGCCGCCGCCGGAAACCCTTTGGCGTTTGGGTCAGGCGAAACCCATTCTCGCGTAAGAAAGTGCGCCCAACACCCGTAGCAAAGCCAATGAAAATCAGGCTGGTGAAAGCCCCAAAGGCCAAGGTCAATTGTCCTGCCATACTGACGCCATTGAGTGTGCTGACGCGCACGCCGCTGTCTTCGGCAAGACCAACCCAGCGTTTCAAATCCCAAAAATCAAACGGCAGCAGAAAGTCAAACTGCTGGGCAAAACCGCCAAGAACCACAAATATAACGAGTGAAAAGGAATAGAGGCCAAGGGTAAAGACGCGTTTACCGTCCATCGCGAAAAGGGTTTCCGCATCCTCGGATTCGTCCATCACTGGAATATCTTGCGCCACCGCTTCGCCCGCCTTGCGCGAACGTACCAATGCGCGCAGCCGGTTCGCTTCGTCCAAAGTAACGAAGCTTAACTTAGCATCATCACCATCCCCGCCACCGGTTTCAAACTTGACCTCGCTGAGCCCCAACATGCGCGCCAGCGGCTTTTGCTGTATGCTCACATCCTGAATGCGTTCGTAGGGAATGGAGCGGGCCGTGCGGTTCAATATGCCTTTTTCAACGCGGATATCATCGTCACCTACATGATAGCGAAAACGCAACCATGTTAGCCAGCGGAAGAATAGGCTGAGCGCCAGCACAACCGCGATCATAATGGGAATAAGCGCAGGATTGTCTGATTCTCGCGCCCCAAAAACGGCAGCAAGCAAAGGGAAAAGCAATTGAGGCAGGCCCGAAATAAAAGCGACGAACAGACCGCTGATATGCAGCCGCTCGCCCTCCTGCTCGGTTACGTCAATGGGACCTTCTATGGCTTGGTTCACAACAGTTCTTGCCGAATGGCGGCGCGAATGGCCTCGCGCATCGCCAGCGCGTCGGCATGCGCCAAACCTGGCAACGTCACGGTGCTGTTGTGATTGCCGGCCGTGTGAACTGTCAGCGTCGCAAGGCCATAGCGCCGGTCGATCGGGCCTTGGTCCACATCAATATGCTGAATCCGCCCAAAGGGGACAAAGGTATCGCGATAAAACATATATCCGCGCACGACGCGCAGCCGCCCCATCCCCATATCATAGCCCCAATGACGATATTTGCGGGCCGGCACAGTATATGCAAGGAACGCATAGACCAAAAGCATAGGCACAAGAAAACTGCCAGGCGGTAGCAATTGTGCAAACTCCAACACCCCTGCCCCAACAACAAATGGCAGCAAGCCAAGCGCAGTGGCTATCCGACTTGTTGTTATAAATGCGGGATCAAGCGGGGTAAGTTCCGGAAGATTGTCATCGGTCATCCAGCTGATATGCGCACACTGTATTGCATTGGCAAGACGGTTTATACCCCCAATTTTAGGCGATGGGGAGAATTATCTATCACCTTGCCAAAGCGACGTTGGCCTCATCGACCAACTTCGCGATAATATCGACCACAGGCCGCTCGACATGGACCATGCCAACCGACTGCCCAGCCATCACGGAACCATATTCGACATCGCCATCAATTACCGCGCGGCGCAGCGCCCCTGCCCAATATTTTTCGATCTCCAGTTGCGCCGTTTCCATGTCAATTTCACCACGATCGAGCATGGCAGCAATTTCCACCTGTTTTTTGGTGAACTCTTCGGTGCCCTTGTTCTTCAACGCCCGCACCGGGATAACAGGCAAGCGCGGGTCAATTTGAACACTGGCGATGGCATCGCGGGCATTGGCGCGCAGGAACGCCGCTTTGAAATTAGGGTGCGCGATGCTTTCATGGGCGCAGACAAAGCGCGTGCCCAACTGCACACCCGCTGCGCCCATTTCCAGATAGCTTGCTATTGCGCCGCCACGGGCAATGCCGCCCGCAACGAAAATCGGCAATTGATCGCCGAGCTCCGGCAAGATTTCCTGCGCCAACACGGACGTTGCGACTGGCCCAATATGCCCGCCAGCCTCACTGCCCTCAATCACCAGTGCATCGACGCCGGAGCGTGCAAATTTCTTCGCAAGCGTTAGCGCAGGTGCAAAGCAAATCACCTTTGCGCCAAAATCCTTAATAGCCTCAATACTGCCCTTGGGCGGTAGTCCACCGGCCAGCACCACATGGCTCACCTGATGACGCGCGCATATCGCAATCAGGTCCATGATTTGCGGATGCATGGTAATCAGGTTTACGCCAAAGGGCTTGGACGTCAGCGCTTTCGTCGCGGCAATTTCTGCATCCAGCAATTCTGGTGTCATAGCGCCGCAGGCAATCACGCCGAAGCCACCCGCATTGGAAATTGCCGACACAAGATTGCGTTCCGACACCCACGACATAGCGCCGCACATAATCGCCACGTCGCAGCCCAAAAAGTCGGTGCCACGTTGCATGAGATGTTGGAGTTTAGTCATAAATTAGCACCAATTTTTTTAATCTGCATCCAACCCATAAGCGGTATGCAGCACGCGAACGGCCAGTTCTGTTTCATCCTCATCGATTAGAACGCTAACCTTAATTTCGGACGTTGAAATTGCCTGAATGTTGATTTTGCGGTCGGCTAGGCTGCTGAACATGGTCGAGGCAACGCCAGCATGGCTTTTCATGCCTACGCCAACGACCGAGATTTTCGCGACCTTGGTGTCCGGAATAAGTCGATTATAGCCAATGGCATCACGGCGATTTTCGAGAATGTCTGTACAACGCGCAAGGTCGGCTTGCGGGCAAGTGAAGGTCACATCGGTTTCGCCCTTATCGCGGCCCACATTTTGAATGATCATATCGACGTTGATGTTGGCATCAGCCAGAGGCGTGAAAATATTGGCCACCGCGCCGGGACGGTCGGGGACGCGGGTGAGCGTGATTTTCGCCTCATTTTTGTCATGCGCGATGCCGGTGATCAGTTGGCGTTCCACTTGGCTATTCTCCAATTCTGCGTCGGTCACGATCATCGTGCCGGGTATGCTGTCGGCGTCGGGTGCACTATCGTCAACGAAGGAGGACAGCACTTGAACCCGCACGCCTTCCTTCATTGCAAGGCCGACAGAGCGGGTTTGCAATACTTTCGAACCAACCGAAGCCAGTTCAAGCATTTCTTCATAGGTGACGGCCTTTAGCTTACGTGCGCGGGCAACTATACGCGGGTCGGTGGTGTAGACGCCGTCGACATCAGTATAAATATCGCAGCGGTCGGCCTTTACGGCGGCGGCAACGGCAACGGCCGATGTATCCGACCCGCCACGACCCAGGGTGGTGATACGATTGTCATCGGTCAGCCCCTGAAACCCCGGAATGACAGCGATATTGCCTGCCTGCATCGACGCAAGCAAATCGTCAGTATCAATCGACCCAATGCGCGCTTTGGCATGGGCATCATCGGTATGAATTGGCATTTGCCATCCCAACCAACTTCGCGCTTCGCAACCCAGCGCTTGCAAGGTGATAGCCAGCAAACCAGCGGTAATTTGCTCTCCTGCCGCCACAACCACATCATATTCAGCTGGATCATAAAGCGCATTTGCTTCGCGACAGAAATTTACAAGTCGGTCTGTGTCGCCCGCCATGGCAGAAACGACGACAGCCACCTCGTCACCACGTTCAGACTGACGCTTGACCAATTGGGCAACACGGCGGATGCGTTCGGTGCCGGCCATCGACGTGCCGCCAAATTTCATTACAATGCGCGCCATGAAAACCTTCAATAATCGCTATATTACAATCGCAGGTCCTGATAGGGACAGGATATGACAAACGCAAGCTTACCCACGACAATTAACACTGCGGAAGCCGCGCATTTTGGAGCCCTCGCCGCCGAGTGGTGGGACCCGAAGGGCAGCTCCGCGATGCTGCATAAGCTGAACCCCGTGCGTTTGCGCTTCATCCGTTCTGCAATCGATGCGCATTTTGGCAGTGATGCCAAGTCGCGATATCCGCTGTCTGGCAAAACCGCGCTAGACGTCGGTTGTGGCGCTGGTTTGCTGTGCGAACCACTCGCGCGGCTTGGCGGGGCCGTAACGGGCGTTGATGCCGCGCCTGAAAATATTGATGCCGCAAAGGCGCATGCAGCATTGTCTGGCCTGACCATAGACTATCGCGCTGGCGAAATCGCTGCGCAGGGCCTTGGCCAGTTTGATGTGGTGACCTGCATGGAGGTTATTGAACATGTCATGGATCCCGCGGCCTTTGTGGTTGAATTGGTGCGTCGCCTAAGGCCCGATGGACTGTTGCTGCTGTCAACGCCGAACCGCACAGCGGCGTCGCGGATATTTCTGGTGGAGGCCGCCGAACGGCTTGGTCAGGTCCCACGCGGCACGCATGATTGGGACAAGTTCCTGACGCCTGAAGAATTGACAGCTTTGCTTGCGGATGCGGGGCTTGAGGTGGTCGATATGCAGGGCATCGCCTTTTCACCGATGTCGGGCTTGCATTTAAGCAACAATTTAGCGCTTAATTATATATTGAGTGCACGATTGCGGGGCTAGTTAACGGGTTCCTTCAGGTGTCAGTATTCACCGTCCTACACTAACCGTAACCCTGAACGTGTTTCAGGGTCCATCCTGAACACATTCGCTCGTCATCCTGAACTTGTTTCAGGATAGCACGCAATGGCAGTGCGTTATCCCGAACCACGTTCGGGATGACGAAGCCTTAAACGTTCCTCCTGTCTCAATCATATCCCGCATTGGCATATTGATCGTCGGCCAAGTCGCTAAAGCGCGTGATCTTCGCTTCGAACTTCATCCGGACGCGCCCTGTCGAACCATGGCGTTGTTTGGAGATGATAAGTTCCGCGATGCCGTGAATCCGCTCCATTTTTTCGTTCCAGGCTTCAAATGCAGGCGTGCCCTCATCGGGTTTCTTCATCAACTCATAATAATCTTCGCGATAGACGAACCACACCATATCGGCGTCCTGCTCGATTGAACCCGATTCACGCAAATCGGACAACATTGGTGTTTTATCTTCACGCTGTTCGACCGCACGACTAAGCTGCGACAGTGCAACCACAGGAATGCTCAATTCTTTCGCCAGTGTCTTCAGACCCCGGCTGATTTCCGAAATTTCGTTGACGCGGTTGTCGCTAGCGCGGCTGGAGCCCTGCAATAGCTGCAAATAGTCAACAACAATCAGGCCGATACCATGCCTGCGCTGTAACCGCCTAGCACGCGTGCGCAAGGCTGCGATCGTCAGTGCAGGCGTGTCATCAATGAAAAGCGGCAATTCCTGCAATTCACGCGACGCGCGCGAAAGCTCGCGGAAGTCGTCACGGGAAATTTTACCCATGCGCAGCAATTCAGAGCTAATCCCAGATTGTTCGGCCAAAATACGTGTCGCCAATTGGTCCGCGGACATTTCAAGGCTGAAAAACGCTACTTTCGCACCGGAACCCTTGGATTCTTCGATGCCGTCTTCACGCTCCTGAACCCATCGCCGCGCGGCGTTAAACGCGATATTTGTGGCCAGCGATGTCTTGCCCATACCTGGACGTCCGGCCAAAATCACAAGGTCGGAATTGTGCAAACCGCCGCATTTGGTGTTGATGCTGCTCAGGCCCGTCGTGATACCCGAAAGGCTGCCACCCGAGTTAAGTGCCTTCTCGACATTTTTGATGGCCTCGGTCGATGCGGTAAGAAAGCTCTTCATAGAGCCGGTTTCGCCTTCACCCTCAGCGACTTTATACAACGCGCTTTCCGCGGCTTCGATTTGACCCTTCGGATCTACACTCTCGCTGGTGTCGAGGGCATTGTCGACCAGAGTCCGGCCAACGGTCACAAGTTCCCGCAGCAATGCCAAATCGTAAATCTGCTGGGCAAAGTCGCGCGCACCGATCAAGCCTGCGCCATCGGCGGTGAGTTTGATAAGATACCCTGGCCCGCCAAGCTCCCGCATCGCCTCATCAGCTTCGAAAAATGGCTTCAGCGTAACTGGCGTGACCAACATGTTTCTGTCCATGAGGCGCTGGATTTGTTCAAAAATCCGCCCATGCAGAGGTTCAAAAAAATGATCGGGCTGCAGTTTGATCGAGACATCCTCAATGACGCGGTTATCGATGAGGATAGCGCCCAAAAACGCAGCCTCCGCCTCAATATTGCGCGGTAAGCGTTGGGGGTCAGCTTCATTCGCTGCGGCAAGTCTAATCAATTCAGCCATAACTCCCTATCCTTTACCACGTCCTGCGCTGCAAGGGGGCAGAAAAAGAAGTGCGGGGATATGGCTGTGGACAATATTATGCACAACCCGGTTGCCCGTATCTCGTTAACCCCTTGCTCCAAAAATATCTCAAGCTAACACAGCGTCATGGCGGACCCACGCATCATCAAAGTTGAATTAGACGAAGCAACGATCTTGCGGCGCAATGCCGATATTGAACAGGAGCGCCGTGTCGCCATTTTCGACCTGATTGAAGATAATTTCTTCAAACCGCTGCGCGACATGGGCGATGGCTATGCGGGACCATATCATCTGTGCATTAGCGTGGCAGAGGGCCGCCTCATCCTCGATATCCGCCGTGAAGATGGGACACCGCGCGAAACATTGGTGCTGGGGCTTGGTCGTTTTCGGCGCACGGTGAAGGATTATTTCGCCATATGTGACAGCTATTACCAAGCCATTCGTAAGGCGAGCGCCGCCGAAATTGAAACCATCGATATGGCGCGGCGCGGGGTGCATAATGAGGCGGCTGAGCTGTTGATGGAGCGGCTGGACGGTAAAGTGGAAGTGGATTTTGCCACCGCCCGCCGACTGTTTACACTAATCTGTGTATTGCACATCAAGGCGTAGCGTACGAATCACAACATCAGCCCTCGACTTCTTAAGGCCGGAGCGCCTATTAATAATGTCGAATCAAAGGGTTTAAACGGGGTTGCATGCTAAGGCGAAATCGCAAATTGATCCGCTGGGTCGTGCTCCTAACTTGTTTAGCTGCTATGGGCTATGCGGCATGGAACTATGTCACCGGATGGGCCCCGTCCCGCGATAGCTATCCCGTGCAGGGCATCGTTGCTAATGAAGGCAATGGGCAACCCAGATGGTCGGAATTGGGCGCAACGGGCGTCGATTTCGCGTACATCACCGCCGTCGAAGGCGCACGCGGCCGCGATCCGGAGTTTCAGACCAATCTGGCGGCGGTGCAGGAGGCGGGCATTCGCTTTGGCGCGCTGCATCATTACGACCTGTGCCGTTCGGCATCCGAACAGGCGACGATGTTTATCACCAGCGTTCCCCGCAATGACCGCGCGTTGCCTCCTGCGGTGCAAATGGATTTTTCCGAAGGCTGCAAAAGCCGCCCGAACCGCGCCTTGATTTTGGCAGAATTGGCGACTTTCTTGAACCAGATTGAGGCGCATAGCGGCACCTCGGCAATCCTGTTGCTAACGCCGGACTTCGAGGAGGAGTATCAAGTGAGTAAGTCGATTGACCGCAACATCTGGCTCGAAGGGAACGGTATTTCCCCCGATTATTCGGCACGCCCTTGGGTGATGTGGACCGCAAATAGCCAACGCCGCGTGCGCGGCATTGACGGCGCGGTGCGCTGGGTCGTGGTGCGCAAATGAGCGCGGTTACAGAACGCCTGGTCCAAGCCGCAATAGACGCGGCCAAGACCGCTTATGCGCCATATTCCAACTTTCATGTGGGCGCGGCTTTATTGCTCGACACTGGCGAGATTGTGACCGGCAGCAACTTTGAAAATGCCAGCTATGGCATGACATTATGCGCTGAAACCGTGGCCATTTCTAAAGCCAATAGTGACGGCCAATTGCGCGCGATCCGCGAAATTGCGGTCGCTGGCGGCTTGGCCGGACATGTTGGCGCTGGCGCAGACCCCATTACGCCATGTGGTCGTTGCCGCCAGATTATAAAGGAAGTGGCGGACCTCACAGACACCGACATTCCTGTGCACTGCGCCCATGCGACGGGCTATGCAACTTTCCGTTTGTCTGAGCTGCTGCCGCACGGCTTTGGTCCAGCCAACTTAAAATAGGTCTGCCATCGCGCCGCCAAGATACACACAATTTTTTCGTGCCGAACACTTGCACGCGCATTGCAAATTGGCAAAAGCGGACCGAATAACAGGGAGTGATTATGTCCATATTGTCTGACATCTGGATCCGCGAACAAGCGCAAGCGACGGGCATGATTGAACCCTTTGTCGAGGCGCAGCGCCGTGATGGCTGCATCAGCTATGGCCTCTCTTCTTATGGCTATGACGCGCGCGTGGCGGACGAGTTCAAGATTTTCACCAATGTTGATAGCTCCATCGTCGACCCCAAGGAATTTGATCCGAAAAGCTTCGTGGATCGCAAGACCGATGTATGCATCATTCCGCCCAACAGCTTTGCCTTGGCCCGCACCGTCGAATATTTCCGCGTACCGCGCGATGTGCTCGTCATCTGCCTTGGCAAAAGCACATATGCCCGCTGCGGCATCATCGTGAACGTCACGCCATTGGAACCCGGCTGGGAAGGCCATGTGACTTTGGAGTTCAGCAATACCACGCCTCTACCCGCCAAAATCTACGCCAATGAAGGCGCATGCCAGTTCCTATTCCTAAAAGGCGAGCAGCCCTGCGAAACCAGCTACGCCGACCGCGCAGGCAAATATATGGGCCAGCGCGGGGTGACTTTGCCGAAATTGTGAACGGGGGTTTTAAAGGCTGATATGGTTGGAAAAGGATCGGAATTACTGCTGTGTGATAGCTGGAAACGCTAGCATAGCGTTGATTTGACAGTTTCCTTAGTTTTTCTGAGGGGCTTTCGCCTCAGGAAACAACGGCCACGCCAATTGTTGACCTAAAGTCGCCTCTGGCAAATTCTCTACCCCATAGCTTTGCGGATATGTGCGGGTAATTTTCGCGGTTCCGAATAGAACGTCCCAAAAGAACAGCAGATTTCCGAAATTACCTTTATAGTTCACCGCTGGGTCGCTGTAATGGCGGCCATGATGGGCATGATGGGTGGCCGGCGTAGATATCGTTCTTTCAACAACCCACATGACGGGCGAAAGCCATTTGATTTTGAGCAACTTCGCATCCCATGCCACATCGCTATGCGCCCCGATAATCACAAGCTGTTTGACCACAACATAGCCAGCATAAACCCAACCCAAGCCCATGTAGACCAACGCTGCCGAGAACCAGATGCTTGGCATCAGCGCGTAATAGAAAATGTTGTTCCGGTAGACCAACCGGATGCTCATATAGCGGGCATTATGGTGGGCACGGTGCATATTGTAGAGCCACGCGAAGCTATGCGATGCCCGATGCTGCCAATATTGCATCATGTCGTCCAGGATAAGGAACAACCCGATCGCCAAGAATATATTGATAGCTGACAACATTCCACGCCATTCGGGACGAAGCGCTCCGAGCGCATAGTCGACAAATATCAAAATGGCGGGCTGCGTGAATACTATCAGCAATACTGTGCTGATAACTTCGACAATACCATCGTTGCGGGTTTGCTCATTCTTCGAAAAAAGGCGGGTGCGAAACAATTCAAGCAGGCCAAAGGCCATATAAATGGCAAGAACAACATAGGTTGAAGTAGGCATCTCGGCAGTACTTTCTTGATTTGATTTCTGTCTACGCTCTGCGCCCATTAACTGAAGCATATGATAGGGGTAACAGCGATGCGGATAAGGAACAAGATGGTTAAGGCGCATCGGTAAAGATGTCTTTGGATGCCCCCACTCTCCGGGTCTCGGAAATCTTCTCGCAAACAAACCCATCCCAAAAACCAATGATTTGACTATATTATCCATATAGGTTAATAAAGTTCATCATGCGAACCATATCCGACTATGAGCCTGAATTCACTCCCGTCACGCTTGACCGCGTGCGGCATGATGGCTGGACGCCGGAACGGCAGCGGTTGTTTTTGATTGCGCTGGCGGCGCTGGGCACGGTCGATTCTGCGGCGCAGGCGGTGGGGATGTCACGGATTTCGGCCTATAACCTCAAAAAACGTGCTGACGCAGGTAGCTTTGCGGAGGAATGGGACCGGGCGTTGGGTTTCGGGCGGGACATGATGTTTGACTATGCCCTCGAACGCGCCATTTACGGTGTCACCAGTATTAAGATGCGGTTGGGCGGCGCGTTTGAATTTCAAACTGGCCCCGATGACAAGCATTTGATGAAAGTGATGCGCGTGCCCCCGCCGCGCCGCGATACCAAAGCACGCCCGCGCGCTTCCTAAGTTTACAAAAAAGGCGGCGCATGCATATATGTTTGTAAACTTACGGGGCAGAATCCTGTCCCCAATATGCCGTCACCCCAAAGAGAGGAAACTTCATGCCAAGCACCCCACGCGAATTCGATATCATTGTCTATGGCGCGACGGGCTATACTGGTCGTTTGGTTGCCGAATATCTGAAGGACAAAACGGGCCTGAAATGGGCGATGGCGGGGCGTAGTCTTTCCAAGCTGGAAGAGGTGCGCGACCTGATTGGTGCCGCAGCAGACACGCCCTTGATTGTGGCTGATGCATCTGACCCCGCTACGCTCGACGCGATGGTCAAGCGCACGAAAGTCGTTCTGACAACCATCGGCCCCTATCAGCTTTATGGCAATGAACTTGTCACCGCCTGCGTTGCCAATGGCACCGATTATACGGACCTATGCGGCGAGCCTGCATGGATGCGCCAGAAAATCGACCAGCATGACGCGGCCGCCAAGGCGTCGGGCGCGCGGATCGTATTTTCCGCCGGCTTTGACTCCATCCCCTTCGATTTGGGCGTTTTGATGCTGCAAAAGCATTGCAAGGAAACATTTGGTGCGCCTGCGCCGCGGGTGAAGGGCCGTGTGCGCGCGATGAAAGGCACGTTTTCGGGCGGCACCGCAGCTAGCTTAAAAGCAACGATGGCTGCCGCGGCCAAGGATCGAGCAGTTATCGGCTATTTGACCAACCCGTTCAGCCTGTCTGCCGATTTTGCTGGCCCGCCGCAGCCAGCGGGCAATAAGCCCGAATATGATGAAAGCTTAGGCAGCTGGGCGACCAGTTTCGTCATGGCCCCGATCAACACCAAAAATGTCCACCGCACCAACCATTTGCTGGAGCATGCTTATGGCGCCGATTTTGTCTATGACGAAATGATGCTGACGGGCCCCGGCGAACAGGGTGAAGCCATTGCCAAGCATGTCGCCTCCACCCCCATGATGGGCGGCGCGGATGATCCCAAGCCCGGCGAAGGCCCCACCAAAGAAGAACGCGAAACCGGCTTTTATGACGTGCTGTTTGTTGCAGAATATCCCGATGGCCGCACGGCGCGTTTCAGCGTCAAGGGCGACCGTGACCCCGGCTATGGCTCCACCAGCAAGATGATCAGCGAAACCGCAATTGCCTTGTGCGCAATTGAGGGCGCTGGCGGCGTCACCACGCCGGGCGCTGCTTTGGGCGAACATCTCGTCGACCGGTTACAGAAACATGCCGGATTGATTTTCGCTGTTGAGGGCTAAACACGCTTATCATGCGCCGGACGGGATAGGACAGGAACGATGATGAAAAAACTATGCGCATTAGCGGGCTTTATTGCTATCGGCTTCGCGTCCCCCATAACCGCATATGCCAGCGGACCAAATAAACCCAAGGTAGAACGATTGAAGGCTGACGTTGAAAAACTCGTCAGCTTTGGCACGCGACATACCTTGTCATCGGCCACGGACCCGAAACGCGGCATCGGCGCGGCCCGCAAATGGGCGCACAGTGAATTCGCGAAAATCGCCAAGGCGTGCAATGGCTGCCTGCAGACCGAATATCTGGAACGCAACATGTCGGGTCCGCGCATTCCGAATGGCGTCAATATTGTCAACGTGCTCGCAATCAAACCCGGCAAAATGGGCTGGGATCATGTTATCATTATCGCAGGCCATATCGACAGCCGTGTTTCCGACGTCATGGATTTCACCCAAGACGCACCGGGCGCGAATGACGACGGCTCGGGCAGCGCATTGGTGATTGAGGCGGCACGGATCATGTCGCAACAGCCGCAGAGCGAGGCGACAATTGTTTTTGCCTTGCTGTCGGGCGAGGAACAAGGCTTGATGGGTGGGCGGCTGCTCGCGGAAACCGCCAAGGAACGGGGTTGGAAAGTCAGCGCCATGCTGAACAATGATATTGTTGGCGGTACGCTTGGCACTGATGGACGCAAGGTTGATAATGTCGTGCGGGTCTTCAGCGAAGGCATTCGCGCATCAGAAGATCTGGTGGGTCAAATGGCGCGCCGCAACAGCGGCGGCGAAGATGACGGCCCAAGCCGTTCGCTTATGCGTTACGCTGACAAGGTTGCGGCTCAGGCCTATCCGGACGTGGCACTGGATGTCTTTGGCGTCCGCCGCCCTGATCGCTTTGCGCGCGGCGGGGACCATTTGCCAGCGCTCGATCTTGGTTTTCCGGCCATCCGTTACACCGTCGGCGTCGAAAATTATCATCACCAGCATCAGGATCTGCGCACCGAAAATGGCATCGAATATGGCGACACCGTGGACAAGATGGACTTTGCCTATTTGGTCAAGGTGACCATGTTGAACATTCTCACCGCAACGGCATTGGCCGATGCCCCGCCCGCGCCCGCGTCGGCAACATTGGGCGGCGCAGTCACCTCCAACACCACGGTCAAATGGAACGCAAGCTCGGGCGCGCAAGCCTATCGCGTGTATCAGCGCCGCGCTGATGCGCAAGATTGGAGCTTTGTACGCGAACTGCAGGACACCGAAACCGTCCTGGAGGGCTTGATCGTGGATGATCATTTTGTCGGCGTCAGTGCATTAAGTGCGAATGGCGCCGAAAGCACAATCACTTTCGCTGGTCTGCCGCCCCGGCGTTAAACCACAAATGGCAATGGGTGCAGCCATCAGCTGTTAAGTCAGGCCGCTTCAAGCGACGAGTGGCTGCTCCATATCGTCCAGATCACGCAATACATATCCACGGCCCCACACCGTTTCGATGTAGTTTTCGCCGCCCGTGGTCAGGGTCAATTTCTTGCGCAGCTTGCAGATGAAGACGTCGATGATTTTCAACTCAGGTTCGTCCATGCCGCCATATAAATGGTTCAGGAACATTTCCTTAGTCAGCGTAGTGCCTTTACGTAGGCTCAATAATTCAAGCATCGCATATTCCTTGCCCGTAAGATGCACGCGGCTGCCATCGACTTCGACGGTTTTGCCGTCAAGGTTTACAGACAATTTGCCTGTGCGGATGACGGATTGCGAATGACCTTTGGAGCGGCGCACAACGGCATGGATACGCGCGACCAGTTCGGCGCGATGAAATGGCTTAGTGACATAATCATCGGCACCAAAGCCGAAGGAGCGGATCTTGCTGTCCATCTCGCTAATGCCTGAAAGAATAAGCACTGGCGTTTGTACTTTGGCGGCGCGCAGCTTTTTCAGGACGTCATAACCGTGCATGTCGGACAAGTTCAAATCGAGCAATATCACATCATAATCATAGAGCATGCCCAGATCGAGACCTTCCTCACCCAAGTCAGTCGCGTAGACAGAGAACCCTTCGCTCGCGAGCGTCATTTCAATGGCCTTCGCCGTTGTAGGTTCATCTTCAATCAAAAGAACACGCATGGGCCAACCCCTTTTTCAAACCCCGTAAACCGTGCGTATTTATCCATCGGTGCTTCGAACTTTATTAACCATAAGGTGAGCCAACTTGAAAGGTGAATTTGTCGTTAATATTCTGATTTTTAAGGATTGTGATATTTTTGTTCACAAAAAATGACTATTTTCCAAGAGTTACAGTTTCTGCAAAAATGTAAATTTTATAATATAATTTGTAACATTCCCGGGATTTGGCCTCGCAACCGACAGAAATATATTGCGACGGCAAAAGCTTAAGGGAAGTAAACAAAATCACGGTCCCTGTCGGGTGACGAGGAAATAGGCGATAAGAGGGCCGTCATTTTTTTTAACGCTTCTATTTCATTAGCGATATCATGAACTATCTTGGGCACATCGCAAACACCCTGCTGATGGAGTGCACGACATGGCCGACGCCAAAACCAAATTTGAAATTCGACCTTTTGCAACGCTTGGCGCGGCGAACCATGGCTGGCTTGACGCCCATCATCATTTTTCATTCGGCAGCTATCACGACGCGGCACGGATGAGCTGGGGTTCAATCCGCGTCTGGAATGACGATGTGATTGCACCCCAGTCTGGCTTTCCGCCTCATCCCCATGCCGATATGGAAATAATCACATATGTCCGCACCGGCGCTATCACGCACAAGGATAGCCTCGGCAATGAAGGCCGCACGGCAGCTGGCGATGTTCAAGTTATGAGCGCAGGCAGTGGCATTCGCCACGCGGAGTATAATCTGGAGAATGAGCCAACCACCTTGTTCCAAATCTGGATCATACCAAATCGAACGGGTGGCGACCCAAGTTGGGGTGCAAAGCCATTCCCAAAGAATGACCGTTCGGGCGCATGGCAAATCCTGGCTAGCGGCTTCGAAGAAGATAGCGATGCCTTACCTATCCGCACCGACGCCCGCGTCCTTGGCGCGACCATTAAGGCGGGTGAATGCCTCGAATATGCCATTGGCCCAAATCGTCATGCCTATATGGTGCCAGCTAGTGGTGCGATTGAAATTGATGGTCACCGTGCACATGCCCGCGATGGCGTGGCCATCAGAGAAGGGGCGGTCACCATAACCGCAATCGAGGACGCCGAAATCGTTCTGGTGGACTCACGGTAATCGACCTCAGCGTTAGCCGAACGGTTGTAACATTGGCAAAATGTGGCGTTGGCTGTTAAAACCGTGATTATGGCCTTTGACCTTCCCGAAGAATATCTTGAAGAAACCTTCTTGGCCTCAACCGGACCAGGCGGGCAGAATGTCAATAAGGTCGCGACAGCCTGCCAATTGCGTGTCTATGTCTATGCTTTAGATTTACAACCTTATGCCTTTCGCCAGTTGAAAATATTGGCGGGCAGCAAAATGACGATATCGGGCGAACTCATTGTCACAGCACGCAGCCATCGAACGCGAGAGGCCAATCGGCAGGACGCGCGCGCGCGGGTGATAGAGCTGATCGACCGCGCCCATATCCGCCAACCCCGCCGCGTAGCCACAAAGCCAAGCAAGGCTGCCAAGGCACGGCGGGTTGATGCCAAAAAAGGCAGATCCACGGTCAAGAAAAACCGTGGCAAGGTCAGTTTCGATTGATAAGGCAAGACGATGTACAAATTTGAAATTGATGCTTCAGCACCTAAAGCTGACCTATACACCGAATTGGTACGCGCTGCCGATGCGCTCACCAGTGGTGAGCCCGATGCTGTTGCCAATATGGCGAACATCGCGGCCTTACTTTGGGAATATCTGCCGGACGTAAACTGGACGGGTTTCTACCGCGTGATCGGTGGTGAACTGGTTTTAGGTCCCTTTCAGGGCAAGGCAGCCTGTATACGCATTCCATTTGGCAAAGGTGTTTGCGGGACCGCCGCGCAATCGGGCAAGACGCAGTTGGTGGCAGATGTGCATGCCTTCCCAGGCCATATTGCATGCGATGCCAATAGCGCGTCCGAACTGGTTGCGCCTGTGCTGCGCAATGGCATGGTTATCGCGGTCATTGACCTAGATAGCCCAACATTGAACCGCTTTGATACCGAAGACGCAAATGGTATCGAACTACTGGCTGGGATAATCGCTGACAGAATTTGAATGGCCTGGAGGCCAATTCTATAGCGCCACTGCATCAGGGTCGAAGCATTCCCATCCGTCAGGTCCAAGGCGCTCCAGCGGCCTGTAACGCGTCTTATATTGCATCCGTGCAGCACCATTCACCCAATAGCCCAAATAGACATAAGGTAGCCCTGCGGCCTTGGCGCGCAGGATATGGTCCATGATGATGAAATTGCCGAGACCAGAACGCCCCTCAATCTCCGTATCGTAAAAGCTATAGATCATCGACAAGCCGTCGCTCTGCTGATCGGTCAGGCACGCGCCAACTAATTCGCCAATCTGGCCGAAACGCGGCGGAGTTCGGTATTCAATGACTTGGCTGCGCACCGGTGATTGTTCGACCATATCGGCATAATCCATGTCATCCATATTCACCATGCCACCGTCGGGATGGCGTGAGGTAAGGTAACGGCTTAGCAGGTCATATTGCTCGGCCGTTGACCAAGGGCGGCAAGCGCTTACAACCAAATCTTCATTGCGGCGTAAAATTCGGCGCTGGGTGGCATTGGGACGGAATTCTGCCGTTCGTACACGGACCGAAACACACGCCTTACAGTCGAGGCAACTTGGTCGGTAAGCCACATTCTGGCTACGGCGAAAACCAATACGACCAAGTGCTTCGTTCAGTTCATCGGCATGATCGCCGTTGAGTTCGGTAAAGACTTTCCGTTCAATTTTGCCCGGCAAGTAAGGACAAGGGCCAGGGCTGGTTACAAAAAATCGCGGAAAACGGACTGGTGCGCTCATATTCTCTCCGCTGGGCTACGTAGGCCTATGATCCATTACTAACCTAATGATGCACAGCTCATCTTATGCTCAATAGCCCATTTGCGATTTTGCTCGGGATGCCTGCTTATTTGTTAAGCTCAACTCGTTCCACCTTGTAGCCAGCATCATTCAAACCATCAACAAGTCCTTGTAGTTGATTGGCATCACGCGCTTCGCATTCAATATCGGTGATCAATCCCTTGGCTGGCAAGGTCGTAAAAATCCGCTGATGATAAATTTCAATGATGTTGACATTATGCTCGTTGAACAAACGCATCACTTTATACAGCGCACCGGGGCGGTCCTGAAGTGTCAAACGCAGGCGCGCCAAGCGACCCGATCGCGCAAGGTCCCGCAAGAGGACGTTCGCCAGTAATCGCGTATCGATATTGCCACCGCATAGGACAACACCAACATTCTTGCCTGCGAATTTCTCAGGATGGGCCATCACCGCAGCAAGACCCGCAGCACCTGCGCCTTCGACAACCGTCTTTTCAATCTGTAACAACAGGCTGACGGCGGTTTCCAATTGTGCCTCATTCACCAAGACTATTTCGTTAACCAGTTCGCGGATGACTTCGCTGGTGAATGCGCCGGGCATTTTGACAGCTATGCCCTCTGCCAGAGTGTCGCCTTCGCAGGGCATTTGCAGATTGTTCAGCAACGCATACATTGAGGGGTAAAGCTCCGCTTGAACCCCAATAAGCCCGATATCAGGCTTCAACGTGCGTGCAACTGTGCCCATTCCGGACAGTAAGCCGCCGCCGCCAATAGGCACAACCAACATATCTAGGGACGGGATGCTCTCGAGCATTTCAAGTGCAACCGTACCCTGCCCAGCGGCAACATTCGGGTCGTCAAAAGGATGCACAAAGGTCAGGCCCTGCTCCGCCTCAAGCTGCCGTGCATGTTTGTAGGCATCGTCAAAAGTCTCGCCAAACAGCACGACTTTGCCGCCAACACTCTCAGTCTGCATGACCTTAACCGTTGGCGTTGGCACTGGCATGACGATGGTCACTGGAATGCCAAGGCGGGTTCCATGATAGCTCAGCCCCTGCGCATGGTTGCCGGCCGACGCTGCGATCACGCCTTTACTGCGTTGTTCTTCCGAAAGCAGAAGGATCGCGTTCAGCGCGCCGCGCTCTTTATAGGCAGCCGTGAACTGCAGGTTTTCGAACTTTAGGTAAATATTTGCGCCCGTCAGCTTCGACAAAGTCTGGCTATGCAAGGTCGGCGTTGCCACGATGGAATCGCGAATACGGTCATGGGCGGCGCGGACATGGTCCAAGGTCAATAGATCAGACATATAAAAGTCCCTAACGCATCTGGCGTTAACTGAAAACAGTCATTAAGGCCAAGGCATGACCAGAATAGCTTTTATCGGATTGGGCGTCATGGGTGGCCCGATAGCACGGCATCTCAAACAGGCGGGGCATGATTTGACGGTGTATAACCGTTCACGCGCTAAAGCAGAAAAATGGGTGGAAGCTTATGGCGGCACACTGGCCACTTCTCCAGCAGATGCGGCCAAAGATGCAGAGGTTGTGATTAGCTGCGTTGGCACGGATGATGACCTGTCGGGCGTGACGCTTGGTCGCGACGGAGCGCTCTCGGCAATGGCAAAGGGCAGTCTGTATATAGACCACACAACGGTTTCCGCACGCATTGCTCGGCAGCTCGGTGTTGAAGCGAAATCGCGCGGGTTGCTGATTGTTGACGCGCCCGTGACTGGTGGACAGGCGGGTGCGGAAAATGGCACCTTGTCTATCATGTGCGGCGGAACGGAGGCGTCAGTTGCGGCAGCATCGCCAATTATTTCCGCTTATTCCAAACGTATTGTGCATGTCGGTGGTCCCGGCACTGGTCAAATAACGAAGATGTGTAATCAAATTGCCTTTGCTGGCGTTATCCAGTCGTTATCGGAGGCGCTGCGTTTTGCGCAGTCTGCTGAACTAGACGTTGAAAAGGTATATGAAGCCATTTCCGGCGGCGCGGCGCAAAGCTGGCAAATGGATAATCGTTGGGCCACGATGGCTGAGGAAAAGTTCGATTTTGGCTTTGCGATTGATTGGATGCGCAAGGATCTTGGATTGGCATTCGAAGAAGCCCGCGCGGTAGGCGCGACTTTACCGATTACGGCGATCATTGATCAGTTTTACGCCGATGTGCAGCATATGGGTGGGGGCCGACTGGATACCAGCGCGATTGTGAAAAGGTTACCTAAAGGATGAAGAAAACTGCATTGCCCCTGGCGTTCCGTTTTCGCATTCTCTCCCCGTTCCAAGGTCTGTTCGTGTCAAACAGGAATGGGCTGTTTTTAAAGTTATGCGCGCTCGCTGTGTTCACGAGCACCGCCGCTTCGCCAGCTTTCGCCGACGGGCTGGTTGAAAATGTGAACGGTATTACGCTCGACAAAGATGGCAAGGTCATCCGCTTTAATGCCATGCTCGTGGGCAGAGATGGTAAGGTAGCTGAATTGCTTACCAAAAAGGGCCATTTGCACAAGCAGCTTGATTTCCGCTTGGACGGACGCGGCGCAACATTATTGCCGGGCATGATTGACGCACATGGACATGTTATGGGCCTTGGTTTCCAACTCCTGACTCTTGACCTATCCGCCACCAATAGCCTTGCCGAGGCGCAAGCCGCGATCAAGGCTTATGCCGCGAAATATCCCGAACGTCGCTGGATTATTGGTCGCGGTTGGAACCAAGAAAAATGGGGGCTTGGACGCTTCCCAACGGCGCAAGATCTTGACGCGGCTGTCAGCGATCGCCCCGTATGGCTTGAACGGGTGGATGGCCATGCGGGCTGGGCCAATAGCCGCGCGATGGAAATCGCTGGCGTAAACGCCGCGTCAAAATCACCACCCGGTGGGCGCATCGAACTCATCAGCGGAAAACCGAGTGGTATATTTGTAGATGCCGCGTCGAATTTGGTTGGCAAATTTGTACCAGCACCTAAGCCCTTGGAACGTGACATTGCCTTGGGTGAGGCACAGAGAAAGCTGCACAGCTTAGGCATCACCGCCATTGCCGACATGGGAACATCTATGGATGACTGGCAAAGCTATCGTAGGGCAGGTGACGCTGGCTGGTTGACGCTAAGGATTATCGCTTATGCGGGCGGTATCGATAACATGGTCGCAATTGCTGGTCCGCGGCCAAGCCCATGGTTGTATAATGACAAGCTCCGGCTTGGCGGGGTGAAGCTATATCTCGACGGTGCCTTAGGCAGCAGAGGCGCTTGGTTGAAAAAACCTTATGCCGATGCTGCTGAGCAAACGGGTCTAAAATTTCTGGCGAGCGCGGAAATCCGCAACCTCATGGTGCGTGCATCTATGGACGGCTTCCAAACGGCCATTCACGCCATTGGTGACGCGGCCAATGCAGAAGTCATCGGCGCAATCGAGGAATTGTCCGACACCTATAAGGGTGATCAACGCTGGCGGATTGAGCATGTGCAAATTGTTGATCCAGCGGATCTACAAAAGCTTGGCAAGCACGGTATTATTTCCTCGATGCAGCCTGTACATCAGACATCTGATCGCTTGATGGCTGAAGCAAGGCTCGGTCCAGAGCGACTAAACGGCGCATATGCCTGGCAGTCTATTGCACGCGCCGGCGGCAAACTGGCCTTTGGTTCGGACGTACCGGTAGAATCAGCTGATCCTTTTGCTGGCCTTGCTGCCGCGATGACGCGTGAAGATGCCGACGGTCAACCCTTTGGTGGCTGGCGACCCGAAGAACGCGTCACGCGTGAACAAGCACTTGCTGGCTTTACAACCGGCGCCGCATATGCAGCTTTTGCAGAAGGAAAATTTGGCGCATTGACGCCTGGGCATTATGCCGATTTCATCTTAATTGATGTCGACCCATTGCTTGCAAGCCCCCGCGAATTGCGTAATGCAATCGTCAAGGAAACATGGGTCGCAGGACGGCCCGTTTATAAAAATGCTGCAGCAAATGCTGCGGACGAAAAAACGAATGGAGATAAACGATAATGCGCGCATGGACATTGGCTAGCCGCCCGGCTGGGCTTCCGAATGACAGCAATTTTGCGATGGTTGAACATCCTGACGCCCCACTTGGCGCAGACGAGTTTCGCGTGACCAATAGCTGGCTGTCGGTCGATCCCTACATGCGTGGACGCATGAATGATGCAAAAAGCTACGCGGATCCGTTCATGTTGGGCGAACCCATGACTGGCGGCGCAGTTGGCACAGTCACTGAAAGCAATAACGCAGAGTTCCCCGTTGGAGCGAAGGTGCTGCACATGGCCGGCTGGCGCGACAAGGTCGTTTTTGGCGGCGACAAAATGCCCCCTGCCGGAATGCCGCCAGTAAAACTGCCCGAGCTAGCTGTACCCGACCAACATTGGTTGAGTATCATCGGCATGCCGGGCGGTACCGCATGGTTTGGTCTGCTGAAAGTTGCTGAAGCCAAGGCCGGCGAAGTAATCTTCGTGTCAGCTGCGGCTGGTGCCGTTGGTTCCACAGTGACCCAAATTGCCAAAGCGAAGGGCATGAAAGTCATTGGCTCCGCTGGTGGCGCAGAAAAATGTGCTTGGGTCAAAGAACTCGGGGCCGACGCCGTGATTGATTATAAATCCGGTAAGGTGTTGCCACAATTGATGTCTGCCCTGAAGGATATGGGCGAAACCGGCATTGATGTGTATTTCGACAATGTTGGCGGCGAGCATTTTGACGCCGCGCTTGCGACATCCAAGGAGTGGGCGCGCTTCGCCATTTGCGGCATGATTGACGTCTATAATGACTTTAAGGCACAGCCTATGCAATATCTGCCTATGATCATTGGCAAAAGGATCATGATCAAAGGCTTCCTCTACCCTGATTTTTATGCGCAGGTGCCAGAGTTCAATGCCGACATGGCCGCCCTTATCCAATCAGGAGCCGTCAAAGGCCGCGAAACCGTTAAGGATGGGCTGGAAAAAACACCTGAGGCTTTCATCGGACTGTTCAGCGGCGAAAACACCGGCAAAATGTTAGTTAAACTCTAACGCAGAATGCTGCGCAGCATTTTGACCTGAAAACGTGAATGTTTTTCACGGTGAAATGCCGCGTCCCGCGTCGTCAATGCTGGTATTGTTGCAATATTGACGCACCGGAAAATTTTCAAAGCTTATAGTAGTTTAGGACAATGACATTCACCCCCCCCTTCGCTAGATTGTCAAGCACTGTGTCATTTAGGAGAAAACATATGTTACGACGTGACAAATCCCTCAGCCGTACCTTGAAGCTGTCAGCTGCCTGCCTCGCACTGGCGGTGCCCAGCATAGCATTCGCACAAGAAGCGCCTCAAGGCGAAGACACTTCCGACGCAGAAATTGTTGTGACCGCGCAAGGCCGTAGCCAGGTACTTTCCGACGTCCCAGTCGCCATTTCTGCCGTTAACGCCGAAACGCTGCAAAACAGTGGCGCGAACGACATTCGTCAGCTGAACCAAGTCGCGCCATCTTTGCTCGTGTCCTCAACCGGATCAGAAGCCAATGGCTCGGCCCGTATTCGCGGTATTGGCACCGTAGGCGATAACCCCGGCCTTGAAAGCTCGGTCCCTGTTTTCATTGACGGTGTTTACCGTTCACGTTCGGGTATTGGCCTGAACGAACTTGGCGAAATTGATCGCGTCGAAGTGCAGCGTGGCCCCCAAGGCACTTTGGGTGGACGCAACTCGTCAGCTGGTCTGATCAGCATCTATTCGAAAAAGCCAAGCTTCACCTTCGGTGGCAGCGGCGAGCTGACTTACGGCAATTATGACTTCATGCGCGCCGCAAGCAGCGTCACTGGCCCAATTTCAGAGCAATTGGCGTTCCGCGTTGATAGCGTATACGTGAAGCGCGATGGTTTCTACCGCGATGACCAAAATGGCCGCGATATCAACAATCGTGACCGTTATTTCTTGCGCGGACAGTTTCTGTTCGAGCCCACCGACGCATTGTCCGTCCGATTGATTGCTGACTATACCTTCCGCACGGAAGAATGCTGCGCGGCAACTTATATCGACCAATCCGTCAATCAATTTATTGGCAATTTGAATAATCTTGCCAGCCCCTTAACGCAGCCTGGTACTAGCGGAAGCACAGGACCGAACGCTGCACGTCCAAGTGACACGGGCAACAACATCATCAATATATTGCGCGACTTGGGTCAGCCATTGGCTGCGTTCAACCAAGGATTTGGTCGCACGGTTTCAGTTAGCCCGAACCGCGAATTCAGCGGAGAAACCAAAGATTATGGTTTCTCCGGTCAGGTCGATTATGACTTTGGTGGCGCAACTTTAACCTCGATTACGGCTTACCGCCAATATCGTTCGGGTCAGGCATCCGATACCGATTATAGCGAAGTCGACATTCTGTATCGTGCACCAAGCGACGACGCCTATCGTCAGTTCCACACCTTTACGCAGGAACTGCGTTTGCAGGGTGAAGCATTTGACGGCAAGCTTGATTGGTTGGTCGGTGGGTTCTTCGCGAATGAAAAACTGACTGTCCGCGACAATCTGCGCTTTGGTAACCAATATGGTCGCTTTGCGACGTGCCGCCTGGTTTCGGGTGGCAGCTTGGCAGGATTGTATTCGCCGACTTCGTCGGGATGTCTTGCAGCACGGCCTGAAGCATTTGGTACGGCATCGCCAATCATCTACGGCGCGTTCGACCGCTTGAATGGGATGAACGACCGAGGCACCACGCTCGATAGTTACTTCCAAAACGGCACTAACTGGGCTGCATTCACGCACAATATCGTGCATCTGACGGAGTCGCTGGATCTGACTCTTGGCTTGCGCTACACTACTGATAAGAAGAAGTTCAACGCGAAGTTCGGCAACGATAACACGGTCTGCACCGCAAACCAGGCAGCGTTGTCCAGTTTGCTAACTCCTACAGTCGACACCAACGGTGATAATATTCCGGATTTTGCACCACTTGGAACAATTTCGACCGGGATCATTGGGCTTTCCTGTCAGGGTAACTCGACCGCTGAACTCAACGGCGTTTCAATCCGTGATGACCGCAATGAAGACCAAATCACCGGAACGGCCATTCTTTCGTGGAAGCCTGTCGATGATCTTCTGCTCTACACGAGCTTTGCACGCGGTTATAAGGCGGGCGGTTTCAATTTGGACCGCTCGGCGCTGAAATCGCCAGTCCCAACCTTTGCTTCAGTTGGCGGCGCGCAGGCTTTGGTCGCCAACTTACAGTTCGATCCCGAATTGGTGGACAGCTATGAATTGGGTGCGAAATTCTCAAATGGACCATTCGGCCTAAGCGTTTCTGCATTCCGTTCAGACTTCAGCAGCTTCCAGTTGAACACCTTCAACGGCACGGTTTTCCTCGTTCAGAACATCAACGGTTGTAATAACCTTGTTGGCGGCTCAAGCGCGGACACAGACCTTAGCAATACAACCGGCAGATGCGCCACGGGCGACATAACTCATGGTGTTCGCACGCAAGGCGTGGAGCTTGAAGCATCGCTAATGCCAGCCCGTAATTTCCGCATGGCGGCTGGCCTAACCTATGCCAAGACGACCTATAGGGATGACCTGATTGGGACGAAGAACGGCGCGCCGTTGGATCTCGCGCTGCGCAAATTGCCAGGCGATAACCTATCCAACGCACCTGAACTCGTTGCCACCTCAAGCGTAACATGGACGCCAGATATCGGTAGCAATGGCATGAGCGGCCTTGTCTACATCGATGGTCGTATGACCAGCGATTACAACACAGGTTCCGACTTATTCCCGCAGAAGGAGCAGGACGGTTTCGCCGTGTTTAACGCCCGTATCGGTCTACGCGGCGCGGACGAAGCTTGGGGTATTGAGCTTTGGGGTCAGAATATCTTTAACCAGGATTATGCTCAGGTCGCCTTCAACTCGCCGTTCCAAGCGGGTACAACCGCGGCACCATTTGTCGATCCACAATATCCAGGTGGTCGCCAGATCTTCTCGCAGTTCCTTGCCGAACCGCGGACCTATGGCATCACATTGCGCGGTAAGTTCTAAGAACTGGGCTAAGCAAAACAGAAAAGGGCTCGCAGCGATGCGGGCCCTTTTTTTGTGGATGAAGGCAAAGTAAATATTCTTGGAATTTATCATTATCCTGAACCTGCTTCAGGATGACAAGCTAGATTGATGCTTTATCCTGAAAAAGGTTCAGGGTGACTATAGAGATAATATCTTGAAAAAAGGGCCTAATCCTGCCGCATGCGGGTCAGCTTAGCTGCCAAAACCCACGCTCAAGAAACCGGGCATTGGTCCATTCCAGCCATCATCATCTGACGTCGCATTTCCGCTCGACTGATCCGGCTTAGCCATTTCCGCTTTAGGTGCTTGCTTTTCACGTGCTGGCTTGGCTACCACTTTCTCTCGCACTGGCTCTGGCGCTTCAGCCGCTGCCTCAGGCGTGTCAGAACGCACTTCTATGGCCTTAGCCGAGGGTGCTCGCCGACCACGCTTTGCAGGCGTGCGTTCTTCGCCTTCCACAGGCGCTTCAATCTTACCAAGGCGCTCGATCTTATTGCCGATTAGCTTTTCAATATTTTCAATCGCTTCTTCGTCAGCCTTGGTAACAAAGGTGAAGGCCTTGCCCTTGGCGCCAGCACGGCCCGTGCGGCCAATGCGGTGGACATAGTCATCGGGATGCCATGGCGCGTCAAAGTTGAACACGTGGCTAACGCCCTTTACATCAAGCCCGCGTGCCGCGACATCGGATGCCACGAGCAGGTTAATCTCGCCATTCTTGAAGGCTTCTAACTGCTTCTGGCGCGACGCTTGGTCAATATCACCGTGAATTTCGCCAGATTGAAAGCCGTGGCGTTGAAGGCTGGTGTTCAATTCGCGCACTGTCGTCTTGCGATTACAGAAGACGATTGCGTTCGAAACTTTTTCAGTGCGCAAAAGGTTGCGTAAAACATCGCGCTTTTTCATTTGGGTCACATTGACCAAAAATTGTTCGATGTTGACATTCGCAGTCGCCGGACGCGCTACTTCGATATATTTCGGGTTGGACAGGAATTTGTCTGCCAGCTTTTTAATCGGTGGCGGCATCGTTGCCGAAAACAATAATGTCTGGCGTGTTGTTGGCAGCTTTGTGCAGATGTTTTCTATATCGGGGATAAAGCCCATATCGAGCATCCGATCCGCCTCGTCGATGACGAGCATTTCGCAACCGGTCAGCAAAATCTTGCCGCGCTCAAACAAGTCCATCAACCGGCCCGGAGTAGCAATCAATACATCAACGCCCTTTTCAAGCGCCTTGACCTGATCCCCCATTTGCACGCCACCAATCAGAAGCGCCATCGACAGCTTATGATATTTGCCGTATTTTTCAAAATTCTCAGCTACTTGCGCGGCCAATTCACGCGTCGGCTCCAATATCAAGCTACGAGGCATCCGTGCGCGCGCACGGCCATTGGCTAGCACGTCAATCATAGGAAGAACGAAACTTGCGGTCTTGCCAGTCCCCGTTTGCGCAATGGCAATAATGTCGCGCATCATTTGGACTTGTGGGATAGCCGCAGCCTGGATCGGGGTCGGCGCGTCATAGCCAGCCTCACTCAAGGCTCTCAATAACTCGTCAGACAGGCCGATGTCGGCAAAACGCATATGGTGTTCCGGAAAAAAGATGGCGCAGCGCCACCAGCGACAAATTCACGGGGACGAGCGTGGCCATTGGTCGCTATCGCAAAAAAAGTCAAGATAGATGCCCGATGGAGCAGGTACTAGCGCGCGATCAGCAACCTGAACTTATCAATGTCGCATTTGGCGCCCGTGCGAGCATGCAAAATATCCCGATTGACGCATAATTTGCCGTCATACGACCGTTCCATATAGGCGCCGGCGTAGAATTCGCGGGCGAGGCAGCCATCACCTAGATACGCACGAATGAGAATGCCGTCCCGCGTCAGCAAATCCAAACTTCGGTCAGGACCTGGACGAGAACCACCGAGCCTGTTGACCAAAAGGCATTTTCCGATCTTTTTTTCTTTATATTTAATCTTGCCAACGGACTGCCTTTGCCCACCCACCGTTGCCGGAACTGAATCCTGGGAAGGAAATCGAACAATAACACGTTGGTCGACACGGACCTGATGAAATTTGGTCTTTAACCCCAGAAAGGGTATGAGCGGACGATCAATTGCGGCGACCCTAAAGTGCGCCAAAGCCTTATCCGACAATGTTGTCCATGCGACTGCAAAAAGGATGATTACCAATAGTGCGCGCAAGAAACATTCCGGTATGAAGTTGAAGTTCGGATCGCTTTACCCGATAAGGTTGAACCTATCATGAATTGTAATCCAAGGCCGCTGAGGACAATGGAAAATACTGTGCCAGATGTAAAGATTTTATCCGAATTTCAAGCCATATTGGGACCAAAGGGCTATTCAGACGAAACCGACGTTATTGCGCCTTGGCTAACCGACTGGCGTGGCCGATTTACAGGCGCGGCCCCTGCCCTGCTTTCACCGGCCAATTCGTACGAAGTTGCTGCAGTAGTAAAGCTAGCAGCCAAGCACCGGATTTCGCTTGTCCCTCAAGGCGGCAATAGCGGGATGGTCGCTGGCGCAACGCCGGACACAAGCGGTCAGCAGGTGATCCTGTCTTTGCGGCGAATGAACCACATGACCGTAATGGACGCAGAAGAGGGACTGATATGCTGTGATGCGGGGGTCATTCTGCAAAATTTGCATGAAGCCGCAGCGGCGGTTGGACGCCGCTTTCCGCTTACCTTGGGTGGCAAGGGATCGGCCACCGTCGGCGGGCTGATTTCCACCAATGCTGGCGGAACGCAAGTTCTCCGCCACGGCACGATGCGGATGCTCGTGGCCGGCCTTGAGGCGGTCTTGCCCGATGGATCAATCTATGATGCGATGGCACCGTTAAAAAAAGACAATCGCGGCTATGATTTGAAACAGCTTTTAATTGGTGCAGAAGGGACGATTGGTATCGTCACGAAGGCCGTCTTACAAACGGTTCCGGCTCTTATAGATCGCTGCGTCGTTTGGGCCGGGGTCGACAGCCCCTCCCAAGCATATGACTTGTTGTTATTCATGCAACGGCATAGCCGGGAACGCTTAGAGGGCTTCGAAATTCTACCACAGCGCGCGCTGAACGCCGTGACAAGCCATATCGCCGGAACACGGCCACCGCTAGATACCGCGCATCGTTGGCACGCGCTTATGGAGTTTGTGCAGGATGATCCAGGGCAGTTACCTACCAGTGAACTGGCCACGCGCCTGTTGGAAAAGGCCATGACTGAAAATCTGCTCGGCAACGCAACCATCGCAAGCAGCGACACGCAAGCCGAAGCGTTCTGGAAAATCCGCGATTCCATCGCAGAAGCCGAGCGCGCAGCGGGGCCTGCATTGCAACATGATATCAGCGTCCCCGTGTCTGCGATGGCCCGTTTCATTGAGGATGAATCTCCGGTGATTGAAAGCACCTATCCCGGCACCAAAACGCTTGCCTTTGGGCATTTGGGCGATGGCAACATTCATTTTCACGTCAAAGCTCCGAATGACGTTGATGCGGCCTCTTGGTATGCAGGCGACGGAAAAGCGATTACGTCGCACGTCTACGACCGGGTGCGCGCGTATGGAGGGTCGCTTTCCGCAGAACATGGTATTGGACAAGCAAAAATCGCAGAGTTTGAACGTCTGACTGAACCGGCGCGGCTTGCTGCATTGCGGGCCATTAAAAATGCGCTTGATCCGCTGGGAATTATGAACCCCGGTAAACTTGTTCCACTTGCGTAAACAAGGCTATCCGCTTAAACGGCGCCTTCAAAATTTTTTTAATAAAATTCAACGATGGAGTTACATATGGCCACCGCGCCCCAAGCCGCCAACCTCCCACTATTGTACAACGACCTAGTGCCGTTGAGCAGCAACGATCATGTAACGTGGAAATCACGCATGCTCGAAAATGCCAAATTCCTTGAGGGACAACATGCCATTCCGTTGACGATTGAAGAATTTGTGCCCGCGTCGCGCACCTATCCAATCATCTTTTCCGCATCGGAAAACCCAGTGCCGCTCGTCTTGATGGGCATGAATGAAGGCGTAAACACTTTCATGAATGACGAAGGGCATTTTGAACGCCCCGTTTACATCCCTGCATATGTCCGCCGCTATCCCTTCCTGCTAGCTAAACTGCGTCCGGACACAGATGAATTGTCGTTGTGCTTTGATCCAACGTCAGGTGCGGTTGGCGAATTTGAAGAAGGCATGCCTTTATTTGAAGACGGCACGCCAAGCGAGAATACGAAAGCGATTTTGAAGTTCTGCGAAGATTTTGAAAATGCTGGAGCGCAAACGCATGCTTTTGTTGAGGAAATCAAAAAATTAGACCTGCTGATGGATGGTGAAGTGTCCATTCAACAAGAAGGTCAGGAGCAGCCCTTCATCTATCGCGGTTTTAAGATGATCGACGAAAACAAGTTGCGCGAGCTTCGTGGTGACACGGTTCGCAAGTTGAACCAGAACGGCATTCTTGCGCTGATCCATGCACATTTATTCTCTTTGCAATTGATGCGGGAAATCTTTGCAGTTCAGGTCGCACAAGGTAAGGTGCCACAAGTGACGGAACTGCCTTCAAATTAAGCAAAATGAATGCTTCATGCCGTCACGCCACCTATTTGGAGGAAGTGACGGCATGAGCAAATATAACAAAATCGCAATCCTGTTTCATTGGACTATCGCGATACTGATTGTGGCCAATATCTTACTGGCTACTCTGGCTGAAGACTTACCTCGGGCAGGGCGCGCTGTTTATATGAACCCGCACAAGGTCATTGGTATTTCCATTTTAATCCTGACCGTTGGCCGCATTTTATGGCGACTTGGCCATCGTCCTCCAACGCTGCCTGGTCAGCTGGCCGGCTTGCAAGCTACGGCAGGGCGCACCGTCCATGTTCTTTTCTACATTCTTATTGTTGTCATGCCATTGACTGGCTGGCTCATGATCGGTGCCAATGGCAAAGCGGCGCCTGTGGACTTTTTTGGTCTCTTCACAGCTGATCTGGCCGTCGGCAAAAACGCGGCGCTCGCCGAGGTCGCGCACTATGGGCACGAATTTCTTGCCACCCCGCTGATCATTCTGATCGGATTGCACGTTTTGGGTGCATTGAAGCATCAATTTATTGACCGCATGCCGTTCCTTCAGCGGATGTGGCCCTAAGGCCATTCACACACAGTTCCTCGCATGCATCGGGCAATTGGTCGGCAAACCGTGGTTGTTTTCGATGTGAGTCTTGAAACCGTAATGCCAACATCCCATCCTTAGCTATGGATGGATTCATCCCCTCCCGTTTCCGTCCACCGATGCCTGTGAAGGCATCAACTCCCTGAACCTAGGCCACCCCGGAACGATCCGGGGTGGTTTTTTCACTATCATTCTGCGGCAATCAGGGCATCGGAACCCAAAGCTTCATCAACAAGGGCCGAAACCAGTGCAGAGATCATGGTGTCCATGCGATCAAAACCAACGCCCGGATGTCGCAAATCGGGATCGAGATATAGCGAACGATCTACTTCCAATTGAATGGCGTGGATATTCGCACATGGCCGCGCATGGCGTCGCAGAATATAGGCACCGGCATAAGGATGGTTGAGCGCAACGTTAAACCCATGGGCTTGCAACTGCGTTATTAACAACTCGGCATATCGGGACGCTGCACTTTTGCCGAAACGGTCACCAACGACAAATTGAGGTGCTGGCCCCGAAGCTGCGCCACGGATCGGCGGCATGCTGTGCAAGTCGAGCAATATGGCAACACCGAACCGCCGCCGCATCTGTTCAAGCACATCTGCAACTGCTTCATGATAGGGTCGGTGGAACGACAATATACGGTGCTGCACCTCATCAAGGGTAAATTGCCGTTTCCACAATTCACCCTCGCCCGACAATCTTCGGGGAATCAAGCCAAGACCGCCGCGTTGTTTGACCCCTGGTGTCGGATAATCGCTTCGCAGCGCTCCTTGGACCATTTCAGCGTCAATATCCTCCTCGTCGCGGTTTAAATCAATCCATGCCCGCGCACGGCGCGCCATGATGACAGGATATCCCAACGCGACACAGCGCCGCGTCAAAGCGTCAGCATATCTATCCTCAAGCCGCACTAGGGCAGCAGGCGGCAACCTTAACGTATCCAAAAGCTCCGGTGGATAGTCGCGCCCCGCATGCGGCACGGACAGCAGCACGGGCACGGATGGGTTTTCCGTCCCCCAGCTTGCGAATCCATCTATATCCGTCGGCGCCATGCTTTTCCTGAATTTCTTATGTACGTGATTGGCAGATTTTCAGGAAAATGGGAAAAAAATAAAACATTGCGATTATACAACGGTCGCAGCGTAGCGACTGCGCTGCCTTGAAATGCTATAGGCTTGGTTATAATCTCAACTTTGCGTGCGTAAGGCGAACAAGCCGTGCGCAAAAATCCTTTCCAAACCCTTCCATCTCAAGGATCCTGTTAGCAAAGTCGAACGTCTGTGTGTGAGGGAAAGTTTCGGTGAACTGAAATAGGCTTGAATGATAAGGCAAGCCCAGCTAGAGGCTGCCGCAGAGTGGGCGTATAGCTCAGTGGTAGAGCACTGTGTTGACATCGCAGGGGTCGCAAGTTCAATCCTTGCTACGCCCACCATACTCCCCTTTGCGATGTCTTCCTTCGTGATCTACCAAAGCTAAACCGTTACAATAGCTGCGGCTTGCGGCATTGATGTTCCATCGCTAAGCCCATGGTATGAACTTAGCATCGCTTCTCGACAAATTTACGCCTGGCGCAACGACCCACAAAATTTCCATTCCGCCGAGCTGGCATCAGGGACGCACGTCCTATGGTGGCCTTAGCTCCGTTCTGGCCTATCAGGCGGCAAGGTTGGCAGCTGATGACCTTCCTCCTCTGCAATCCGCCCAAATCGCTTTTGTCGGGCCTCTGGCAGGTGATGTAGACGTCAGCGCACATATCCTACGGCGCGGCAAGAACACCGCCTTCCTTCAGGCCGAAATATCCGGCACGGATGGCGTGGGCCTGACATGCAATTTCATTTTCATGAATCGCAGGCAGAGCCACTTGGATTATGCAAATATCCCAGCACCGGACTTCCCGCTTATTCCAACGGACGACGTTGTGCGCAGCGGACCGCCCGAGTTTTTCACGGGTCATATGCAATATCCGGACAAAAGGCTGGAGCTGGGGATGGCGACCAATCGTCTGGCAAGCTGGCATCGACTGACCGAGCATCAAGGGTTAGACCCCATTGCCGAGCTTATTTGTATCGGTGACGCCCTGCCGCCATCGGCCATGGGTATTATGACCGAAAAGGGCATGGTGAGCTCCATGAACTGGCAGATCAATATGTTGACCGATTCTCCGACCACCGAAAATGGCTGGTGGTATCTATCGAGCGAAACGCACCACGCCGCCAACGGCGCAAGCAGCCAGTACATGACAGTCTGGAACAGCCGCGGCGAAGCGGTTTTGAAAGGTATGCAATCAGTCGCGATTTTCGCTTAAGCAGTTGGCTTTGTCCGAGCAAAGCGCATGGCCAACAATACAAGGCCAATAACGATAAAATTATCGATAAAGGTTTTGTAGAACAGCCAATTGTCGGTTGTTAGCAGCTTTGCAGCACCATAATTCAAAGCAGCCATGATCAGGCCGATCACACCCATGACAACAGCAAATCTGCCCGCATGGATATCCGAATATGGCATATAGCGCGCCAGGCCTTTACCGATATATGGGCCGCCCCGCGCACCATCTATGATGAAGAAGCTGGCGGCAATCAAACCCGTGATTGTGCCGCGCAGTTTGATCCATTCATCATCATTCAACCACACCGCCAACCCAGCCGATATGCAAAGCATGAGAATGCCAAATAAAGCGAGGCCGCCCGTGACATCGATTTTTGTAATCCGCTGAAACATGACAAGACCAAAGCCGACGGCAACACCAACCAAAGCAGCAGTCTGTAAATCGGTAAACTTTGCGACGAAGTAGAATAATAAGCCGGTGGCCACATCAATGGCAAAAGGAAGGCGGTTGTGCCTTGCGAATGCCCCGCCATGCGTATCTTGTTCGCTTTGCAAGCTCATGCCTTAGCCCAAAGCCGCCTGTTTTTCTTCGGCGAGGCGGTCAAGCTCAGCACGGCTTTTCTTCTCGCTGGAGGATTTCAGCTGCCCGCAAGCCGCCATAATATCGCGCCCACGTGGTGTGCGGATAGGCGCACTGATGCCAGCTTCAAAAATAATGCCGGAAAAGCGCTTGATCCGTTCCGGATCAGAGCATTCATACACTGCGCCGGGCCAAGGGTTGAAGGGGATCAAATTGACCTTGGCGGGCAGTTTATACTGACGGATAAGGCTGACAAGCTGGCGAGCGTCTTCGTCGCTGTCATTCTTGTCCTTCAACATCACATATTCAAAAGTGATCCGCCGCGCATTGCTGACACCGGGATATTCGGCGCACGCACGCAGCAATTCATCAATGCCATATTTGCGGTTGAGGGGCACCAATTCGTCGCGCACATCTTTAACCACGGCATGCAGCGACACTGCCAGGTTGACGTTAATCTCCTCGCCTGCGCGCGCCATCATAGGCACTACACCCGATGTTGATAGCGTGATACGGCGACGCGATAGGCCCAGGCCATCGCCATGCATGACAATCTTCATCGCGTCGCGGACATTATCAAAATTATATAGCGGCTCACCCATGCCCATCAGCACGATATTGGTCAGCATGCGACCATCGGCAGTGTAATGACCGACGTCGTCATCCTCGTCTTCGTCGGCAGATGCAAAGGCCATATTACCCTTCGGCCATTCACCTAACGCATCGCGTGCCAGCATAACTTGCCCAACAATTTCACCAGGCGTCAGATTACGCACCAGGCGCATCGTACCGGTGTGGCAGAAACGGCAATTGAGCGTGCAGCCAACTTGGCTTGAAATGCACAATGTCCCGCGATCCGCATCGGGGATAAACACCATTTCATAGTCCTGCGCATCGTCCGTGCGCAAAAGCCATTTGCGCGTGCCGTCGGATGACACTTGTGCCTCGACCACTTCAGGCCTCCCAATGACAAAGCGATCGGCAAGCCAAGGCCGCATGGTTTTTGCAATGTCCGTCATCGCTTCAAAATCGGTGACGCCGCGGTGGTAAATCCAATGGAAAACCTGCTTGGACCGCAGCTTTGCCGCCTTTTCGTCCAATTGCGATTCTTCGAACAATATCCGGATCTGAAGATGGCTTAACCCCATGAGGTCAATGCGTCCATCGCTTCGCGGCGTAATAGCGCGCGGCGTGACTACGGGGTCGATATGGCCTGGAATCTGCATGATATGCGCGCCTATAATTACGTTGACTGTGAAAAGCCAGCGTTGCAGCTACACAGTATGGACCACCGAAACCTTTGTCCCTGGTGCCTCGTCCGAAATGATAACATCGGCACCCAATTGGCTGGCCAACGCCTCGACAATACCTGTGCCAAGCCCCGGCTTTCGGTCTTCTTCATCCTGGGGCATGCCGATGCCATCATCTGCTACGACGAGCGTCCATGATTTGCCGTCCGATTTGAAACTCACGATGATGTTCCCGTGCTGCGTCCGGCCCGGAAAGGCATGCTTTAACGAATTGATAACCAATTCGGTGACAACCAAGCCAAGGCTGACCGATGTGTCCGAGTCAACTATGCTGTCATCGCATTGTGTTGTGAGTTTTATACGCCCGGGGTCACCAATCATCGATGCGCCGATGCTATTGCACAAATCCGCAAAGTAATTTTTAAGGCCTACATTATCGACGGCTGTCGACGACAGATGCTTTTGCAGCATTGCGATAGACATCACGCGGTTATGCGCGTCACGCAAATGCTCCCGCGTCTCGCTTGACTGCACCTTACGCGCGCTTTGCAGTAGAACGCTCGCAATAATCTGAAGGCTATTCGCGACGCGGTGCTGTATTTCGTTCAACAACAACTGTTTTTCACGGACAAGATCGTCGCGCACTTTATCGGCCAGGCGCTGCGGTGTAACATCGGTGATAGCAAGCACTACACGAATGCTCTCAGCTTCGAAATAATCGAGCGTATGGGCGTTTATCAATAAGCGCAGCGTGTCCCTTTTAGGTCGTACCAAATCCATTTCATAAACATCAATTGCGGCTTTGCCTGACACTGTGGCTTGCAAAAGCGTGCTTAGCTGCCGCACATCCCATTCACCTTGCCCTAAGTCAGCGAGCTTTTTACCCGTAATGTCCGCGCAATCGACATCAAAGGCAGCGCAAAAGGACTTGCTCGCCGCGATAATCGTCAGATCCTCACGCAACATTATAAGTGGCGAAAAAGACGACGATATTAAGGCGACCGACATATTGTCGGCATGCTCGGGCAAACGGGTCAGTGGTTTTTCCATGGCATTTAGCCGTTGTAAACTGGAGACTCGCGGGACGAGAGCCATAACCAGGCGCAATTTGTAATCGAACAAACCGTAACTGTTATTTTTTGTAACAGACCTGCGGCGTTTCAGTGAGTCAAATCGGATTAAACTGGTTTTTTGTGATCACATCTCAAAGCTGCCGAGGCGAACATATAACGGTCACGCGGATGCTTTTACGCACGCTCGCCTTGCCCGCTGCCATCGATGACCAACTCTTCGACACCGTCGCGGATCATCACCATGCTACCTTGTGCTAGGCTGGGTGCGATTGGTGCGCGGAACTGCGCCATCGGCTCGACCCCAAGTAGCAACCCGCGCAGCACCCGTGCGGTCATCCCATGACAAATGATGAGCATATCCTGATCAAAAGGTAATTCGTCCAACCAATGCAAAAGCCGCTGCGCCACGTCTTCATAAAATTCGCCACCTTCAGGCCGGACCGAAAACAATTTATGTTCGACGTCGACGATTGGACCGATTTCAGCGGAAATGTCGGCATAGGTCCGGCTTGACCAAAGGCCGACGTCAATTTCCAGCAGCCGGTCGTCGCGCATCGTTTGGTGCCAGTCGGCGTCGATTTCCTCTGAGACCAATGCAAGCGTCTGCAACGCGCGCCCAGCGGTGGACGACCAAAGCTGCGGCGTGGGGTCATTGCCCAGATAGTTTGCCAACGCACGGCCCATTAAGCGCGCTTGCACGCAGCCTTCCCAGGTCAGCGGGGTATGCAGCTCGGCCTGGCCTTGCATCCGTGCCACCTTGTTAAACACTGTCTCCCCATGCCGCGCGATGAAAAGCCGTCGATTGTTTGTTGAAATGCTCATATTGCCCTTATTCCACAGGATTTTATTGGAGGCAAAAGCTATCAGCTTGCCCTAATGGTCAAAGCGGTTATGGAAGATTCGGCATAGAAATAGGGTTTTTTGGCTGGTTTGAAGACCATCCGGCCCGTCAAGGGGAATTTGAATGAGAGCCACGATCGAACGCGCGACCCTGCTGAAAAGCCTGAGCCACGTCCAGTCCGTAGTGGAGCGGCGCAACACCATACCGATTTTGTCCAATGTCCTTATCGAAGCAAGCGAAGGCGGCAAGATTAAGCTGACCGCGACTGACCTTGATTTGCAGGTCGTTGAAACCTTTGCCGCCGATGTCGAAACACCCGGCGCAACTACGGTTTCTGCGCACACATTGTTCGAAATCGCGCGCAAGTTGCCCGATGGTTCGCAAGTACAACTGCACGCCGCCGATGGTCGCATGGCCGTCAATGCTGGCCGCGCCCGTTTCTCGCTCGCGACCCTGCCGCGCGAAGATTTCCCAACGATTGCTGAAGGTGACTTGCCAACATCGTTTGAAATCCCTGCAAGCTCGCTGATCCAGATCATCGATAAAACGCGTTTTGCGATTTCAACCGAAGAAACACGTTATTATCTCAACGGCATTTTCCTGCACGTCACCGACGATGCTGAGCCGGTTTTGAAGGCGGCGGCCACAGATGGTCACCGCTTGGCGCGGGTGACTTTGCCACGCCCCGCTGGCGCAGAAAACATGCCCGACATCATCGTGCCGCGTAAATGCGTTGCGGAAATCCGCAAGCTGCTCGACGAAAGCGGCGACAATGTTATCCAGATCGACCTGTCGGCGAGCAAAATTCGCTTCACCTTTGACAGCGTCATCCTGACATCAAAGCTGATCGACGGCACGTTCCCCGATTACAGCCGCGTCATTCCAACTGCTAATGACAAATTGCTGCGTATCGACCCTAAGGCATTTTCACAGGGCGTCGATCGCGTCGCGACCATCGCCACCGAAAAAACCCGTGCGGTCAAAATGGCGCTGGATCAGGACAAGATCACCTTATCCGTCACCAGCCCCGAAAACGGCACCGCAGCGGAAGAAGTGACTGGCCAATATAGCAGTGAAGGTTTCGAAATCGGCTTCAACGCGCGCTATTTGATGGACATTTTGGGCGAGATCGAAGGCGATGTGGTCGAACTCCACTTGGCCGACCCCAGCGCACCGACATTGATCCGTGAGAATGATAAATCAGCGGCGCTGTATGTTCTGATGCCGATGCGCGTGTAATAGGTCGGACCGTTAAAAATTAAGATGCTGGAGCCGAAGGCGTGCATCCCACAATCACGTTCAGCATGACGGAGTGGCGAATAGCTGTTTCCTTTCACCGTCACCCTGAACTTGTTTCAGGGTCTTAATATTTGCAGCATCACAATCCCCTCAAGGGGTCACTCCGCTGCTTCCGCCATTGGGATCTTCTGCGGACCCCGCACCACGATACCGGGCAAAGCGCCTGTCATCGCGCCATCACGGAACGTGACCACGCCCGATTTTATTGTCGCGGCATAACCGTCAGCCTTTTGCAGTAAGCGCTTGCCACCGGCGGGCAGGTCGAACGCCAACCACGGCTTCAACAATTTTAACGCGTCAAAATCTATGACGTTGATATCGGCCAGATAGCCCGGTTTCAGCACACCGCGATCATTCAGCCCATAAAGCCGCGCAGTGTCGTGGCATTGGCGTTTGACGGCCAGTTCAAGCGGTATTGTCCCCGCTTTACGATCGCGTGCCCAGTAACTGAGCAGAAATGTCGGTGACGCCGCGTCGCAAATTGTTCCGCAATGCGCGCCACCGTCGGAGAGCGATGCGACGATATCGTCACGCTGGAGCAGCTCTTTGGTGAAGTCCAAATTGCCATCCATATAATTCAGTATCGGCAGGTAAATCATGCCGTTGCCGTCGTCGGCCATCAATTGGTCATAAGCGTATTCCGCCGCTTCTTTGCCTGCAGACTTTGCAAAGCCGAAGACGCTTTCTTCGCGTGTGGGTTCATAGCTGAAGCCATCGCCCAGCGGGAATTGCATGGCCCATGCAGCCGTCACCAGCATGAAGAATGGGGCCATATCGACCGACGGCGGCGGCAAATTATCCTCCGCCAGCATCGCTGCCTTAAACGCCGGGTCGGACAGTTTTGACTTCTGTTCGTCCCACGACAGTCCGGCGATTTTCTGCCAACTTGGCTTGCGCATGAATGGGTGCACCGTACCGCGCCAGTTCATGATGACGCCGATTCCGCGTAGGCCAATCGCTGCGACCAGATTAGCACCATTGTCATTGGCGTTGCACATCGACGCCATTTGCTCGGTCCACGGCATTTGCTTGATAGGCGATTGCAACATGGTGAAGGCGATGGGCAGCCCCGTTTCGCGGCTTAACCGACCCATCCAGCCAAACTCGTCCCATTCTTCCAAGAAATCGGTGGTCAGCTCAAACACCCCATGCCCGACCTTACCCATAGCGCGGCCGATGCCAACCAGTTCGGGTTCGGTCGCCGTCGTCCCGGGGACAAGTTCGCCATCAATCGATTTATGCAACACCGTGCGGGAGGTGGAAAAGCCCAAAGCCCCTGCGCGCAAGCCTTCCTCCACCAGGCGCGCCATTTCGGCGATGTCTGCTTCGGTCGGCTCCTCATTATCCGCGCCGCGCTGTCCCATGACAAAGGCGCGCAACGCGCCGTGCGGAACTTGCGTGCCAATATCGATAGTGCGCGGCAGGCGTTCGAGCGCGTCGAGATAATCGGGAAAGCTTTCCCAATCCCATTTCATCCCTTCAGCGAGCGCGGTGCCGGGAATATCCTCGACACCCTCCATCAGGCCGATCAACCAATCATGCTTGTCCTTTTTCGCCGGCGCAAAGCCAACGCCGCAATTGCCCATGACGACCGTGGTGACCCCATGCCAGCTCGACGGACCCATCTCGCTGTCCCACGTTGCTTGGCCATCATAATGGGTATGGATGTCGACAAAACCTGGCGCGACGATTTTACCCGAAGCATCGATCTCTTCACGACCTGAAGCGCTGATTTGACCCACTGCGGTAATGATGCCGCCATCCACCGCAACGTCGGCGACAAAGCGCGGTGCGCCCGTGCCATCAACCACGGCTCCACCACGAATGACCAAATCATGCATATCGACTCTCCTCTTCCTCCAAGGGAGCCTATCAGACTTAATCAGACGGTTAAAGTGGGGTCGCGTTGAAGACGAAATAACCAACAATCGTCATCCTGAACGTGTTTCAGAATGACAATTCTGTGTGAAATTACGCCTTACGCTGCCCTAACAAGCGCAGGCGAAGTGCGTTCAGTTTGATGAAACCGGCCGCATCCTTTTGGTCGTAAGCGCCAGCGTCGTCCTCAAACGTCACAACTTTTTCGCTGTACAGGCTGTTGGGCGATTTGCGGCCAACAACACTGGCCAGTCCCTTATACAGCTTCAGCCGCACGGTACCGGACACCAAAGTCTGCGAATGGTCAATCGCGGCTTGTAACATTTCGCGCTCTGGCGAGAACCAGAAGCCGTTATAGATAAGCTCGGCATATTTCGGCATAAGCTCATCTTTCAAATGCGCTGCGCCGCGGTCCAATGTGATGCTTTCGATGCCGCGATGCGCACGCGCATAAATCTCGCCGCCGGGCGTTTCATACATGCCGCGCGATTTCATGCCGACAAAGCGGTTCTCAACCAGATCAAGGCGGCCAATGCCATGCTTACGGCCTAATTCATTCAACGCTGCCAGCAAGGTCGCTGGCGACATGGCGCCCCCATTAAGCGCAACGCCGTCGCCTTTTTCAAAATCGATGGTGATATATTCTGGCGTATTCGGCGCGTCTTCGGGGTTGACCGTGCGCGAATAGACATAATCGGGGGTTTCATCCCACGGGTCCTCGAGCACTTTACCCTCGGACGAAGTGTGCAGAAGGTTAGCGTCGGTTGAAAACGGGCTTTCGCCGCGCTTGTCTTTTGGCACGGGGATCTGGTGTTGCTCAGCCCATTCAATCAGCCGCGTGCGGCTGGTAAGGTCCCATTCGCGCCAAGGAGCAATAACCTTGATATCAGGATTAAGCGCATAAGCCGAAAGTTCGAAACGCACTTGGTCATTGCCCTTGCCCGTCGCGCCATGTGCAATGGCATCAGCCCCTGTTTCCGCCGCAATCTCAATCAACCGTTTCGAAATCAATGGCCGTGCAATCGATGTGCCCAATAGATAGTCACCTTCATAGCGGGCATTGGCACGCATCATCGGAAACACAAAGTCCCGGACGAATTCTTCGCGCAGATCATCAATATAAATATGATGATCAGGCACGCCCATCAGCACAGCCTTCGCGCGCGCAGGTTCGAGCTCTTCACCTTGACCCAAATCAGCGGTAAAGGTCACGACTTCGCAGCCATATTCAACCTGCAGCCATTTCAGGATAACGCTGGTGTCGAGACCGCCCGAATAGGCAAGTACGACTTTCTTAATGCTGTCTGTCATAACAAATTTAATCCGAAGCTGAATTTCTGCCGCGCGCCTATCAGCTTAGGCGCGGTTCGACAACTCCCACAACTGCCAAAGTCCGAGAAGCAGAAACATGCTGGCGGCAATCATATGCACCGTGCGCAACGAGATTTTCGCCACCAGCCTCTCTCCCAAATAGACAGCCGGCACATTGGTTATCATCATGCCCAATGTCGTGCCAGCAGCAACCGCCCAAACTGCATGATATTGGGCACCCAGCGCTATCGTCGCAAACTGCGTCTTATCGCCCATTTCGACCACAAAAAAAGCGATTGTGGTCGCAATAAATGCTCCGCCTTGCGAAACCACTTTGATATCGTCGTCTACCTTGTCTGGAACCAACGTCCATGCGGCCATCAATATGAAACCTATTGCCACAACATAACCAAAAGTGTCGCTCATAAAGATTGAGGCAAGCGCGCTGCCCGCCCATGCGGCGAGTGCGTGATTGGCGATGGTAGCGGTAAATATGCCTGCAATCACGGGGATCGGCTGTTTGAAACGGGTGGTAAGTAATATTGCCAAAAGCATGGTCTTGTCGCCAATTTCGGCAACGGCAACCAACAACGTGGACGTAAAAAAGATTTCCATAAAAATATCCCGGGTCAGGCAGTTTTTCGACGCAATGCCACCGGCCACCCCGCCCGACCGGAACGGATAACCGATGCCATTGGTCTCGCCTTGAACCACATGACCTTTTCGACCTTGTGGCCCCACATACACCATGACCTCTCGGCCAAATATGTTGATGCATGTCTCGTTCGGGTGGAACGACTGGCTACTCCCCAGATGACTGATATGTCATTAAGCCGCTGAGGCAGAGGATGCAAGCGTGACACTAGTCAGGTTATACTGGATCGGTCTAAGGTTTATTTTACCTCGGCCCAATGCATGGCGTGCCACCGAATTAGCCAGCTATCCCGTTTTTTCCTTTTGTCGATGGGCAACACCCGTTAGGGGGTTCACAACGATAAAATCTCCCCAGGCACCGTTTTCACTGGAGCCAGACTATGACCAAATATGTTCCGCGTGCCGGAATTCGGATTGCCGAGCAGCTTGCCGAATTTATCGAAAGCCATGCCCTTGTCGGCACTGGCATCGCCGCAGATACTTTCTGGCGTGGCTTATCTGACATTCTAGGGCGCTTTGTGGCGCCAAACCGGATGCTGCTGGCCAAGCGCGACGATATTCAGGGCAAGCTGGACGCATGGCACCGCGCCAATCCCGGCCCAATTACTGACATGGCAGGCTATCAAGCCTTCCTGCGCGAAATTGGCTATCTAGTCCCCGAACCCGAGCCTTTCAGTATTGGTACGCAAAATGTTGATGCGGAAATCGCAACTATGGCTGGACCGCAGCTTGTGGTGCCAAGCCTCAATGACCGCTTTGTGCTCAATGCCGCAAATGCGCGCTGGGGTAGCCTATATGATGCGCTATATGGTACTGACGTTCTGTCAGTACCCGCAGCCCGGCCCGGTGGCTATGACACCGACCGCGGCGATGCAGTGGTTGCGTATGCGCGCCTTTTTCTTGATGCTAGCATTCCGGGTTGGCAGGCGGCTTTAGCGGGCGGCAACAATCCCTATTTCGTGACAAAGGCCCAATCGGGTGACACCACCCGTTATTTGTTTAAGCATCACGGCCTGCACATCGAAGTCGTGGTCAATTCGAAGCATCATGTGGGCGCCACGGACGAACTGCACATCGCCGATGTCATCCTTGAATCGGCGCTGACAACCATCATCGACTTGGAAGACTCAGTCGCTGCGGTTGATGCGGATGATAAGGTCGCAGCTTATACCAACTGGCTTGGCCTCATGCGCGGTGATCTGGTCGCCAGTTTCGACAAGGGCTGCAAGACCGTCACCCGCGCACTTGAAGCAGATCGCGTGTATGACGACCTCACGCTTGCTAGCCGCAGCCTGATGTTTGTGCGCAATGTCGGGCATCTTATGACCAATCCAGCCGTCTTGCTCGCGGACGGCAGCGAAGCGCCCGAAGGCATACTTGACGCTTTGTTCAGTTCGCTCTGCGCGCTGCATGATCTTAAGGGGCTTGGCACATATCGTAACAGCCGTGCAGGCAGCATCTATATCGTCAAACCCAAAATGCATGGCCCCGAAGAAGCCGCGTTCACCAATGACCTGTTCGATGCGGTCGAAGATGTGCTTGGCCTTGCACGCCACACGATCAAGGTTGGCGTGATGGACGAAGAACGCCGCACCAGCGCAAACCTTGCTGCCTGCATTCACGCCGTTCGTGACCGTATCGTGTTCATCAACACCGGATTTCTGGATCGCACCGGTGATGAAATGCACACGGCGATGCATGCGGGTCCTATGATCCGCAAAGCCGAGATGAAAACATCTTCTTGGATTCAAGCCTATGAAGCCCGCAATGTCCAAATCGGCCTTGCCTGTGGCCTCAGTGGCAAGGCGCAGATCGGCAAGGGCATGTGGGCCGCGCCCGACATGATGGCCGATATGATGGCCCAGAAAATCGGGCATCCCAAGGCTGGCGCAAACACGGCTTGGGTGCCGTCACCCACAGCCGCAACCTTACACGCGATGCATTATCACCAATTCGACGTTTTTGCCCGTCAAGCGGAACTGGCCAAGGAAGCCACGCCAGGGCTGGATCCACTGCTGACTATTCCCGTCGCCCCCGTTGGTCATAACTGGTCGGACGAGGATGTGGCGCAAGAATTAGAAAACAACGCGCAAGGTATATTGGGCTATGTTGTGCGCTGGATTGACCAAGGCGTTGGCTGTTCCAAGGTGCCCGACATTCATGACATCGGTCTGATGGAGGACCGCGCCACTTTGCGTATTTCGTCGCAGCATATCGCCAACTGGCTGCTGCACGGTATTGCAACCGAGGCGCAGGTGGACGCAGCGCTAACTAAAATGGCTGCCAAGGTTGACAACCAAAATGCAGGCGATCCGCTCTACGAAAAGCTAGACGGAGCAAGCCTTGCGCTGAAAGCCGCACGCGCCCTGATATACGAAGGCGTCATGCAACCCAATGGCTATACCGAGCCGCTGCTGCACAAATTCCGGCAGGAGAAGAAAGCAGGGGCCTAACGCCATTAAGCCGCCGCGTCGATGAACCTTTCTGCATCCAATGCGGCCATGCAGCCTGTGCCGGCGCTCGTGCAGGCCTGACGGTAGATATGGTCCATCACATCACCGCAGGCAAAGACACCGGGAACGCTGGTTTCGGTTGCCTGTCCTTCAAACCCGCCGCGCACCTTTATATAACCGCCGGCCATCTCGAGATGGCCTTCAAAAATACCAGTATTTGGCTTGTGGCCGATGGCGATGAACACGCCATGCAGTTCGATATCTTCGGTACCGTCGCTATCGGTCGCGGCGATGCGCATACCGGTGACGCCCATCGCGTCGCCCAAGACTTCATCCAGACGGTGATTCCATTTGATCGTGACTTTACCCTCAGCCTCCCGCGCAAACAGGCGATCTTGCAAAATTTTCTCCGCCTTTAATTTATCGCGGCGGTGGACCAAGGTCACATGGCTGGCGATATTCGCGAGATACAAAGCCTCTTCCACAGCCGTATTGCCGCCACCAATTACAGCAACTGGCTTGTTGCGGTAAAAGAAGCCGTCACAGGTGGCGCAAGCTGACACGCCTTTACCCATGAAAGCTGCTTCACTTGGCAGACCGAGATATTGCGCACTTGCGCCTGTCGCGATGATGACGGAATCGGCAGTGTAATCACCTGCACCGCCAGTCAATACAAAGGGCCGCTTCGAAAAATCGACCTTCTCGATATAGTCATTTTCAATACGCGTACCAAAACGTTCGGCATGCTTGCGCATCCGCTCCATCAATTCAGGGCCCATAACGCCCGCATCATCGCCGGGCCAATTGTCGACTTCCGTCGTTGTCATCAACTGCCCACCGACTTCAACGCCTGTGATCATCATCGGCGTGAGGTTCGCGCGCGCGGCGTATACGGCCGCGGTATATCCCGCTGGGCCGGAACCAATGATGATAACAGGAGCGTGGCGATTATTGGTCATAAATTGTCTTTCTGATTCTATTGACTGCGGGCATAGGCGCTGGCGCGGTGCTGGCCAAGTGTAGCACCTGACTTATCCCCATTAAATTAGGGCTTCACATGTCCGCAGGTGCAACCTATCAGACCGTCAACATTCAGAATATAGGGAGCAGTTCATGGCCAAAGTCACGGTAATTTCACGTAACGGCGAAGGTCGCGAAGTCGAAGCCGAAAACGGTCTGTCGCTAATGGAAGTGATCCGCGACAATGGTTTTGACGAATTGCTTGCTTTGTGCGGCGGCTGCTGTTCATGTGCGACGTGCCATGTCCATATCGATCCTGCCTTTACCGACCGCTTGCCAAAAATGAGCGCCGACGAAGACGATTTGCTCGACAGCACGGATCACCGCAACGAAACCTCACGTCTGTCGTGCCAGATCCCCGTGAGCGATGCGCTCGATGGCTTGATTGTGACCATCGCGCCTGAGGATTGAATTAGAGCAACGTCACGAAACTGAACGTCATAACGTCATCCTGAACTTGTTTCAGGATGACAGGGGACGTCGCGCCTTATCCTGAAACAAGTTCAGGATGACGATTAATTTTTGACATTAACCCCGCATTGCTTGGTCCAGCGACTCCTCAATGACAGGATATCCATGACCGTCGGGGATGCATAGCCAGCTGCCGTCCGCGCGTTTATCGATATAGGTCAGCACGGTCGACACAGGATGTTCCGCCGCATGCGCCGCAGCCGCGTCAAAGTCTCCAAACATAGCCAGCCGTTCCAGATTGCGCCGTGTGGGGAAGATGATCTTCACTTGGCCTTGATCTGCTTTTTCCAAAACCTCTGCCGCCGTTGCCCAAAACAGCATCCGGTTTTCGGTCTGGTCCACTGTTGCAACGGGCGTGGTGTCGCCTGCATCCACCAAATAAAAACGCGTATCAAAAACGCGGCTCGCATTTTCAAAGGCTGGCGGGCGCCAGCGTGACCATGGTACAAGCTGCTCAAAATCAGGCACCCAACCAAAACGGTTGCATACGGCTTGCAGGCTTTCGCCATCATGCAACGCCGCGCGCGCCGCAACGCAATTGGCGGCGTCCGAAACGCCAGACAGCCCCAGCGCCAGTCCAGCCTCCTCAATCGTTTCGCGGATCGCGGCAAGCCGGGCGGCGGCCTCGTCTAGCGGCAAGGACGAACACAAAAACTGCGCATAATCGAAATCGGCAGGGTCAACTTTGCCGCCGGGGAAGACCGCAGCGCCACCGGCAAAGGCCATGGCCTTGATACGCTCGACCATCAGTAATAAGGGCGCGCCGCCTGTAGGGTTCTTGCGAAAAATGACCATCGTCGCCGCAGGCGTTGCGACGGGAAGCGGTTCGCCGCTGATTGGGTGGTTGCGCAGTTCAGTTTCCATGGACTTACTCAAGCATGCTTTCGAACGCGTTAGAAGCGGAAAATCAATCTACCGTCGTTCCCGCCCCGTTGCCGCCCTTGTTCCGACGTCCGCAAATGCGCATGGATGCAACATACGGTAAAAGCCTGCCTTGAAATGCGAGGAATTTTAGCCCACTTCCAAAACTACGCACCCACTTGCGCATTTAGAACAAATCTGGAACAAGCTATACTATGTCACTCACCCACATCAAGGTGCGCGGTGCGCGCGAGCATAATCTCAAGGGCGTCGATATCGACCTGCCGCGCGACAAGCTCATCGTCATCACGGGCCTGTCCGGTTCCGGCAAGTCCAGCCTCGCCTTCGACACCATTTATGCCGAGGGGCAGCGCCGCTATGTCGAATCGCTCTCCGCTTATGCGCGCCAGTTTCTGGAGATGATGCAGAAGCCCGATGTCGAGCATATTGAGGGGCTATCCCCCGCAATCTCCATCGAGCAGAAAACGACCAGCCGCAACCCGCGCTCAACCGTCGCCACGGTGACCGAGATTTACGATTATATGCGGCTGTTATGGGCGCGCGTCGGCGTGCCGTATTCGCCCGCGACGGGTCTGCCGATCACCGCGCAGACGGTCAGCCAGATGGTCGACCGCGTCATGGCCTTGCCAGAGGGGACGCGCGCTTTCTTGCTCGCGCCCGTGGTCCAAGGCCGCAAGGGCGAATATCGCAAGGAACTCGCCGAATGGCAGCGTTCGGGCTACACGCGCGTACGCATCGACGGCGAACTTTATGCAATTGAAGAGGCGCCTGCGCTCGACAAGAAATATAAGCATGACATTGAAGTTGTCGTTGACCGCATCGTCGTCAAGGATGGCATTCAGCAGCGTTTGGCCGAAAGTTTTGAGGCGGCGTTGAAACTCGCCGACGGCTTGGCCTTTGTCGATCTGGCGGATACCACGGTGGCGGAATTGCAAAACCGCAGTCCTGAGCTTGTCGAAGGACGCCCCACAGCCGAGAGCCGCCCTTCGACAGGCTCAGGGCTTACGGTGGAAGGTGATGGCGGTTCGGCCAAAGCCAAGATGAAGGGCACTGGCCTGCCCGCCAACCGCATCGTGTTCTCGGAGAAATTCGCCTGCCCTGTTTCCGGCTTCACCATCGCCGAAATCGCACCGCGCCTCTTCTCCTTCAACGCCCCGCAAGGCGCGTGTCCCGATTGCGACGGCCTTGGCGAGCGGCAGGAATTTGACCCGCAACTGGTGGTCCCCAACGAACATCTCAGCCTTAAGAAAGGCGCGATTGTGCCTTGGGCGAAGTCCAACCCGCCCAGCCCATATTATATGCAAGTGCTGTCCAGCCTTGCAAAAGCCTATGGCTTCAACCTTGATACCAATTGGGAAGACCTCCTCCCCGAACAGAAGCTCATCATCCTGCACGGCACTGGCGGCATGGCGGTGGAGCTGACGTTTAAGGACGGGCGCAAGGAATATACCGTGCGCAAGGCGTTTGAAGGCGTCATTGGCAATCTCAACCGCCGCTTGCTGCAAACCGACAGCGCGTGGATGCGCGAGGAGCTGTCGAAATATCAAACGTCGCAGCCATGCGAGACTTGCCATGGCGCGCGCCTCAAACCCGAAGCACTCAGCGTCAAAATCGCTGGTGTCGACATCGCCACACCCACCCGCATGAGCGTCGGTGACGCGCTCGTCTGGTTCGGCAGCGTTGACCAAACGCTCACCAATCAGCAGCAGCAGATTGCCAAGGCGATCCTCAAGGAAATCAACGAACGCTTGGGCTTCCTGAACAATGTCGGGCTGGATTATCTCAACCTTGACCGCACCAGCGGAACCTTGTCCGGCGGGGAAAGCCAGCGCATCCGCTTGGCGAGCCAAATCGGCAGCGGCCTGTCGGGCGTGCTCTATGTGCTCGACGAACCCAGCATCGGCTTGCACCAGAAAGACAATGACCGCCTGCTCGCGACGCTGCGCCGCCTGCGCGATCTTGGCAACACCGTCATCGTGGTCGAACATGACGAAGACGCGATCCGTACCGCCGACTGGGTGGTGGATTTGGGCCCCGGCGCGGGCGTCCATGGTGGCACCGTCATGGCCGAAGGCACGTTGAAACAAATCCTGAAATCAAAAGACAGCCTGACCGCCGCCTATCTGAATGGCACCCGCGAAATCGCGGTGCCCAAGACCCGCCGCAAGGGCAATAAGAAGAAGCTGACCGTCCACAACGCCCGCGCCAACAATCTGAAGAATGTGACCGCGAGCATTCCTTTGGGCACATTCTGTTGCATCACCGGCGTATCAGGTTCGGGCAAGTCCAGCTTCACCATCGACACGCTCTACGCCTCTGCGGCCCGCAGCCTCAATGGCGCGCGCGTCATTGCGGGCGCGCATGACAAGGTCACAGGGTTAGAACATTGCGACAAGGTCATCGACATCGACCAATCCCCCATTGGCCGCACCCCGCGTTCGAACCCCGCGACCTATACCGGCGCGTTCACCAACATCCGCGACTGGTTCGCCCAATTGCCCGAAAGCGCCGCGCGCGGGTACAAGCCGGGGCGTTTCTCGTTCAACGTCAAGGGCGGGCGCTGCGAAACATGTAGCGGCGATGGCCTGATCAAAATTGAGATGCACTTCCTGCCCGACGTCTATGTGACGTGCGAGGAATGTAACGGCAAACGCTACAACCGCGAAACGCTGGAGGTCAAATGGAAGGGCCTCTCCATCGCCGACGTGCTCGACATGACGGTGGAGGACGCGGTGGAGGTGTTCAAGGCCGTCCCCCCGATCCGCGACAAAATGGCGATGCTGGCGGAGGTTGGCTTGGGCTATGTCAAGGTCGGGCAACAGGCAACGACGCTATCGGGCGGCGAAGCGCAACGCGTCAAACTCGCCAAGGAGCTCAGCCGCCGTTCCACCGGCCAGACGCTGTACATCCTCGACGAGCCCACCACTGGCCTGCATTTCGAGGATGTCCGCAAACTCCTCGAAGTGCTCCACCGTTTGGTGGAACAGGGCAACAGCGTGGTGGTCATCGAACATAATCTCGACGTCATTAAGACCGCGGACTGGATCATCGACTTGGGCCCCGAAGGCGGTGTCAAGGGCGGCGAGATTGTCGCCGAAGGCACGCCCGAGGATGTGGTAAAGGTCGCGGCGAGCTATACGGGGCATTATTTGAAGCCGATGTTGGAAAAGGCGAAGTGAGACTACAAAAACACCCACCGTCATCCCGACACCCCTCTCGTCATCCTGACACCAACCCGTCATCCTGACACCAACCCGTCATCCTGACACCAACCCGTCATCCTGACACCAACCCGTCATCCTGAACTTGTTTCAGGATAACGAACAACCGTCGCATGTTATCCTGAAACAAGTTCAGGATGACGAAGAGTGGAGAAAAGCCACCTCCAATTCCTCCCTATCGATTTACGATGGGGAGGTGGCAGCCGGAACGGCTGACGGAGGGGACTGCGACGGGAAAGCCGCGCCGAGATTCCCCGTCCGCAGGCGGTGCGTTCATTTTGTTTCGCACGAAGGCGCGAAGGCGCGGAGAAGGTGTTAGCTCGACCCGTCATTCTCCAAAGCTATTTTGGGGATGACGCACCTGTTCCGGTAATTCATACTTAAGTACTATATTGTCTTTGTTCACAAAAATTGACATATAGCTCTACTGTAATCGTCAGGCAAATTTTGACATGATTATAACCGCGGACGGGATCATCGACCTTGGCCCCGAAGGCGGCGTCAAGGGCGGCGAGATTGTTGCCGAAGGCACGCCGAAGTAGGTGGCAAAGGTCGCCACGAGCTATACCGGGCATTATCTCGCGCCCATGCTTGCGAAGGCAAGGTGAGAGGTTGGCTAAGTTTCAAAAAGGGCTGACGCCGATGGAGATTTAAAGTTAGCAAAAGTGTGAAGCATAGAAAGAATGAAAAATGAAAATTAAGCCATTCCAACCTGCAGACCTATGCGATGATCCTTTTGATCAGTCGGATTTGTTCGGTCAGAAAGGAATGGCGACGCAACTTCAATCATTGTTTGCCAACCTTGAACACGGCTCCGTGGCGCTATTAGAAGGCCGGTGGGGAGTCGGAAAAACTACGTTTGTACGTCGATTAAAGCGATTGGTCGAAGTTAACGGGCAGCCAGTGATCTATTTCGATGCGTTTGAATCGGATTACATGGAATCTCCCTTTGAAGCTTTGAGTGGAGTATTTGTTAAGGCGGCTTACGATCAAGGAAAAAAGGATGATCCCAAGTATCGATCGTTTCTGCGTTCGGCGGCTAAAGCAGGCAAGCACATTGCAGGCACTGCTGCAAAAATCGGAGTAAGGGCAGCTACCGTCGGTATCATCGGTAGTGAAGAGATTGAAAAACTTGGAGGGATGAGAGAGACAATAGCTGACGCTCTTTCAGAAAAATCCGAGGAGATTGTCGAAGCTCTGATCGAAAGTCATGTGCAAAAATCAGCAGAGTTTGCTCAACTAGGAAAATCGATTCGAGACTTACCTTCGTTATTAGGTAAAGATGAAAACTCGAACCAAAAAATGCTCGTTATAATTGACGAACTCGACAGATGTCGCCCTGACTTTTCTCTAGGTATTTTAGAAACAATAAAGCACTTTTTTAACGCTGAAAATATACATTTTATTTTAGTTACAAATAGAGATCATCTGATGCTTTCAGTTAATCACAAATATGGTGTTGCTAATTTATCAAACGAATATTTAGACAAATTTTTTGATTTTTCGATATTTTTCGACGTGCAATCTGTAGATGAACATGGACAAGGATTAAGAAGGTTTGTTCAAGATTCATCTTCTCAGATTATTAATACATCTAAAAATGGGGCAAGTGATTTAGTCGATTTAGCCTACGACCTGGCGCGCTCATTTAATCTTTCATTACGACAGATTGAGCGCCTCACAACTACGTTAGCTCTGTCTTATATTGCTGAAACTGAACGGCAGTTTCGTCCCAATGCCTATGTCGGGGTGTTATGCCTAATGAAAATATTAGATGTCAGTCTATATAAGAAGGCTAAATTGGGGCATTTGACGTACGACGATTATACAAATTTTATGGCAAATGGGTCACCGGTGTCAAATAGGCGCATGGAATGGATTGATCAGATGTTTGAGTACGCACTCAAGCCCGAAAGCCGCAACGAACCGCATCTTAAGCGATACGAAGGACTGGCGAGTAATTTCTATTTGGAAGATGCACGCATCATTCCGTTTATCTGCAATTCCATACTGGATCGGTTCGGGGTATAATGCAGTTGTCGGTTCAGAGTTAGGCAAGGCCACAATTATACGGATTACGGTGACACATGCGACACCCCCTAAACTTGCAAGTATCCCTGCACCTAAAAAAGAACCCACGCCCGCCCCACACGCCCCCTCGCCAACGCAAGCTTGGCTGTGTAAACACTTCCCATCACGCCCCTGTTATGCGCTGGTCATCATGGTCTGCGATGGGGTGCCAAGCTTTTGAGGAGTATCGCATGCGTAAACTGTCATCCGCCCTTTTGGCATCCAGCCTGATCGCCGCGCCATTGTTGGCGCAAGGCGCGCCTGCCGCTGCTCCTGCTCCCACGCCTACTGCCGCACCTGCGCCCGCCAAGCCGCCGATCAGCACCAGCGAAGGCTATCTCAAGGCTGGCCAAGCCGAGCTGCAACGCCTGCTCGCCGACAAGCCCAATGACAATAAGGCGCGCAATGTCATCCTGTTCATCGGCGATGGCATGGGCGTGAGCACATTAACCGCTGGCCGGATTTTTGAGGGGCAGCAGCTTGGCCTCGATGGCGAATCCTATGTCGCGCAAATGGATCGTTTGCCGCACACCGCCTTGGTCAAAACTTACTCCCACGACGCGCAAGTGCCCGACAGCGCGCCCACCGCGACCGCGATTGTCTCCGGCGTCAAAACGCTGAATGGCGTGATTGGCGTGGGGCCTGAGGCGACCGAAAATGACTGCCTCGCCACCGCGCCGTATAAGGTGCAATCGCTGTTCGGCATGGCGGAGGATCGCGGCCTTGCCACGGGCATCGTCTCCACCGCGACCATCACCCATGCCACGCCCGCCTCCACCTACGCCCATGTCGCGCAGCGCGATTGGGAGGTCGACGCCAATATGCCCGCCGCGGCCAAGGCCGCTGGTTGCACCGACATTGCGCGGCAGATGGTCGAATGGCCGCATGGTGACGGGCTTGAGGTCATGCTGGGCGGTGGGCGTCAGCACTTCATTCCGGCGACGATGGCCGATCCCGAATATGCCGACAGAAAGGGCAAGCGCGCCGATGGTAAGGATTTGGCCGCTGGCTGGGCCGCCGCCAACCCAAAGGGCGCTTATGTCTGGAACCGCGACAGTTTCGCCGCGGTTGACCCGAAGAAAACGACTAAGCTGCTTGGCCTGTTTGAACCATCGCATATGCAGTTTGAGGCGGACCGGACAGCGGCAGGCAATAAGGAACCTTCGCTTGCCGAAATGACGACGAAGGCGATTGCGATGCTGTCCAAAAACCAAAAGGGCTATGTCCTGATGGTCGAGGCAGGCCGGATTGACCATGCCCATCATGGCGGCAATGCCCGCCGCGCCTTGCAAGACACCGTTGCGCTCAACGCCGCACTTAAGGCCGCTATGGATGCGGTTGATCTGCGCGAAACGTTAATTGTCGTCACATCGGACCATAGCCATGTGTTCACGATTGCGGGCTATCCCG
>Ga0315903_10000466_pt1 | contig 60949 bp, 101 predicted proteins | sample LakEriMetagenome_7_FD_203524 | JGI IMG/M metagenome (GOLD analysis project Ga0315903, IMG submission 203524) | Freshwater fungal communities from buoy surface, Lake Erie, Ohio, United States - Buoy 2 MA119 | ecosystem: Environmental > Aquatic > Freshwater > Lake | place: USA: Lake Erie, Ohio... | reverse complement strand
TAGCGAGGCGTTTATATAACCAGTACGGTAAGCGAGGAAGTGAAGTTTTAGCAGAGGCTTACCTGCTCAACGATTACGAACAGGCGGTGAAATTTTAATGACCGATGACATTGTGACCCGACTACGGCAGGAATGGGAGTACGGTAATAATGCCAAAGGGTGCGACTATGAAATGTTCGCTCAAGCCGCTGATGAGATTGAACGACTACGCGTAGTGAATCAAATGCTGAACGAGGCTCTCTCGAATAAAGGAATCAAGCAAGTCGCCAAAGTCGTTTCAACAACTGGTTCGTGTGACGAATGGATGTTGCCAATTTTTGCAAAAGACAACCGCCATCTCTGCGATGGTTGTGGCGGCGAGAAATACCATCACTCCTACGAATGGGTACCTGCCATAACTCCATTTGGGGGTTCTTACAAGCCGTGGTCACTGGAACAAATTCATAAATGGCGTGAGGATGATTTGATTACTAATGAGAGATATCACTTCTTGGTATCTGTGACGAAAGATTTTGACAAGCCAAAGGCGGTGCGTGGTGCCTGATGACATTGTGACCCGACTACGGAACATCGCTGCCTTGCGTGGGAACTTGGGTGGGAATATTATTCCATTCGCCTGCGTTGAAGCCGCCGATGAGATTGAACGCCTACGGACAGAGCTGGTGCAGGCCAATAATCAAATAAGGCTACTAATCGCAATAGAAACCGCATGACCAATAATACAATTCTTCCACACGAACAAAAGTGGATGAGGGTTCTCGATGGAGCTGCCAAAGAGTTTTCTACCTGTGCCAAAAGGCAATATGCCGCCGTCGTGGTCGCTCCAAATAAGCGCGTTGTTGGCTTTGGCTACAATGGTTCGCCGCCGGGAGTGGCCCACTGCAACGAAGGCGCCTGTCCACGTCTCCACGAGGACTCTGCTTCCGGTTCGGCTTACGATAACTGCATTTCCCAGCACGCCGAAGCCGGGGCCCTTCTGTGGTCCGACCCAGGCCTAAGACTGGGTTCAACCCTGATAATCAACGGCTCACCTTGTATGGGCTGTGCAAAATTAATCGCTTCTTCGGGGGTTAAAAGGGTTGTATACAGGCTTGACCCGTCATACAATCAGCTCCCTGTGGTATTAAATCTACTGAATGAAGCCGGAATAGAGTACGTTTCTGCATAAAACTGGCCCCTATAGCTCAGTTGGTAGAGCAGCGGACTTTTAATCCGTGGGTCGCAGGTTCGAGCCCTGCTGGGGGTACCGTGACGGTTGCAATACTTGGCACATTGTGATAGACACTAAACACAACAATTATCCCAGGAGGGGTACCGTGAAAAAGATGGCAACATCACTTCTTATTGGACTTGGCGTTCTTGCGCTCTCTGCCTGCACGGTGGAGGTGAAAGAGGACTCTGGTAGTAGCCAGCGCCCAACCGCTACCACGGCATACATTCCGCCGTCACAATCAATTGACGACCTTTACCTTGAGGTTATTTATGACGAGTACCCGTTCCTGTATTCACAGATGGGTGATTCCGCTCTTCTTCAGTTCGGAAGACTTGCATGCGATTCAATTGACGAAGGCATGACGCTTGCTGAGCTCGCAATGATGGCAGTAGATGCTTACGCAGACCCAGAAATGGTTGGATTCATTGTCGGGGCGGCAGTGTATGCGTACTGTCCAGAAAACGAGTGGTTCCTTCGTAGCGGAGTCTGATTCAAATGTCCTCTGAGGCTTTTGGGTTTGTGCGCCTAGATGGCCACATGGCAGACGATATGTCTGTTGTTAACTCGGCCAGGGTTTCTTTCGCGCGAAATTCTGAAATACATGGCGGAATGACTGGCAAGGACAAGGGGCTTATCGGGTTTCTCATGCGTGAACGCCATGGGACCCCTTTTGAGCACAACTCATTTCGATTCCATATTAAGTGCCCAATGTTTGTGGCAAGAGAGTGGTTCAGGCATCGCATTGGCTCATTCAACGAGTTCAGTGCCAGATACTCGGAGGTGCCAAACGATTTCTGGGTACCAGATGAATCATCCATAAGGACGCAGGTTGGCAAACCGGGGGCCTACACGTTTGAGCAGGTAGACCAGGTAGTCGCAGAACAGGCTGTTGAAATAATCGCCGGCATGAATCAGGCTGCATACAACTCTTATGCACTGCTTCTTGAGCTTGGCGTGGCGAAGGAAATTGCTCGTAGTGTTTTGCCAGTATCCATGTACACGCAGTTCTACTGGACAGTAAATGCCCGCTCTTTAATGAACTTTCTTTCTTTGAGACTTGATGAAAATGCCCAGGCGGAAATACGCGAATACGCCAAAGAGGTGGAGAAATACTTCGCTGAGACCATGCCTATCACCTATCAAGCATGGGTCGATAACAGCAGGGTAGCTCCTTAATCGACTAGGCTTATAAACATGAAGGGCCTAATTCTTGCTGGTGGTCATGGAACCAGACTGCGACCAATAACGCACACACGAGCGAAGCAACTCGTTCCAATAGCTAATAAGCCAATAATCCACTACGCCATTGAATCAATGGTTCGGGCCGGCATAAAAGAAATCGGCGTAATTATTGGCAAGAACGGTGCCGATGTGATTGAGTCACTTCGTAACGGTGAACAATTTGGTGCCGAAATAACTTACATGAAGCAATCAATACCAAGAGGTCTTGCTGATTGTGTTTCAATAGCTCGTGATTTTCTCGGTGAAGAAAACTTCATCATGTACCTAGGCGACAACATGATTGAGATGGAGTTGTCAACTTTCACGGAAACATGGATATCAGAGGGGGCAAAGATACTTCTCTGCCAAGTTGATAATCCAAAGAGCTTCGGTGTTGCCCAGTTTGATGACTCTGGAAAAATTGTTCGCCTTGTAGAAAAACCGGAATATCCACCATCGGACATGGCTCTTGTCGGCGTATACATGTTTACCCCAGATATTCACGAAGCGGTTGCATCAATTAAGCCATCAGCGCGCGGAGAACTTGAGATTACCGATGCGATTCAGTGGTTGCTTGATTCGGGTAAGCCAGTATTTCACGAGACACTCTCTGGGTGGTGGATTGATACTGGCAAGAAAGACTCCCTACTTGAATGCAACCGTCTTGTTCTTGACACAATTGAGCGACACATAGATGGCGATATTGATTTGATGACAGTGCTTGAGGGGCGCATATCCATTCCGGATGGCGTAACGATTGTCAACTCCAGAATTTCAGGACCGGTAATTATTGGTTCTGGAACGGAAATACGCGACTCTTATATTGGTCCATATACGGCAATCGGCTCAAACTGTGAAATCATCAATTCAGAGATTGAAAACTCAGTAGTGATGGACGGAAGCGAAGTAAGAGAAATAAGAAGAATGACTGATTCCCTTATTGGTATGAACGCAAGACTTATGCCATCACCAACAAAGCCAAAATCAACACGAATGATGATTGGTGACGACTGCGTAGTGGAGGTAGCAGACCAATGATGAGAGTAGATTCAGAAATAATCAATGGTGTATCAATCATTATCCCGGATGTATTCCAGGACGAAAGAGGATGCTTCATAGAGACATATAGAAGAGAATGGTTTCCTAATTCCCGCGAAATGATTCAAGGAAATCGCGCAGACAGGGCATATGGTTCTGTCGTTGGTCTTCATTATCACCTTCACCAAGCAGATTACTGGTATGTGCCTTTTGGTTCTTGCCGAATAGTGCTTCACGACCTACGCGTAGGGTCATCGACAAAAGGCAGAACGCTTATTATGGATGTTGGCGCACCAATCGATGGACCCGGACTTCATAACCACAGTGGCGTGTACATCCCACCAGGTGTTGCTCATGGATTTTCTGCCCTTACAGATATGACAATCACGTACATGGTTGATGGTTACTACAACAAGCACGATGAACTTGGTGTTGCTTGGGATGACCCAGCGATAAACGCTCAATGGGGTGTTAAGTATCCGATTCTTTCTAAAAGGGATATGAACAATCCTCGTATTGACGAAATTCCCGAGCGTTTAATGCCGCATTTCGGTTTGCGCTGAAATGAAACAACTAGTAACCGGCGGAGCTGGCTTTATTGGCTCAAGCTACGCACGCCATGTGTTAAAAAATACAGACGATGAAGTTGTCGTATACGACGCGCTCACCTATGCCGGAAACATGTCTACAATGATTGACCTAAGGGATGATAAGAGGTTTTCCTTCGTCCATGGAAACATATGCGACCCATCATCACTATGGGAAGCAATGAAGCAGTGTGATGTTGTTGTTCATTTTGCAGCAGAAAGCCATGTTGATAGGTCAATAAGTGGCTCTGATGATTTCATACTTACCAATTGTTTTGGAACAAACGTAGTGATGAATACGGCACTTGCTGTTGGTATCGAAAAAGTTATCCATATAGGTACAGACGAGGTTTATGGCTCAGTAGATGTCGGTTCATCGCTGGAGTCGGACCCACTTGAGCCACGGTCTCCATACTCAGCATCAAAAGCCGGTTCTGACCTCATAGCTCTTTCATATCACCACACACACGGGCTTCCGGTAACAGTCACTCGGTGTACGAACAATTTTGGACCGTTTCAATATCCAGAAAAAGCAATACCGCTATTTGTGACCAACCTGCTAGAAGGAAAAAACATTCCACTATATGGGGACGGGCTAAACGAGAGAGACTGGCTATTTGTAGACGACCATTGCTCTGGAATTCTTCTAGTGCTAAACAAGGGTCTAGATGGAGAGATTTATAACATTGGCGCCGGAAACGAAACGCCAAACATCGAACTAGTGATGAAAATACTTGAGCTAACGGATTTTGGTGAAGACAAAATTTCATATGTCGAAGACAGAAAGGGTCATGACCGAAGATACTCCGTCGACATTCAAAAAATTTCCGACCTTGGCTGGAGGCGTTCTCGTTCGCTAGATGAAGCTCTTGCCGAAACAGTTGGGTGGTATATAAATAACAAGTGGTGGTGGGAGCCACTCAAGAAAAAAGAAGGAATAAAGTGAGAGTTCTTGTAACTGGCGCTAATGGTCAGCTCGGCAGTGAAGTTGTTGCCGAGTGTCTCGCTAATGGTGACGAAGTTATCCCAATGACGAGAGAAGATGCCGACCTAGCAGACTTGCTAGCTGTGGGTAAATTTATCCAGGAACTTAGACCGACTCATATTATTCACTGTGCAGCAATGACCGGTGTCGATAAGTGTGAAACATACTCAAGGGAAGCAGTGAGAATAAACACTCTTGCCACTGACATGATTGTTAGAACGGCCTATGAAATAGGGGCTCACGTCACATACATCTCAACAGACTACGTATTTAGTGGTAGACAAGATGAACCATACGTCGAGAGCGACAGTCAATTCCCAATAAACAAGTACGGTATAACCAAGAAAAACGGAGAGCTTGTTCTTCGCCCAACAGATGCAATCGTTCGAGTCTCATGGTTATTTGGCCCAAATGGAAATAACATCGTAAAGACTGTTCTAAATCTCTGCAAAACCCAGGACGAGCTTAGATTCGTGGATGACCAAATAGGCAATCCCACGTATGCGCCAGATGCCGCACGAGTTATTTCGAAAATATCCCGCAATAACATGGTGGGGATTTTTCACGTAACAAATGAAGGCTCAGTGTCGTGGTACGAATTTGTACGCGACCTACTCGATATTGCTGAAGTAAAGCATGTTGTTCTCAAGCCCGTCTCGAGCGTCGACATGCGTGTGTCTGGCTCAGCACTAAGACCGAAGAATTCAGTGCTCGCCAATACGAGACTTACTCCCGAAGCTGGATTTGAGCCGATGCCCCACTACAGGAACGCCCTCCAGAGAATGGTCGACGAACTTGCTGCTAGAGGAAGTATCTAGTTAGAGAACCAGACCAGGTTTTCTGCAGCCATTAAGACCTTTGCAACAATATCCTGCTGAGTTAACGGCTTCTCCGGAACACCAGCTTTCGTAAGTCCCCAGTAATTTAGGCCCTCGATGTGCTTCTTCCTAGTTGCATCATCATAAACGCCAGTTGGGGTCTTCATACCCATAAGCACCTGAAGGTCTAGAACAGCAACTGACTTCTCGCCCCACTCGTACTTAATAAGCATCAACTTATCTGGGTCGTCGTAATGGAATAGCTGTTTTGGCTTTCCTCCAGCACAAGGCAGTGCGCCCCAGCCGCCAAAGCCAACTGGTTCTTTCTTGTAGTGATAAATCTGTGGGACACCATGGCGCTCGGCAAATTCCCGCCCACGGTCAACTACTACTTCCCAACCCCAAAGAGCAATGCGATTCCCTACAAGAATCTGCTGCTCCTTTGTGGCTTCCTGTGGAGTGGGCGCGAACTCCTCGCCGCCCCAGCGCTCCCAGGTGCCCATCTGGCTCTGTCCAAGGACACCCTTAGCAAATGTGCCGGTATTCATGATTCCGACACCACCGCTAAAGCGCCCAGGGTTCTGCCAGTTGCTACCAGTCTCACAGCGAGCCAGCTCATCCCAGAACTCGATTCTGGGCTTTGGCCTGTCCGTCTTTGTCAGCTGATTGCGGTCATAAAGACCTGCTTCCAGAGCCGGGGACTCGGGCTCCTCTTTTGGAGGCTCCACGCTTTTAACCATCTCAGTATTGCTATTCACCCCCTCATTCTTTGCTTCCGTTTCTGTCTGTGGCCAGAAGGACCAGCCGACCAGCAACGGAATAAGGGCATATATGGCAATGGAATAGAGACGGTTAGTCTGCATTGGTTTTTCCTGACCTCGGTGGATAAGACGCTCGTGTTAGTAGCCGGAGCACCCGATATCTGGGGTACATCTATTTTACCCCCAACATCCCAAAAAGTGCAAACAACCCCCTAGCCCGCGCCCCCCGCCGGCCGCCGCAACCCCAATAAAAGCAACGCTTTTAGAACAAAGCTGTATACCCAAAAAAATTTTTGGGAACGACCCTCTTTTTTGGATAAATTTATCCGGGAACCCTGTACATGCTCATATATTTGCGTTACCCTAAATCCCATGACTACATATTCCACCGACTATGAATTCGACCCCATCGGAGAGAGCTTCAAATACAAAGAGTCAATGGTCTTTGTGACAAACGACAACAGTGAATGGTTGGTCGTTTTTGATGGTGAAAGGGCCTACCTCTACAGGATGGAACGCACAGAATCTGGCGGCGACAAAATCGCGCGGCACTATGCAAGCTTCCTTGCTTCAGGAAACGAGTATTTCGAGTTCCTAAACGACCGCTCTGGAACGATGGTGAATTTCGCGCGGCGCTTATTATCTTCTGTCTCTTCCACGAGCTAGAACGCTGTTAAGACGGTCCAGTAAGGCTAGAGAGCCACTCTGGGGAACCGATTACAGGTACATACCCCCGGGTACGAACACCAGAAGCAACAGCAACAGAATAATCAAACAAACAATCAACACATCAATTAGCTCGTCAGCCATCCATGCGTTCCATGACGAACGAAGCAATCATGGGGTCAATCTTGTCCCTGTGAAACGGGTCATGCACATGACCTCTTACCTCTACTGCGATGTCTGGAGCCACCTCGTGGAGGACGTTAAAGAAGGCCTGCCCGAGTGGCCATTCGCCGGCCATCGAATCATGCTTTTCGTGAACAAGGGCAAGAAACTCGTCGTATGTCATGGGGCCATGGTATCGCCGGCCGCGACCATATTGCCGGCTCCTAGGGCAGGTTTGGATAAATTTAAGTGAAGTAATTTGGAGTCCAAAATTTCTGTAGTAGCTGGCCACCGGTTGGGGGGTGCCAGTGAAAGTAGGCGGGGCTCACAGCGCGTGGGGTCGGCATCTACGCAATGATGGACTGTCACGCAGTGTGTCACGGGGTGAGCGCAACACACACGCACACGCAACGCACACACACACGCACACGCAACGCAGTAGCAACGCACACGCAATGCGCAACGATTACGAAAGTGTGTCAAGCAATTGCGCAACACATACGAAGCGCTTCACGAAGTGCTTATGAAGTGCCTATGAAGTGCTATGAACTTGCCTACGCCATTGCCAACGCAACGCAACACGAAGTGCGCACGAAGTATGTCACGACACGAAACAATAAACGCATACATACATAGTGCGTCAAGTGTTCACACGCAGTGTGTTACACACGCACACACGCACGCCGTTGTAAGTGTGATGCGAACACACACGCAAGCAAGCGACAAGCAAACACACAAAGTGTAAGTGAGTGTGTGTGAAGTGTTGAGAGACAAGCAGTGTGAGTGTGTTACGCACAAGCAGTGAGCAAGGCTAGCGATACAATGAGCAATGCGTCAGTGAGTAGGTGAGTCACTATCGTGCTCGTTGTCATAAGTACGCAGAGAGAAGTAGAACAAGGCAGAGTACACACACGCCACGGGTAGCCAGCCGACATACCACCCACCTAGTGAGGCAAGCCCTAGTAGTCCCATACCTATCGCCGTGTAGGCACGCACGACAACAGTGCGCCCATCTACCTCAGGCAGTGAGCGTTCAGGTATCGCCCTCTCCCACCCATCTTCTTGACCGAATGCCATACCATTACCCTAGTCATTGGTCGCCCAAGTGCCACGGGTGAGCAGGTAAATAAGTCGCACGAACCCTTTACATTGACACACCCACCTACTACTGTGAGCGGTATGGATACAACAACGACCCACATACGACCCAGAGTCATTCACGCCCTGCCCCTTGGCAGTGTGGTACAAGTGTTCGCCAAGAGCACTGATACAGATGGCGTCTCACACACGCAGGTAGACACCATTGAGTGTGTCTCCCCTGAGCAAGCAGTTGCTATTGCGAGGTTCTATGAGGCGATAGGCTGAGCCAATGAGCGAGACATTCCGACTAACAGTCGCAGTGCGCAAGCACAAAGACCTTGACAATCCGACAACAGTTGATGAGGCTGTTGCAACTGTGTACAACCTCTTGACACAAGGCGCACTCATAGAAGTAGTGAGCGTGTTGCCTGAACAAAAGAGTAGTGGCAATGAGGTCAAGTGGGGATAGGTGACACGTCTCTCACGCAGTGATACTGTTGTGAGCAATGAACACCTATCTGTTTGTCACGCCCTATGCGGTATTGCGTGAACGCATAAGTGTTGGTGCGCCGTCATTCTTTGAGATAGATGAGCGTGAAAGAATGACGAGAATTCACCTCGCAGCACTGTTCACCACCAAAGTGCTTGATGCTTGTCGTGCGCACGACGTAACGCCGTGGAGCGCCACGGGTGTCCCATTTCAGATGGTATCCCTGATGGCGGAAGCCGAGAGACAGTTAGGTATCGCAACATCGGATACCGAACTGGAACTAATGAACAGATGGAAGCGGTACGAAGCGCAGTACATCGCAAGCCAACGCAAGCAGTATGCCTACTCAACATTCATACGAATGACCTCAGGTGCATTCAGTAGATAAGGCGCAAGTGCCACGGGTTGCCAAGTTTGTCCCCAGTGTGGTACGCTCGCAGTTATGAGAGAAAAGAACTATGCAGTGTGCTCGGCGTGCGACACACGCACTGAGTGCAACTCGCAACTCATCTACCCTGATAATGGTTGGGTCTTACCATTTGACACATTCGGATACTACGGTGGATTTGACGACATGATGCCTGTGCTCGCAGGCGACCAACGAACGAGAGAATGGATTTTCTGTCACGATTGCGTTGTGAAGTTTCTCGAGCTTTTCCCCCGACTCGCTGAGAAACTCGGAGCGAACTGTCACCCTTGCGATGACGAAGTGCCGTGTTGCCGTCACGCTTGGCAAGGCACAGACCTGTTCGGCACTGACATCTATGGTGTCCACGCTCGTACTGCCTGGCCTGATGGCCAATGGCACGATGACCCGCCGACTACCTAACTACGGGTAGATAACTAGTTTCCCTTGCGTTGTGTGTGTCTGATTGACTCGTAGCAACGGAGCATCGCTTTCACTATTGACGTGCACGAACCACTTGCCCAGTAATCACTAGGCGTGCCGTCTTCAAGCGTCGGTACACCACGTTTCCACGCAGTGCATTTCCATTGGCCAGCGATGTTCGTTAGTTGGAAGTCCATGCCATTGAGGTGAAACCACTTAGTGAACTGCGTGATGTCACTCATATCGTTCCCGTCCTCCGTGCTTGTGGAATGTCCGTAAAGTACTGGCATCTCGTCAGCATACCGCTAATCAGCGGGGCTCCCGGCAGGGTGTAAGGCTGGGGCTTGCTGTGGCGTGGGGTGGCAGGTAGATAAGTCGGGAAATACTTGTAAGTCTGTACCACGTGTGATACGGTGAGTGTGTCGCCAAACGAAAGGGAAAAAATGGCTACTACACACCACACCAACCGAAACCGAGCGCAAGACGTGACAGTAATGCGCACTCTCGCTGTCCTGTCGTGGGCGTTCCCGTTGTTCGGGGTTGCTCTGCTGGCAGTGTCTTACTACTCACACGCTCTGTACGACTTGCTCGTGGGCGGTGTGTTCGCAGTGTTCGGGTCAATCGGCGCAACGCTGATGACAATCGCAATGAGCAACGCACTTGCCGAAGAGCGCAACCACGAGCGCCAAGCCCACCCGTCCTATCCGTTCCGTAATCGCTGAAAGGTAGATAAGTCATGACAACCGCAACCGACACCAAAACCGCCGAGGTCATTGCTGAAATGCTGACCGAGAATACGGGTAGGAGTATGCTTGATAGTGGCGACTACTACGGCAGACACTACGAGAAAAACGCAGGCAAGGTGCTTGCTGATTTTGAGAGCGAACCGCAAGCGTGGGCGAGTTCCTACGGCGTGACGCTTTCCGTGTTTCACTATCTCACGGCGCGCGTCAAGTATGACGACTCACTCAATGCTGAGTGGGATTCGTTCTGCTCTCACAATGCTGATGACGGGTACTTCTCACTCATGCAGGATTTCGCCAATGAGCGCGATTCGTCGGCGCATACGTGGAACACCTACAACGGGGACGATTCACTCTCGCAAACCTTGCAGGGTGTCACGTTCGCAATCGGTGAGCGTGTGTACGCGCTGATTCAGATTCACGGGGGTTGTGACGTTCGCGGTGGCTATACGCGTCCGCGCGCATTCCGCATTGAGATGAGTGACGCGTCATACTTTCCATGCGATAACGATTCCTATCACGTCACGTGTGACAGTGGCGAAGAGACTCACGGACTCTCGTGGTACGGCGAGTGGATTTCGTGGGAAGGTTCTTGCGCTGACGATTCGTCCTATCCCGAGTACACGGGTGAAGGCATGAAGTGCGCGCAGTGTGGCGCAGGCATGACCGTACACGCGCCCGAGCCCTACTAGCGAGCGTTCCCTATCTCCGCTTGCTAGTCCTGCCCCTGCCCTGCTTAGTAGATAAGTGGGGTGGGGGCTAGGTCTTATCTACCTACTTGCATTCTCTGCCCGAGAGCAACCGAAGCGCGAACGCGCGAGGGCGCTAGCAGCCGGGGCTCCTGAGTGAGTAGTGCTACCTCGTCACTGTCACGATGCGAGGCTTATCTACCACTTCATCTGTTGCGCTTCCACCTCTGCGGTGCGCATTTATCCAGCGAGCACGGTGCATCTGTTGCGATGGATACCACTGATTACGCCAGTGTCCACGCACAAGGTGTGCGAGCGATACCTTGCGCCCTGTTGCTGAATCACTATCACCGTAGAGCGCCCTGCGTAGTTCTAGCGTGGTGATACTGTCAGTGTTCACGCGTCCAGCCCTTGCGCCCCTGCGAGAGAACGGGCGAGGCACACGGGTTGTTTCAACATCTACGTACTCATTCATCAAACGCAACAGTGCAACGATGAATCTACGAGACCTGCGATAACGGTCAAAACTTGACTGATTCATTGCTTCTTCAAACGAGTCATTTTCAAGTTGAAAACCATCTTCTCCATACATAAAGTAGTAACTGTCAATCAGATTCATTTTCAACGAGATGAGTGGGTTTCTTACGGCAAGTGTCAAACCGTCAATCTCTGAGCTGACAATACGCCCAAACACACCAACGATGATTGCGTTCATCGGGTGCTCTGTTCCGTCCTCTTCAACAAAACGTGCGTGATTCAATTCCTCCTTCTCGTAGTGTTCCAACTCAAGTTGGAATTTGTATTCAGGACTAGCAGTGCCATACTGCTTCGCTACCGATTCAAGCACGTGAGGATAGATTGACTCGCAATCGCCCCACGAAAATGCAACGATTTCGTAAACGTCTACGCCATCAAGGTATCCGTCCTCTGTCTGCGTGTACTTACGGGTTCCCTCAACGGTTCCACCGTATTGACGAACCTTATCTACTAGTTCGTCAATGTCATCCGATAAGCATCCAGCTGCAACCCTCACCTGGATTGGGCGTTCAAGGAAAACCATTGCACACGGCGTGTAGACATCAGTGCGAAAAAGAACTTCATCAGGCATTGACTCCGATGCTGTGTGCACCAATTCGTGTAGTTCTTCCGATAGGTACACAGTGTCTGCACGGGAAATGATTTCATCATCCGTCAAACGCCACACGTTATGAGCAACGCGCGAGTCTGCGAACTGCTTTTCTTTGTTCTCCAATGTAACTACCGACTCAAACAATCCATTCTGCTGAGCAGTCCACTGAGATGCGTGCAATAGTCGGTCTGCGCTCGGGTGGCCTTTGCGCCACACCAGGTATTCAGTCTGCATTTCATGTGCCTCTAATGGCGAGGTCAACCCCTTTGGGCTTTCAGTACCAGTCATGTCACCATAATAAACAATGCAAAGAGAAAAATCAACTCTTCGACTTATCTACCTGTCCACCCCAGCTCACCCTGGTCAGCGGGGCTCCTGCTGGACTTATCTACCCATAGATAAAGGGGGCGAACCGATTGGCTCACCCCCTCAATCAGGGAACCCTCGCTTGGCGAGACTTATCTACACGCTGTCTGTGTGCTGTGTGATTGCGCCATCAACGGCTCGCTGAGCGTTCCGAAGTCCTGCGGTCTTGCAGGTCGTGGCAAGCAGTTGAGCGATTGTCTGTTGCAGACAAGATGCGTAGAAGTCGGCCATCGCTGGTGTCTGGGTGACCTTCTCAAACGCGTCCTGTGCTTGCAGGGCGAACTGGTGGAACTCACGGATGATGTGACCATCGAACATGTCGATTTCTCGTGCGAGGTATGCGCTGAGAAGCGATGGCATCGCCTCTGCTTTCACTGGGATGATTGGTCTGGACATGGTGACCCCTTTCGGTCGGTTCGGGGGCGTTGGTGCCTCCTATCAACACTGTACCACATACGGTTCAGACTTATCTACCCGTTCCCCGTGCGCCCAACCCACCCCCGAGGGGGAGCCCCGCCTGAAATCATCTGCCTGAAAGGGAGTACTTTCAGATAGATTTATCTACAAGCAAATAGCGAACGGAGACGAAATGTCACACGACATAGAAATCAACGAAGACGGCACAGCCAGAATGGCTTACGCCGACAGGGAAATCCCTTGGCATCGCCTTGGAACACCAATGAAGGGCTTGCAGACGGCAGAGGCAATGCTCGCCGCCGCCCAGGCCAACTTTGATGTCGTGACCACACGGGTAGCAGTGTGTGACGATAATGGCGAAGTAATCAGAAACTCTGATGGCTCGCTCGTTCTAGTACCAGACAGTAGAGCCACAGTGCGTGTCAATGGTGACGGCACGTTCAATGGTCTTGCAACGGTTGGCACACGCTACGTGGTGCAGCAAAATCGTGAATGTCTTGACTATGCGCTCGCTATCGCAGGAGCATCTACGGGTGATGCAGTAGTAGATACTTGCGGTGTTCTCAATGGTGGCAGAGAGTTCTTCTCATCTCTTGACCTGGGTGCGCTTGTCATTGACCCAATGGGCGTGAATGACCAGATTGAGCGTTATCTACTAGTTCGCAATGGGCACGACGGAAAGACGGCGATTACGTTCGCAAACACAAGTATTCGCGCCGTATGCAAGAACACTGTTGTTGCAGGTCTTAGCAGTGCACGGAGAGTGTTCACTGCTCGTCATACACGCAACGCCGAGCGTGCGATTGAAGAAGCAAACAGTGTGCTCGAAATCTCCAATGAATGGGCAAAAGCGTTTACAGCAACTGCTGAGAAACTTCTGTCAATCCCCGTTGCGCCTGGCTCAAAAGTGCTGAACGAAACACTGAATGCAGTATTTCCACTGGAAACAAGTGCAACAGAGCGTCAGAAGCGCAACAGAGACAATGTGCTTTCACTTGTTCGTGCGGTGTATGACAACGACAACAACGCAAAGGGCTATGGGTACAACGGGTGGTCACTAGTGAATGCTATTGGTGAATACCTTGACCACTATCGTGATGCAACAGTGACAGAGCGTGCGCTTGCGTCAATGGATAACAATTCTTGGGTGACTCGTTCAAAGATAAAAGCTCAGGATTTCCTCTTGTCAAGTCGTTGATAACAATTCCCTGTATCATTGACTTATCTACGGACATAGCGAGGCCTAATGAGCGAAGACGACGAGAACTTTTACGAGTTCCTCTCTGACGGCGATGGCGACATGCCTACACCGGCAGAACTTGCCGTCTGGCTATCCGACTTCATGTCTCAATCACAGAAAGCGCGACAGATGTATCGTTCGCATTTTTGCAACATCATCGCCAATCGTATTTGGGATGAGTTCGGCGTTGAGGGTATGTGTGACCTCATGATTGCTATTGACAAGAAGGCTGGCTGGATTTCAGACATCATCATTGAAGATGCTGACATTCATGATGCTCTGTTCAAGACGTACGGTGTCTATGACAATGATGCGATAATAAAAGCACGAATGAGCCGTGAAATGATTGAGTTGAACAAGAAGATTTGGCGCCTTCGCAGAAAGTACTCGAAGTTGATTGCCGAAGAAATCTTCCGTGGCGTCTCGCCAGAAGAAGAAGACGCTAACTAATCTTGTCAATCATGCTCAGAATGAGCTGAACCGCTCCATCGTCCGCAACCATTTCTCCGCCCTCTACTGCTGCATTCACTACTGAACGCTTGTTCTCAATTAGTGAATAGATGTCCTCGTCTATCGTGCCAGCAGTGAGCATGTAGGTGGACGTAACGCTCCCCTTTTGCCCAATACGGTGAAGACGGCTGTATGTCTGGTCTACGTCTGCGGGTGTCCATGGCAACTCAATGAACAAGCATTCTTCCGATGCGGTGAGAGTGTGACCAGTCTTGGCTGCTTGTATCGAAAGAACGATGACTGGCGCCTTATCTACCGAGAGTGTCTGGAACTTGTGCTTATTGTCCTCTACTTCCTCTACTGCCATTCCGCCCTGAATACGAAGGTTGCCATACTTTCTAGAAATCTCATCCACGATGTCTCTGTGGTGAGCGGCAACTACGACTTTTTTACCATTTTCCACCCGAGCCTGAATCCATTCCATTGCGGCTTCCATCTTTGCCTTTGCTGAAAGCCGGCGAAGAACGGACAAACGAACCAAATGCTCGTTTGCCTCTGCTCTAATCATTGCGGCAATGGCGGCACCGTACGATGGCTTGCCTTGCTCGATTGCCATTTGCCGTGCTCTGTCTGCGATGTAAACAAGAATGTCATTCTCTGCCTTCTTGTATTCCTTCATCGCCGCGCTCTCGCCCTCAATGAGAATCTTGCTGTGAATCACGGGTGGTAATTCGGAGAGAACTTGGTCTTTCGTACGCCTGATGTAACACGTGCCTCGCAGGCGCTCATTGAGTTCATCTAGGTGCGAGTGTCCACTGATGTTCCACTGACCGAACTTGTCCTGATAGGCAGCGCAGTAGCGTCGGTAGAAGCCCCACAGACCACCAAAGTCTTTGAGTCTTCCAAGAATCTCGAGCTGAGAGGCGTATTCATTCGGCCTGTTTGTTACTGGCGTTCCAGTGAGACACAGAACAATGCCCTCTTTGGGGGCGCTACGGGCTATCTTGACTGCTGCTTTAGTGCGCTGTGCTGTTGGCGTTTTGCAGTAGTGACTCTCATCGAAGATGTACGAGCGGTGACCAGACAAACTCTTCTCCCATGTTGCGAGATTGGAATAACCAACCACTACAACGTCATAGGAGCCAGCGTCAGGGAACTCTTTTCTATTGGTCACCGTGGCGACTCTCCGATGTGGCAACCACTTACGGTATTCAGACGCCCAGTTAAGTACAAGGCTTGGAGGACACACAACAACGGCTGGATACGAGTCGTAGACATACTCAACGGTCGCCAGTGCCTGAATGGTCTTTCCTAGACCCATCTCATCTGCAATGAATGTACGTAGTGCTTTTGATGCATAGGCAACACCTGCTCGCTGATAAGGAAGTAGGTCACCCTGCAACTTATCTACCTGCACCCCAGCGTCCGTGGAACGAGAAGCCTCAATAAACTCGTTCATTTTTTCCGTTACGTCATCTGCTATCGCGATTACTTCGGGCTCGACATAGACGGAGAATGTTTCTGCCCAGTTGATGACTTCCTTGACGGATGAGAGGGGCGCCTGCCATGCAGACTTCTTGCTGTCCCACGAGACTGCGGGTATTTGCTTAACCGCTTTAATGATAACCCTCTCGTAGGGGAACCTCATTATTATTGAACCATCCAGCAAGAACACCCTTGCTGAGGCTGTCTTGGGCTTATCTACCAAGAACTTCATTGCATCCAGCGCAACTTCAAAGTCGTGCTTCATTGCGAAATCTCTGCCCTCGTTCATTGAGGTGATTGGGAGGCGCCACACTTTGCCAAGCTTGTCCCATTTGGCTCCAGTGATTTTCTTGATTTCATTCACCTGGCCAGCGTCGTACGGAAAGTCCAGTACTACTTCGCCATTCTCTAGGTACATCCTCATGGGTAAAAGCCTAGCAATAAATAGGTAGATAGGTAAGGCCGGCGAGATGCGTTCCGAGGTGTACCGAGAAAGGAGTGGAACGCACCCCACCAGCCCTTGTAGTCAACATACCAGCATTTACCATTATTTGCCAAGCCGGCGATGCGGCATGTATCCTGTAGCGCATGAACCGAGAGAATAGAGATTCAATGATTATCCTTGGGATAGTTTTCTTTGTCGTGATGGGCCTTCTTTGGGCCATAGACAGGATTCGCTAATGAGCGGAGGAATACCAGCAATGTATCGCTGCATTGTCTGCGATTTGCCAATCCGCCCCCAGGACGGAACAACCGTTCGTCTTGCTGTTGTGTGGCTAAAGTCAAAAGGCACCACAATTAGCCGTGTCCAAGAAGAACTTCATAACTACAAGCACGAGTTCTGTGACGAGCGCAGACTTGAAGAAGCAATGCAGCCGAGCTTGTTTTAAAATCTGAGCTACAAGTCGACAACAAAAAAACGAAAAATCGACACGCCCTGAGTTCCCCTGTAGAAAAGTCACCTATGGGAAACTATTGCTATGGCAAAGCGCGACCAAGACCCAGCACCAAATCCCGAATCTGCTGCTGTCCCACCTAAGAAACGTTCCGTTCTTGTGTCAGACGCAAAGAAAGCGACCCGCCCCCCCAAGGCAGGTCGCCGTCCTTGTTGTCCGTAATTTTCGGACCGACTTATCTACTTGTTCTCCGTATAGTGGTTTCGCCATTGCGAAGGTGAATGCGCGTGCTCGACAGCATCTTTATGCTGCTCGCTTTCGTACATTCGAACGATGTGAATACAGGGGTCGTGGCCCTCGTCAAACTCTTCGTCTTCCTCAAGTGCAGTAGGGAGACCGTCGTGCGTGTAGCACACTGGCGGTCCACACCATCCACGGGTAATTCCTATAGCAATCCAATCGTCAAACGAAATCGACTCTTGGTCAACTTCTGACATTAGGAATTGCTTTCCGGAGTCGCGTCACTCACTGGTGTAGAGAGAACGGATACGTAGTTCACATCCTTGCGCGTTGTCGACTTGCTACGACGCGTAATCGGAATGACCTTCGCAAGCTTCTTTGCAATCGGCTTCTTCTTCGGCTGAGCCTTCTTGGCAACAGTCTTTGCAGCCTTCTTAGCCGGAGCCTTCTTTGCGACAGCCTTCTTGGCCGGCGACTTCTTTGCAGCAACCTTTTTGGCAGGCGCCTTCTTCGCGCTTGCCTTCTTGGCTGCAGGCTTCTTCTTGGCCGGCGACTTCTTTGCCACGGGCTTCTTCGCGGCAGGCTTCTTGGCCACCGTCTTCTTTGGTGCCGCCTTCTTGGCGGTCTTTTTCGCAGGCTTGGTAGCCATGGTTTTCTCCTCTGGTATCGGGTTACACCCCGGATGGCTCAGGATACAGACCGGCTGTGGATTTCGTCAACTTATCTACATGCCCACCCCGAAAACGAATCATGGCGGGGCTCCGGGGGCCGATTAGAGGGGGTGGGGGTCCCCCTCCGCACGGTCATTGTTATCTACCTCTTTAGAGCCACTCAACCAAATCGCCGTCAGCGATTTCGGAGTAGTCCACCCCGTTCGCATCAGCGATTGCCTGCCACAGGCTCTCCTCCGTGAGGGGCTCGTCATCAGAGAGGTAGTCCCTCCAATTCCCAGTGGGTTCATTCGGTGTAGCCATTTTATTTCCCTTTCTCTTGGCCTGTCATCACTGTACCACTACAGGTTCAGACTTATCTACCAGTGCCAAGGGCCGTAGTGCTTGTGCTTCAGCATCTGTATCCGTGCCTCGGTCAGCGTGTACCTCACCACATCGGCTTCCACGATGTTGCCGAAGGCGTAGTAGAAATCCCTGGAAATCGTCACATCGTTTCCATTGGACTCGTCAATCACGAGCGCAAAGCCATTTAGGTCCAACTCAACCCAAGCGTGAGGAAAGCGAACCCCCAATGCTTCACCACCCGTGCCAATCGGTTCTCCGTGAACAATGAGAACATCGGGGTAGTCCTTCTCAAATCGCTCCGCTACTTCCACGGCCTTGTCAAAGCAATCGCCATCACCCTTGGGAACATCATTGCCGTACTTGTCTTGGAACTTCTTGTCGTACTCGGTGGTCTTGGTCATGCCAACACATTACCAGCAATGGGACAGACTTATCTACTTGCTTCCCCACGCACGAGCCAGCCTTGGCCCAGGGGGAGAGCCCCGCGCGGGATGCGCTAGCCAACGGGGCTCCGCCCCGGGCGCGCGCCACAGACAGACAGGTAGATAAGCGGGGGACTTATTTACCTGCCGTGGCTAAGCCTCGTGGTCGTGTTCGCGAAATGAGCGCTCCTCCTCGTCTTGCCGTGCCAGCAGCTCCGCTAGCACTCGCTGGCAAGCGGTGCACCAGTTCACGCCGTCCTCGCAAGCGCAATCGTCTGGAATCGGAAACTCGGGCTCTTCGGGTGGGATTGGGGTGTTGTGTGTTGCTCGCATCAGAACCTATCCTCCGCATCGTAAAGGTCTCGTGGGTCTGAAGGCTCAAACCAATGGCGACCATTCGCTGGGCAAAGTTCGCCAAATTCGCCACCATCGTGAGCGCCGTCACAAACCTTGCAATAAGTGATGAGAGCTTCTGCTTCGTCACAAGCATCACGATAATCACGACAAACCGCACAAATATCTTTACCCCAAATATTTACATCGGGGAGGCAAGTACAACCCTCTGGCTTGTACGGAGCTTCTTGCAGTGTTGCCATTTCGTTTCCCTTTCTCTTGGCTTGACATCAATGTACCACTCAAGGTTCAAACTTATCTACTTGCCATCCCGTGCCAGCAAGCTAGCCAGCGCCACCCCACGCCCGCCGGGGGCGGAGCCCCGCACCAATCGCACGAACCAACGGGGCTCTAGCCCCAGGGGAACCCAGGGAACGGGTAGGCAGGTAAATAAGTCTGAACCGTGTGTGGTACAGTTCAGGGGAAGGCGAGAAGGGCTCGCCAGAAAGGGGAGCAATGCTCGACACAGACACACGCACCATCACGGTGATTTGGAAGGCCTTCGGAACGCCGACCCAGACCACCGTGAAGTGGACCAGCATCGCAGATGTGAACGAACGCACGGTTTGCGAGTTCGTGTTCCACGACACCAACACCTACACAGGTGAGTTCTGGAACCTGCTGGAGCCAGTCCTGCCCGAGGACCGCACCCACACGGCCCTGTCGGTCGGTGACGAGGTTGAGGTCGACGGCAAGCGGTTCCGTTGCGAGTCGGTCGGCTGGCAGGAAATCACCGCCTGACCCAAGGCGCACCCGCCCACTTATCTACCCACAAGGACAGGTAGATAAGTCGGGCGAGGGGCCAAGAGCCCCGGCTACAGCGGGCAACCAGCGGGGCTCCGCCTTGCGGTGGCTAGGCGTGTGGTGCGGGGGACGAGTAGATAAGTCTGTACCTTTACTGGTAATGTTTCGTACACACCAACTACAAAGGAGTTAGACCAATGAAGTTCTCTGCCAACATCATTCTGGAAGTGAATGAGTTTGAGGCTGACAGCGAGGAACACGCCGAGCGCATAGTCAATGCCTACATTGACAGCCTTGCCAAGACAGCCAACCTCTCCCTGACTTGGGATGAGTGTGACTACAACATCAGCGAGTCCGTATCAGCATAGGTAGATAAGTCTGTGCCGTGTGTGGTACGCTCACAAGACCGAGCCAAGTGAAAGGGGCAAAGTAATGGGAATGGATGTGTACGGCAAGAAGCCGACCAACGAGACGGGCGAATACTTCCGCAACAATGTGTGGTGGTGGCGACCCTTGTGGGACTACTGCGTGACAGTTGCTCCCGAACTCTGTGAGAGCGTGTCGGGTCACTACAACAACGGTGACGGGCTGGATGAGTCTGGTGCGCTGGAACTCGCCAAGCAGTTGCGCCACGAGTTGGAGACGGGTGCTACCGCCGAGAACGAGCGTCAATACAACGAGTGGAGGGCAAGCCTTCCTCGTGAGAAGTGCGAACTCTGTGACGGTACGGGTATTCGTACTGATGACATTGGTCGTGAGATGGGGCAACACGACAAAGAGTTGTCCGTAGAAGTTCAGATTTTGACTGGTCGCACACACGGCTGGTGTAACGCTTGTGACGGGATAGGCACACGAGAGTCGTGGGAGTCTGGCTATCCGTTCAGCACGGAGAATGTCCGTGCGTTCGTGGAGTTCTTGGAGAACTCTGGCGGTTTCTCTATCTGCTGACAAGGCTGGACACTTATCTACCCTCTTAGCGTCGGGCTGGGAGGGTAGATAAGCCCTGTCCCCCTACGAGAACGCTCGTGACGCTGGTAGACCACACATACCGCACATCTCGTGACACAGGTGCTTGCGTGTCTTGCGTGAACGGAATGTGGGTATCGGCAGGATGTTCCCACCGTAGGTGGCGTGGAGTTGCGAGAACGAGAAGTCGTCTAGGCAGTATCCACAGATGTAGTTCTCGTTTATCTCGTCATACAGCACGGCACAAGTAGCCAACTCTTGGTCGTATCTGTCGTAATCGTCCATCTCTTGTCTGTTCCTCTCTCTCATTTACTTTGAGGTTCGCTAAGTCCCCGTATCGGACATCTGCTTGGAACTTTCTCAAACTTATTTACCTGCCACCCCATCCACGCCGAGCCAGCACCAGCGAGCTGGAGCCCCGGCCCGTGCCCGAACTGTGCGGGGCTCCGCCCTGCGGGGCAGGGAGGTGCTGGGTGTGGGGGGACGCGTAGAAAAGTCGGAGATTTGACGGGGGCGAGGGGGTGACCGTGACTGACTGAGTAGATAAGTCCGAGCCTGTGACTAGGTAGATAAGTCTGTACCACTAGTGATACTCTGTGAGTGTCCACCAAGAGAAAGGGAACCTATGTCCACTAATGACTTTGACCGAGCCATTGACTACTTAGAGGAGAACCACGAGCGCAACTCATTCCTTGCGTCCCTGTTCACCCAATGGCGCACTAAGGGCAGTCTGACCACCAAGCAGATAGAAGCCGTGCTTCGCAACATTCAGCGTGAGCGTGAGAACGCACGAGGTGACATCAACCCTGTTACCGAGGTTGGTATGTACCGCAACGGCGCAAACATCTACCGTGTGCGTTGGAACCAAGCAGGCACGGCACTCTACGCATTGCGTTTCGTTCCAGAAGCAACTACCAAGAGCGAGCGTTTGGTTTATGAAGGCGGTGCTATCAAGCGTCTGTCTGCCAATGACCGACTGACTATCCAAGAAGCGGAAGAAGTCGGTGCGCTGTACGGCATTTGCTGTGTGTGCGGTGCGGAACTAACCGATAGCAAGAGCGTCCAGCGTGGCATTGGCCCTGTGTGCGCCAAGAAGGTCTGAAAGGTAGGTAGATAACAATGGCTAACGAGCGTCATTCCAGCATTAGGGACTACTCGCATTGGAACGAGGAAGCGTCCATTATCAAGGCGCAAGAGGATAGGTACGCCGACTACTACGCTGACGAGCCTGACTACGACTCCGAGCCTTACGAGCGTGAGCCTGACGAACTCTGTGACGACTGTGGCGAGGAATGGGGCGAGTGCGAGTGCGAGTAATCGCCTGACTTATCTACCTATGTGGCGTGTTCTATGTAGGTAGGTAAGCCCCTGCCCGTACTTATCTACTCATCATCATTGCCAGCCTCGTATGCGTGTGTGAGCCAGCAAATCTTTCGGCATACGGGACAGGCAACTAGCGGATAGTACGACTTGGGCTGACCGTCATCATCAAACACCAAGTCACGGCTAATGGGGTGGAGAGAACCACAATGTGAGAAGTAGTAGCGTTTCACATCTATTAGAAGGTTCGTTGCGTGGGTAAGTGTCAAAATAAATCCGAGAAAGTTTGTGGTGGGATGACGACTTATTTACCTGTCTCCCCGTTCACACACCTGCCACCGCCTTGGGCAGGAGCCCCGCCACAGAGCGAGCCACGCCGGGGCTCCCGCTACGCGAGGTGCGAGTGCTGTGTGTGGGTGGGCGAGTAGATAAGTCTGAATACTCTGTGTTAGCGTTGTGTTGTGCTACTAACGGAGAGGGATTATTGTGCGACCGAAGTTCCAACTTGATTACGACACTTGGTTGTTGAGAGGTAGTGAGCGTGGGTGCTTGTCATCGCAAGAAGAACGCTGGCTGGAAGAATACGACGAAGACGGACTGGAAGAAGACTTGGCTGAATGGCTGACGAAGAATCCTGACAAGTCACAAGATGACTTCTACGCCTGTGGTGAGTATGACAACTGCCAAGAACGCTACTTGGAGCGTAGGCGAGATGAATGGGACAACTACGACCCCTACTAACAAGGTAGATAAGTCTGACCCTTGCGTGGTACGCTGTGCTTGTCCACCACCGAGAGAGGGAATGAAATGACCACCACTGAGATGCCAGTCGCCTATGGCGAACTGACCAACACTTGCACCTGCACCGTGCACGACGAAGAAACCGATACCTTCACGGATTCTTCCGTGTGTTTCGGTACTTGCTACGAAGATGAGTTGTACTTCTTTGGCGAATGTCTGAACGACTTTCTTTCGCAATCTGACACTTTCCGAGTTTCGGGAATCCGTCTTTGGAATCGTGAGGTTGGTGGAGTGTTTCAGGCTCGCACCGTCTCTGAGTTCGTTCGTGCAATCACCGTGGATTCAGAATGGATTCTCCGCTACCGAGTGTTCTCTGACCGAGTTGAGTTCTCTCTCTCGCACCACGATGCTCCAACTGGCAGTGCAAGCCTTGTTGTCCCCGTGTTTGAGTCCGACGACGAATAACTAACTAACCGCACGACTTATCTACCTTGTCTAGTAACGGCAGGGTAGATAGGTCTATGCGTCTGTATGAACACAACCAACCTGCAAGCGTCGTGAACTTGACTGAACTTTGCCGACTTATCTACGCGTCCACCCGTGCCGGCGTAAGTGTGAGCGAGGAGCTGGAGCCCCGCCACAGACGGAAGAACATCGGGGCTCTCGCCGTGCGAGGGCAGAGGCTCGTGCGTGGGGTGACAGGTAGATAAGTTTGGGTTTGTAAGTCTGAACCTTGCGTGGTACTGTGGTGGTGTCCATAGCAACTGACGAGAAAGGGAAAGCAATGGCAACACGAGGAATAGTGGCACACGCAACACACGGCGGAAACGGGTGGCGTGGCAGGTATGTCCATTGGGACAACTACCCACAACGCATTGTGGGAGTTCTTGGCGAACTTGTAGCACGAGACGGCAGAGTGAATGTGGCACACACGCTCTGCTATGAACACGCTTCGTGGTCTATCATTGACCCACTTGCCAAGCCGAGCGAGGCAGGAGAGCCGAGCCTTTACGAAGCACACGCTTGCGTGACGGGCTACGGCTACGCACACACCGACACGAGCCTTTACGACCCTTCGGCGTGGTTCACTAATGAGGACACGGAACTTGCGTGGTGCGAGTGGCTGTACATCATTCACGATGACAGGTTGGAAGTTCGGCGCATTACGAAAGACGAGAACGGTAACGATGTTGCCATTTTTGAGAAGGCTCACCCGTGGGAGAGCATCGCTATTCAGGAGGCAACGGCGTGAGGGTAGATAAGTACACCGTGCGCCGTTTCGTAGTGTTCACGCCCATAGTGTTCGCCCTACTGTGGGCAGGAGTGTGGGCGGTACGCAAGGCGGTAGAGCCTCCCACCTTTTCCTGCGCCGTGCGTAGCGTTGAGGTAGTGAGTGGCGACACGCTAGACGGTATTGCTCGCCGTCATTGTACTGGCGATGTTCTCGCCGTCATTGACACGCTGGTAGCGATGTACGGGGCAGGCATAGACACTTGGCAGACCATTCATCTCCCCACAGACTCGCCACGCAACCCCTAGCGGTAGCGTAGGCGTTCGGCACTTATCTACCCTCTCTCTCCCCCTTTCTGTGAGGGGGTAGATAAGTCCGACCCAATGCCGAGCCGATGACATTTCTCTCCGTGCGCCGATGGTGGGCAGGAGCCCCGCTGACGCTCATCACCGCCGGGGCTCCGCCGTGCTGGGGCGGTGAGGCGCAGGAAGGGGTGGGCAAGTAGATAAGTCGCATCAAGTTGCCGAGTTCGTCAAGCCGTGCGGTGAGGCAGGGCGTGACAACCTCTCCCCAAGACATTCACGGTGGTGGAAGAACCTCACCAGCGCACTCGCTGACTAGGTAGATAAGTCCCACCCTTGCTAAGTCTGAACCGTATGTGGTACTGTCGTGGTGTCCAACCAACCAACCGAGAAAGGGACAACCAAATGGCAACATTCACCGAAAGTGCTTCCAGAGCGGAAGAAATCATTGACGCAGAGGTGGGCTACGAAATGGGTAGCGCACACCTCTACTCCGTGAACATTGACCTGAACGGAGAGGTGAGCCTGACGCTCGCTACCGCCGAACGGGATGTGTACGACCTGCTGGACAGCGATACTGCCGTAAAGGTGGCGCAGGTGTCCGACTACATAGCACTTGTCACGACAGGCTGGGCGGCGCCACTCAACAGCGAGGGCGAAGCCGAAGGCGCACCGAGCGAACACCCTGCCAAGAGGCGTGTCCGTCTCTCCGTGTTCGCCAGCCGTGAGAGCGTGGTGAGCGTTCTCCGCTTCCAAGACGAGCCGACTGAACCAGTCGTGGATGAAGGACAGGCAACGGGTTCACTCGCTGACGCAGTTCAGAACCTGCTGGTGCGAGCCTTCTAACCGAGACCCCCCGAGTGAAGCCCCTGCCCCTAGTGGGTGGGGGCTTTCACTTATCTACCGACTTATCTACCTAAATGAGAAAGGTAGATAACTCTCCGAGCCAACTAAATGCGTTTCTATTTCCCGACTTTCTTACTTGCCCACCCACGCTCGCAGTTAGAACCGCCGAGTGCCGGAGCCCCGCCGTAATCGCAGAAGCAACGGGGCTCTGCCGTGCGAATGGCTGTGCGCTGGGAATGGGGAGGCAGGTAGATAAGTTGAGTTATGAAGTCTGTCCCGTATGTGGTACTGTGCCTGTGCCAGCGGTTCACAACCGAGAAATGCCGTTGGTAAGGAGAAAAGGAAATGTCCAAATCACTTCAGGTGAAAGTCAAGGTGAGTGTTCTCTTGGAGGCACTCAAGAAGGCACTTGACGAGCGAGCCAAGCGGTTCGCCAACAACGACAAGTTGGAAGCCGAGTATGACAAGGCTGTGGAGGCATACAACACCAACCTGCTGAAACTTGTCAAGGCTGGCAAGGGCAAGGTCACGGAGGCAACCACTTCTCGCTGGCGACCCAACAACAAGGAAAAGGTCGTGACCATTCAGGCGACCTTTGAGTTCCCGAAGTCCGCTATCGGAAGCGAGCCCGAGTCCCCCGAACTCTACAAGGAGTGGAACTGGAAGGCTGACCGAGAGGCTTTGGAACAAGCAATCCGAGTGCTGGAAATGACCGACCAAGAGTATGTGTCGGCAACCACACTCAAGAGCGTGGCGGAGTACCTCTAGCCTCCCTTTCTCTATAAGGGAAACGCCCCAAGCAAGGGGGAGTGGGCAGTTGGTTGCTCACTCCCCCTTTCGCTTGTCTGGGGACACTTATCTACCTAGATAGTGGGAGGTTCAGGGGAGGTAGATAACTCTGAAACCGAGTGGAATGTGGCTCTGCGGAGGACTGCTCTGTTCTCTGCGTTCTGCGCTTCCACGAACCCGAGGTCTGCTTCTATCTCTGCGAGGCGAATGGCTAGACGAGATAGCCGTAGTTGGTTGAGTGATGAAATCTCCACTTTTCTACCTGCCCCCCGTACTGAGGTTGCGGGCAAGCCGAGCCAGGAGCCCCGCACCAAACTGCCGAAACAACGGGGCTCCAGCCGTGCGGAGAGGGCTGGCTGGAATGGGGGGGCGCATAGATAAGTCATCTTAGTTGGCAAATGTGCGAGGCGAATGAAGGTAGATAAGTGCGCTGGCGTGTGGGCTGTCCCTGACTAGGTAGATAAGTGTCAAGGGAAGTTGTGAAGTCTGAACTATGTGGTGTAGAGTGGTGGTGTCCACCACTCAACACGAAAGGGATACTGAAATGGACAAGCAAGTAACCAACGCAGTCAAGGGCTACCTTGACGCTCTCACCCTCAAAGAGAGGGCAGAGGAAGCCCACGACGAGGCTCGCCAAATCCTGCTGGACACGCTCGCAAGCCACGGGCTTGACGAAGTGGCTCTTGACGAGGTGACGGTCAAACTGTCCCCCGCCGAACGCCGTTCGTGGAACTTGGAGAAACTGCGTGAGGCTGTCTCTCCTGCCGTGTTCCGCAAGGTCACGAAGCCCACGGTGGACACGAAGGCGTGGGACTCCTCAGTTGAGCGAGGCGAAATCTCCGCAAAGGTCATTCGTACCTGCGTGGAAATCTCTCACTCTGTGCGAGTGCTGGTGCGACCCACGAAGGGCGCAGACAAGCCGAAGGCAGTCAAGTCCACCAAGAAGGCGACTGCCTGACAGACCCCCAAAGGGAACCCCACCACTTATCTACCTACTTAGGGGAGAGTGGTGGGGCTTCTCTTTGTCCCGACTTATCTACCTATTACTCCGAGAGCAACCGAGCGTGAGCGAGGGCGGTAGAGAGAATGTAAATAAGAAGCAACCACCACAGAAATCTGCGACTTTCTTACCTGCCACCCCACTCACAGCCAGCGAGCCGTGCCGAGCTGGAGCCCCGCCACAGTTGGCAGAACCCCGGGGCTCCCACCGCGCGAGAGGGCGAGGCTGGGATGGGGGAGCAAGTAGATAAGTTCGGTTTGTAAGTCTGAACCTGTGGTGGTACAGTTCAGGTGTCACCAACGGAGAAAGGAATCCACATGACACAAGCACTACTAATCAAGGCAGACGGGGGAATCGCACCCGTCACTCTCCCCGAGGAGAACGCCTATCAGACCATCAACTCACTGGTTGGCGGTTGGATTGACTGCGTGACCAATGGCGAGAATCTCGCTGGCTACGTCCACGACGAGGGACTGCTCATCGGTCTTGCTCCGAATCTCGTGGCGAGCGTTCTGTTCGGTCGTCCTCTCGTGGGTGACTGTGTGGTCGTTGGCTATCTGAATGAGCGTGGCGAGTACGACGGGAACGATTACGACGTGCCTGCCGAGTTCATGGGCGAGCGTTTTCATCTCATCGCTGGACTCATTCTGAACGATGAGCGAGTGCGCACCACCGTAGAGGCGGAAGTCGCCCGAATCATGGATGACCCCAGTCCGAAGGTCGTATCTCTGACCGATGACGAGTTTGACGCTTGGCTGGAAGGGAAGTAAGCCATGTCAGTAGATAAGTCCCCGACCGACACCTATCCCATGCGCCTGCTCTCTGTGGGCGAAGTGGTCACGCCTACATCAAGTGACTACGCCTACACCGTCCTCGCATGCTGGCTGTTGCGCCCCTCTGACATAGACACCTACGCCGTGTGGGTGGTGCTGTGTCTCCTGCCCCACAACCCACTCCACCCGTTCGCTGTGTTCACCGCCTACGACCGTCCTGAGGGCTGGTCTTTCGGGAATGGCGAATACCGTAGGAACATTGCTGACGCTCTCCACGACTACGAGGTGCGAGGCGGCAAGTTGAGAGGGCTGGACGACTGACTGGCGGTAGAGGGTAGATAAGTGCGCCCCCCATACTTATCTACCCTCACTCTGCCCCCCTGCCTAGGTAGGTAGATAAGTCCGAGCCACATACCCACCTGTTGGGCTGGAGCCCCGCTACATGCAGTGGACCGCCGGGGCTCCCTGCGGGTGGCGGTGAACCCGTGCGCGTGGGGGGACAAGTAGATAAGTCATGCCTGTTTCAGATTTCTCGCTTTTTTGGTGGGGCTGGTAAATAACTCTGACACACCCCCCTAACACAATGACGGTGGTGGATGACTCGCTTTGTAAGTCTGAACCGTGTGTGGTACAGTCGTTCACATCACCCACCAAGAAAGGTAGATAAGAAATGGAACGGAAACTCATCGGATACTGCGGAGTGGATTCAGGACAGATTCTCCTGACCGACCCGTGCTATGTCAGCGACTTCCTCAGCGATGAGGAGTTTGCGCCGTCAGAGGGAGAGACCCACCCGTACTCGTATAACGGAGCCTGCGGTGCTTCTCTCAGCGAACAAGGCGGTGGACAGTTGCTCTACAAGCATGGTGGCACTGGTGCTGGCGTGTGTGTCTCATCAGGCTGGGGAGACGGCCTGTATCCCGTATTCGTGGAATACGCAGAGGACGGACGAGTTTCATCCGTGACCGTTCAGTTCATCAGCGATGACGAGGATGAGTTTGAGGACGATTCAGAGGACGAAAACGAACTTTGGTCGGATGACGAGGACGAGGAATAGGTAGATAAGTCTGAACCGTTAGTGGTACAGTTACTAGCAACACCTACTGAGAGGAAAACATGACACAGATTTACGACATTCATTCATACAAGGGCGGAGTGGGAGTGACCACAACCGCCTGCTCATTGGCTTTGATTCTTGCGAACAAGGGGCGTTCTACCCTGCTCGTTGATTCGGGCTACTCACCCGACACCTATCCGTGGCTCAATGTTGCATTGCCCATTGGTTCCCGTGGAGAGGTTGCCAAGGGCGTGTTCCCCAACTTGGACATGGTGCGTGTCGGTGACAGTGAAAAGATTTCATCTGTCAATGTTTCCGACTACGATTTCGTGGTCATTGACAACGGGCGCAACTGCTCACAGGAGTACCCGACCGCTTACACGGTTCAGCGTGTGTGTGTCGTGCGCAACGAGTACATGAGCCTGCACAACACCGCCAACCGATTCGCACCTAGCACTGAACTGCTGGTCGCTTTTATTGGAGATGGCTTGGCTCTCACTGCCAAGGATGTTCAGAGTGTTCTCAACCGTCAGCCTGTCGTTGCTTCCATTGACACTAACGCACAGCGAGCCATTGACGCTGGCTTGGCTGCGATGCGAGTGGATGAGCGATTTGGTTGGGTCAAGGAGTTGCTGGTCTAGAAGTAGACTGGCACGGATTCGGAAGGAAGGTAGATAAGTGGCAAAGTACAGAGTTACGGGCGTAATCAGTGGTACAGAGATTTCAGAGGACATCATTTTTGACGACTCTATCTCTCCCAAGAAACTCAAAGAGGCTTGCGAAGAAGCGCAGAGCGTCATGCTGGATTACTGGGCAATGAAGTTCTCATTTGACTTCCGCAAGAACCTCACCAGTATCTCAACTATCAAGGTAGAAGAAGTAGCGCAATGAGTGAGCCGATGAGCGTGGGCGAACTCACAGACTTCCTATGGACTGAATACAACACTCTCGGTGTCACGCCAGTAGAAGCAATGTGCAACATGTGGGATGACATACGAGACGGTCATCTATTTCCATGGATTTCTGATGAGCATGGCGTTGATGCCCGTACACTTGCTCTCGCCGTTGCAGACGCAACGCTCCGTACCGTGGAAGGGGGACTCAATGTGGGTAGATAACTTTTTGCGTCGTTGTGCGTGGACTATCGCAGTGATGTTCACACACTGGTATCACACGGCAACGCAGGGGCGCATACTGGTTGGTGCTGATGTTGCACTGAAATGGGAAGAAAAGGCTAGCCACCACATTTACGCCTATGTCTCTTTCTCTGCTCCACCTGTGGGCGATGAACTAGACGATTTTGGCATTGACGATGATGCAGTGTTCCGATACCTAAGTGGAGTGCGTGACATTATCCGTATCGCTTGGCAAGGTAGTGACGAGGGCTGGCGCATTGCCTACTCGGAACTTATCTACGCTTCTCCTGTTGAGTCCATCTAAGTAGATAAGTCCACCAACTTTCCCTGAAATCTGATAACTCCAGCTGGAGCCCCGCTATGCACGGACCAGCGCCGGGGCTCACGCCGTGACACCGAAGGTCGCTCGTGTGGGTGGACATTTAGATAAATCTAACTACGAACTTTCTCCAACCGAAAGACGAGGAGCACGGGGGGACAGGTAGATAAGTCTCCAAAAACCAAATGACGGTGGTGGATGAGTCAGGTAGATAAGTTTGTCCCTGTGCTGGTATGGTACATCGCATGGAACTAAACCCGAAAGGAACTGGACATGCCTAACTGGTGCTACACAAACATGTTGGTCGCTGGCAATAAGCGTGAACTGCGGAAACTCATCAGCGCAATGCGTGAGCCGAAGCAGTGCTATGAACTGAACAGACTCGTTCCTCTTGACCCGAGGGGAAGCATTGAGAAAGTCAGCACACACAAGGACAAAGATGGAAACGATGTGACCACCACATTCTCGGTGTTCGCAAGCACGGAGTCAGACGGCTTTGACGGATACGCAGACGCAATAGAGAAGTGGGGAACAAAGTGGGGTGCATGCAATGTGGAAGTAGACGATGAAAACTCGTATCCACTTCATGTGCGATTTGAGAGCGCATGGTCACCTGCAACGAAGTTGATTCAGTCTGTGTCTGAGCAGTTTCCGAATCTCGTGTTCTCGCTTTCTTATGATGAAGAAGGTCATCAGTTCTGCGGTTGGGAAGTAATCGCTAACGGAGAAACAGTTGAGGAAGGAAGCCTTGACACTGACCGCATGCCAGAAGATTTGCAGAAGTTGTATGACGAAGCAACAGAAAAAGACGAAACCATGCTGTGGGATGAGTATTACGAAGCACATAACGACTGGCGCAACAACAACACAGACATGATGTACACAGATGCTGAAACCGTAATGAACGAGTATCTCGTTTGGAAGCGGAAGGCAGACAGACAACGCAAGGAAGGAAGGTATGTGGAGTCCTTCATTCCAAGCGTCTAATCAGTAGATAACTCCACAGAAACAGAAACCCCCATGACAAAAACACAAGAAACCATTAGTAAGCGAGTGAAGGAACTGCGTGAGAACGCAGGCTGGTCACAGATAGAACTTGCTTCTCGGGCTGGCATTGACAGAAAGACCGTAAATCGCATTGAGAACGGTCACTTCATGCCAAGCGTTGAGACGCTAGTTGCTCTTGGCAAGGCACTCGGAATCCCCACTGACTCCATTATTGGATGAAGTACATTGCTGACCGTTGGGGAGAGATAGCCCCATTAGTCAGTAGATAAGTCTGAACCATACATGGTATGCTTCCATTACCACCAACCCACAGAAAGGAAACACTGTGAACACCAAAGAAGCCATTGAGAGGGACGGTCAGATTCTCGTAGAGGATGTGATTATTCGCTCACAGTTTGCCAAGATAGAGATGTGCAAGTCGGAGCCAATGTCCGATAATCCTGCGATTATGCTCATCGCTGTTGAGAGCAATGAAACCAACCCCGAACACGACACCTGTGTTGAGTTCCAGCAGGAAGTTGGTCTGAGCAAGCCCTACCACCTTGCAATGATTCCTCTGATTCACAAAGAGGATGTAGTGGACTGCATTGAGGATGTGGTCAAGGCAATGCCCATTGCCAAGTTTGACTTCATCATCCTCGCTGTTGAGGGCTACACACGCTCATTCACCGACCCCGAAGAAGGTCGTGCGAACATGAAGAACATGAACCGAGGCGACTTGCAGAAGGAGTTTCAGGAGAATCCATTTACCGATGTGTGCGAGGCTCATGTCATCACCGCTATCAACTGGGGTGCAGACAAGTTGTGGCACAGCGTTGCTCCCTACAAGTACGACGACCAAGGAATCCCACAGTTCTCCGAACCAAAGGCAGAGGTCTGCGAACTGAAAGAGGACAGCGAGTTTGGGCGAATCCCCGACACACTCATCGCTATCTGTCAATACATGGAAATGGCTCTGCGTACTTCCGAGTACCAAGACCTTCTTGCCCGAGCAAGAAAGGAAGGTAAATAAGTGAACGCCGAACTCATCAAGATGTTGGACAACGCAATAGCGTCCTGCTCAGGCAGGGACATTATCTCTACTAGTGAAATGGTGGACATGTTGTTGGACATGCGGATTCTCGTACTGCAAGAGGAACAACTGGAAGGAGCAGACAAGTGAAGCACATAATGACCGTCATCAAGGAAATGCGTGACAACTACATCGGGCGAAGGATAAGACTGGATTTCACTGCCGACCCATACACCACGCTCCGTGCTGGTGACGAGGGAACCATTGACCACATAGATGACATTGGCACTGTGTTTGTGAAATGGGATAATGGCAGTAGCCTTGGACTCGTATCAGAGGCGGGTGACAAGTTCACCTTCCTCTAAGGACTGGTAGATAAGTGTTTATTTCCTTTCTTCTTATCTACCTAGTAGGGAGCCACCATCTGACGGGGATGGTGGCTCTCACTTTTTTATACCCCCACTCACCTAATGGGGTGTGGAGCCCCGGCTGGATTGAGCCCTAGGGCTTAAACCGTGTTCAGATTTTTCGTTTTTTTTACATACCTGCGGCCGGCTGCGGCGGAAAACCAGGGAAGGTAGGCAATGACGGTGGGGGAAGACTTGCCTGGCGGAACTTAGCATTTGTCAAATAGTTGATTTTTCCATTACCATGCTGGGTGGACACGTAGATAAGTCCGAGGAAGGAAACATGAATCAGATAACAAGTGAGGTCATTGACATCCACCACGAACAACTGTGGGGTGAGGCCGAGAAGAAATACAAGAACTTGTTCGCAGTTCCAAAGGAAGAAGTGACTCGCATAAACGAGATTTTGCGAGGGATGTACGTTGTTCAGATTTGGCAGCGAGATGGTGGCAGTGGCTCGCCTATCTCTGCATTACGCAGTTACTCGGTATCAGAGGAGTCAGCACAGTATGTGCTGGACAACCTCGGTTACTCCAGCCTCAAGTACAGCTCAAAGCGTGAGAAGGAAGAAGCTCCACAGAAGCGCGCAAATAAATGGGAAAACTTTGACAAGTGGGCTCAAGGCCATCGAGGGGAACAGTTCACAACCGAGCAACTGGTCGAGCAGTCTGGGTTCTCGTACCAGACAACACTGAAGTACGTTTCAGAAAGTCCGATTTTCGTTAAGGTGAAACGCGGGCTGTGGAGCGTCAGTAAAGACGAACGCGACTGACTAGGTAGATAAGTCAAAAAGTCAATAAATCTCTCGCCGGCCACAAGAGCCCCGTTGTAAGCCCGAGCGGTGCGGGGCTCCAGCGCAGGCTGGTGGGCGCAGGCATGGGGGGACGGCTAGAAAAGTCGGAGAATCATCCGTGCGCCAACATGCCACCTGCAACGCACCACATAAGAGGTGTGCGCTGATGTAGGTAGATAAGTCGGAGAGCCAATGCTGGCAAGGCTTCTATGTAGGTAGATAAGTCGGGCTGTCAAGAGTTACTAAGTCTGAACCATGCATGGTATGGTGTGTCTGTCCCTACCAACCGCTTACAAAGGAGCAAACAATGGACACCACCACCGAAGCACTACCCAAGTGCTGGAAAGATGTTGAGGACGCACTCAACGCTGGCATTGACCGAATCATCCTGTTCGGTCCTGCTGGAATCGGCAAGACCTACGCAGGTCTGCATTTCGGAGACACCGAGGCTGGCGCATACCGCCTCGTCTGCACCGAGGACATGACCAACATGGATGTCACTGGCGGTTTCATGCCGTCCAACAATGGTGGCTTCCAGTGGCTTGACGGCTCTGCGCTCAAAGCGTGGAAAGGCAACGGAGCAAAGGGCGGTCGCCTCATCGTTGATGAGGTAGATAAGGCTGGTGGCGATGTGTTCGCTACCCTGCTCGCAATGCTTGACTCTCCCGAGTCTGCTTCCTACGAGCATCCCGAAACTGGCGAAATCCTGCGTCCTCTCAACGGCTTCTCTGCCGTGATGACCACGAACATTGAGAACATGGGTGAACTGCCCACGGCTCTCGCTGACCGTTTCCCTATCCGAATCCGAATCAACGAGCCTCACCCCTCGGCTCTGCTGGCTCTGTCTCCCGACCTGCGTGGATACGCAGTGCGCATGGCTGACGCTGGTGATGACCGAATCTCGCTCCGTGCGTTCCTCGCACTGGACAAGTTGCGGAAGTCTCTCGGAATGGAGAGGGCTTGCGAACTCACCTTTGGTCGCCGTGCCAAGCAGATTCTTGACGCTCTCGCAGTGGACAAGGTTCGCTGACATGTCCACCACACCGACTCCAAGCAAGTCGGGCAAGGCGTTCCCCACCTCGGTAGATAAGTCCGAGGTGGGGGCGCACAAGCCCGAACCGAACCTGCTCGGGCGACACGATGTTGCCCATGAGCGTTGGACAGTTGAGAACTGCCGACCTGTGCGTGGTGAGCCTCGCACGAGCATTGACAAGCGTGTGATGTTCGCACCTGCGACCGACTCCGAACTCGCTCGGGCTATCCGAGGGCATGAACTCATGCATGCCAAGTTGTCTCCGACCGAGGAACAAATGGAGCAGTGGGTTGCCCGAGGCGTTGCCTCTGCACCTGCAATGGTGGCAGTTGAGGAACTTCGCATGAACTACCTCGCTGACAATGTTGGCTTCCCTATCAAGACGGAACTCGCTGACGGAAGTGAAATGGAAGCAGGTGAACGGCTTGCGCAAGCAAATGACTGGGCAGGTGCGGTTGCTACCTGCTTCGCTACTGCTGGCACTGCTGGTCACAAGAAGTTCCTGACTGGAATCCGTAGGCACAACCGAGCATGGGGTGACGCTCTGCTGGACATTGGCAAGCGAGCAATGCGAGAAATGAAGAAAGCGCACCGCACAGGTACGCTCGCTTCTACTGGCGTTGAGCGTGACGGTGGACTTGCACCGCATGGATTCTCACACACCGAGCGAATCGCAGAGTGGGTGGACAGAATCGCCTCGTTCCCACCGCCGAAAGAGCGCAAGGGTGACAAAGGCAAGAGCAAGGCTGGCTCTGACAAGAGCGAGGGCAAGGGAGAGGAAGCCGATGAGTCGGTAGATAAGTCTCCAAGCAATGAAGGCGAGCCTGACGGTGAAGGCGACCGCAATGGAAATCCGCACAAGGACATGAAGCCGACCGAATACCACGGCTCTGCTCCTAAGTGGTCGGAACTCCGTGTGAGTCGTGAGCCAATGCCTCGCTTGCATGTTGGCAACATCGGCAAGAAGCGCATTGCGACCAACATGGGTCGCCGTCCTCGCAGACTGCACCGATACATGACCGACCCTGCAAAGCGTGTGTTTGACAAGAACATCCGTGGCTCGGGTGGAATGGTCATTATTGACGCAAGCGGTTCCATGTCTTTCACGACACAACAAATCGTGGAAATCGTGGATAACGCAAAGGGCGCAACGGTGGCTATCTATTCCGACAAGAACAGTGACACCGCACCGAACATGTGGGTCATCGCTGACAAGGGTCGCATGGTTGAGAATGTGGAATACATTGACTATGGACACGGAAACGGCGTGGACTACCCTGCAATAGTTTGGGGCGTTGAGAACCGTCAAGGCAAGAACGCTCCGCTTGTGTGGGTCACAGACGGTGGAGTGTGTGGACACAGAGACTCTTTCTCTGAAATCCTTTCCATGCAGTGCATTGAGTACGCACAGAAGCACGGCTACATCGTGGTTCCCCATGTTGAGGAAGCCATTGAGCAACTGCGCAAACTGCGCACTGGTGGTCAGGCTCGCTCGGTGTGGGCGTACATGTTCCAAGACACTTACCGCAAGCACATGGGCAGGTCACTGACCTAGAAGCCTCGCTAGGAGTGGTGGGGCGCAAGCCCCACTGCTCTCGGCGTGACAGGTGGACTTATCTACCTGTACCATGCTCGCCCCTCGGTGGGCTGACTGTGTTGCTCCTTTTCAGGAAAGCCCATCGGGGGGCTGGCAACGGCGAGCGAAAAAATCAACTTATCTACCTAGTACCACACACGAGACACAGGCAATGCAGGTAGATAAGTCAGAACATAAACGATAGAGTCAAAAAAAGAGGTATTAGAAATGAACACGCAAGCAACTACCAAAGAAGAACGAGAAGAAGAACTGCTTGATGAACTCTGTGAAACGATTTCCAAACTCGTTCGCTACTACTCGGGCATGCTCGCAGAAATCACGGAAAGCAGATACAGCATTGAGAAGTCAGTCAAGGATTACGACACGCTCACTATGGGCGAGTATGACTTACTGGCAGTGTTGGGCGACTACATGAACCTTGATGACGATTACGCAGAGAACGAGTGAGAGGGACACTCATGGCACTTATCTACCTACTACTGGCTCTATCCGTCATGGCTCTGACATGCGTTCTTGTGACCTACACGCTCTGTGTGTGGGATGACCGGCACACGGCTCCACAGACACTCACAGAGGCTCGCTGGCAGGCTACGAGAGACAGGCTCTCATGGCTCGTCAGTGCCGATGTGTGGCTCGGTCTATCGCTCGCCACACGACCCACAGAATCGCAAGGCTCACGACTTCCACGAGAGACAGACTCCAAGACACCACCTCGGCAGAGCGCAGAATCCGTGCGCCAGTCCACAGCACCGCCGAGTTCACCACGACGATAAACAGAAAGCCGACAAATGCCTGCGCTCCGACTGGAGCCCCGCTGTGCTTTTGCACCTTCCCTCGGGTTGGAGCCCCGGTAGATTTCGGGTCAGTTATCGCACGGGGGAAACTCCCGAAGGCATTTCCATAATGTGGTTTTCTTGACGGCATGATGTCTCCTTACGGGTAACCAATTGACGGTGGTGGAAGACCACGTACTAGGCGATGTTTAGTTTCTTGATAATTTGGTGAACTCGCTGCCGAGACAAATCAAACTCATCCGCAATTTCTCTGAGTGATTTTCCGGCGGCACGCATATTGCGAATTGTTTCATTTCTTGAAGCATCAGTTGCCGGCCCTGGCTGGAACGGACCCCACTGCCAACCTGAAATCTGTTCCAGGCGTGAGATGCGAGAATCAGAAAGAATTTGCTTGCGGTATCTCTGACGGATGTAACCAACCCAAGCTCCCAGTGAGATGTCAGAATTTTCGATTTTTTCGACATAAGTTGCCGGGATTTTCGAATTACCTTCTCGGGCGATGTACTGCTCGAGAGCCTGTATATAAATGTTGAATTTTGTGGTGTTGTCCATACTAGGAATACTAGACGAACACATGTTCGCTTGTCACTAAACCTTTTGATTTTGAATTTACTGGAGTGATTAATTTGTAGGTTGCAATTATCTGCGGTGGTGGATAAGGTAGTGCCATGGGACTATTAGGAACTGTTGTTACATATAAGTTCGGCAAGTCACGTGGCGCCAAAGCTGAGCGCAAACGCGCACGTAGCCAGAAGCAGGACACGCGTAATCCAGACTGCATCAATTACCAGAGTTTCTGTAAGAACTATGGAAGCTGTGGCGGGCAGCGCTGCGAGTACTAAACCAAGGGGAACCAAATGAGTAAACATCAATACACCGTCCAGGTCTTGGTCGGCATAAGCGTCATAGCAGAATCTCCAGAAGAGGCTATGTCCGCTGCCGTGAAAGAGATGACAGAAATCCTTGAGGACCAGGACATTAATGCTGTCGAAAGGTTTTCACACCCATGGGTTACGGGACCTGCTTTTTGTGACCCAAGGTATTGGGGTCACAGCGCTATCCCTGGATTCATGGTCTTTAAAAACAAAGAAATCAAAGAGGAGGCAGCCATATGAAAGCTGGAAGAATTATGGACTTTTCGCCGTTCAATGACGGGAACGTCTACCACATCGACATCACCATCGAAACTAGTCACGAGAATTATGAAAAGATTCGAATCACTCATGACAGCGAAGAAGACTTCGAACTTGGTGTGCAGTACTGGGGGGCAATCTTCATGGCCAGCGAAACAGTTCATGAAAGTGGACTTTTTTCACCAGATGAGCTTGAGGCGGACGAGCCGCAGGGGCCGCGTGGATTTACAAAATTTGGACAATCTCGCGATGAGCCATCTAGTCCATTTTTCAACTTCGGCATTATCGGGCGGAAGTGACCGGCCGGCTGCGGCATGTTTAAAAAATCAAAAATTTGACACATCTACCATCGAGCTCACGTAGAGCTACTCGAGACCTACAACAGAAAAAGAGACAAAATGAGCAAAGACCAGGAACCAATCAATCGTCGAATCAGTACAGAAAAGACGGAATTCACCCAGATGCTGGACGCCTCTGGTTTGCCTGCAGAAGTTGTGCATGAAGTGAAGAGTCAACTCAAGGACATTGATAGCGGGGAAAGCAATATTGTTTTTCTGTACACCGATGGACCGTACGTCGTGACCGGCATTCACGTCCCAGCCTCTGCCCTGGATGATAAGCCGGGCCCAGTGCTCATGCGCGGGGGTGGCGAGAATTCTATTATCGCAGCATTTTCTCGCGACTTCATTATTGAATCCTTGAAGCAAATTGATATTCAGGAGTTTCTTGATGAAGAGAGCGCGGGGCTCCAACCGCAGGGCGAAGACCTGTGGGTGGCTGAGTTGGAGAAGATGGCCGAGATGGTTAAGATGGAGCTAGCGATTAATCCGCCCGAGAAATGGGACGACTTCCCGATGGGGGACAGGTAGATAAGATGTTGACGGTGGTGGAAGACATAAACCCACAGCAGCCAGACCGCTGGCAGGATGCTGCCAAGATTGTGGTTTGTCAGATTTTTGACTCGGTAGATAAGGTTTTGGGCCACGTCTCCACGTTTTCAAATTCTGAAGAAAATCGACGAATTGTGAGCTCAGCCGGCGTCGACAGTATTGATGAAAAACTGAACAATATTCTCGAGGGCCTACATCTCCTCGACATCCAGTTCGAGGGAATGCTCAATAATCTGAAGTGGTTCTCAAGTGACTCGATGTACTGGGTTGAAGAATGGCGAATTCTTGGCTCGATTGCTGCGGCTGCCGGCATTCAAAATAGCGATTTAATGAAGAATGCACTCGACGCCCAGATGGCAAAACATCCAGATTTTGGAAATTCTGCATCGGCCGGCGTCCTGGATAGCTGGATGCTCCGCGAAGAAATTACACAAACCCTGATTCGTAAGCAGACTGACTACGGTCCAGAGAACATCAGTCGGTTTGGCCTGGACGGTCTACTCGTGCGCTGCCATGACAAGATTGCCAGACTGAAAAATCTTCACCTCTTCCGTGGCGGGGAGTCGGCTAACGAAAGTGTTACCGACACGTACCTAGACATCATTGGGTACTCCGCCATCGGTATGATGTGGGAGAGGGGCTGGTTCCTCCTACCGCTAATCAATGACTCAAGGAAGTGATTGACGGTGGTGGAAAGCCACAAAGGTTAGGCCAACCTAATAGGCCATTACTAGAAATGAGAAAATCGTGATTACTGAACGTATTAAGAAGACGTGCCCGCGTTGTGCAACAAATTTGATTCCAAATAACGAACAATGGGGGATGTACGTCGGAGCTCTCTCCAGGGCCGACAATAAAACGGAAATTTGTTCCTCCTGCGGCCAGGACGAAGCGCTCAAGGATTACTTCGACGGCGGATGTGAACCGGTCACTATTTGGCCTATTTGATTTTTTCGCCGGCATCAAATAAAATAAGACCTCAATTAACTACTAAAGGATTGGTCAATGACACTCGACTATTTAAAGTCAAGTAAACACTGGCTCGTTTGCCACTGCGGCAACGAACCCCACATCAATGGTTTCTACGCGTGCCTTGAAGACGGCACCCTAGTGGAACCCGACATTCATGGGCCATGGGATGGACATCTCTATCTATGCATGGGCTGCGGCGCCATCTATGACGCCGAGAGCTTTGAGCAAAAGGGACAAATTGGGGCAGCCGCCCTTGCCGCCCAGGCAGCCAGCTTCTAGATAAATCTAACCAGAAAGACTCAAAACATGCCAGACCCATATGACTTCGACTACAGGCCAGACCCTGACCTCGAAATGCTTGAGCATCTCGAACGTTATTACGACGGAGTAGCTGACGAGCTCATCTGGCAGCACGAGCAAAAAATGAAAAAAATCGAGCAGGCTGCGGCCGGCGAAGAAGACCTCAAGGGGGAATGATGAAAAAGTGGGAAATTTTTGTACTGGCGCTGCACGCGCTAGCTTACGTACTTTGGTTTTGGGATTCGAAAACAATCGAGGCCTGGAAAACCAGGCGTCGTTACTGGGCAGCTCTCGAAGAAGAGAAGAAATACAGTGATGGATTTATGGATGAAATCTATGACTACATCGAACTTCATGAGAGTGCACATAAGGAAGAACGAGAAAAGCAAAAAAAGCAGGCAATGGACCGGCATCCGACTAGTTATAAACCGGACAATGAGACCTTGGCCCGGCTAGCTCGAGACGAGATGTCGAAAAAAAGAAAGAATCCGCCGCGCAACCGGCCGGCCAATATGGATTTCTGGCCCATGTTCGACGAGTGGGACAAGTAGATAAGTCTGTGGCCGGCGAAGCTGAGCTATGTTTGCCGGCATGAACATGACGAAGATTTTCAATAAACTACGTACCGCTGCAGTAGCTGCCTGGCTCAGGCTGAAGGGCTACTGAGAAAGCGGGTCCGGGGAGCTTAGGATGGCCACCTACCAACCCATCCCAAGCTCAACCCGGCACCCTGCCCCTCTACGAAGCGAAAGGGGGAACTTCGTATCGGAGCCCCGCCAAAATACCACACATGTAACACGTGAATGGTGTAAATAGTTCTAATACTGTAACAAAATCCGTCGCCGGCAAAAAAATCTTACGGGAGGTAGTTGACGGTGGTGGAAGAGTCGCTATAGTGTTTCCTCATCGAGCTCAATAGAGCGAGAGAATGATTCATTCGGTGTAGGCATACACCCACCACCTAGAAAAAAACGACCACCAAATCCTGGTGGGTTCTGGCATGCCCAAATGCAAAAGTATTTGCAAAGGTTCCCCCCAGACCCCCCTCCAAAGTAAGTTCTTTACTTCTTCTGCTTTGTATTCTCTTCTGTAGATGAGACAGATTCTTTTCCAAGAATTACTCATCAAGTTAAGTAAGAGAATTAAGTTTCTAACAGGGGTTTAAGGTGAAGTCTGTTCAAAATTCAAAATGGATAAATTCAAACTTTGGACTCAATCCAAATACAATATCTGATTGACGCTGGCGGAAGAACGGGGATAGAATGCCACAGATGACTACTACACCAAAGGGGCGGGGTCAGAACGCCCACAACAAGTCAAAGACAGAACTATCAAAGACTGTCTCTATGGCTCTCGTACAGGAAGTATTCGACTACTGGAAAGAGGTCATGGGCAAGAAGCGCGCAGTAATGGACACTAAGCGCGCGCGTGACATCGGCTGGGCAATTGCTGTATACGGCCTAGATGGAGCCAGAGACGCAATCGACGGCTGCAAGGCCTCCCCGTTCCATATGGGCCAGAACAATCGCAAGACTACCTACAACGACATTACGCTCATCTTTAGAGATGCAGAACATGTAGAGCGCTTTCATGATGAGCTCGATAAGACCAAATCCAGCTCAGCCAAACAGAAGTGGCTCGACTCATGACCAAAGAAGAGCTGATATCTCTAGTAGACCAGGTGCACGCCAGTTACGCCAAAGAGCTCCCTCAGCGGGATGAGGATATAAAGAATCTCTACACCGCCTGGTGGGAGCTACTGCACGACCTGGGATACGAAGAGACAAAGGCCGCGTTTCTGAAGATGGCAGTCTGGGCAGAGTTCATGCCGCGACCCGGAATCATCAGACGTGCCACAATTGATGCCCGTACAAAAATGCCCCAATTCGATGAACCCCTTGTTGCTTGGGGTAAATGGATTACCCTTTCAAAAGAGGTGCATTCTGGTATGCCTCCATCGATACCCGTATCAGATGCACTCAAATTAACTGTGAAGCAGATTGGGGAGCCGGCATATGCCATGCACACCAATTCAGATAGAGAAGCTTTCTGCAAGACATACGAACGTATAGTCAATGAGATAGAGGCAGAAAAGTACGCCGTTCCGCCGGCCCCAAAAAAATCAGACAACAATTGAAGGGTAAATAAATGAGGAACTTTCTACTTGCCATATTGCTGGTGGCTTCTACTGTAACCATTTACAAGATTGCCTATTCGAAGGCCCCATTCCTGTTGAGGATTTTTTGGATAGTTGGCCTGGTAGTTGCAATGAGGGCTTTCATATTGCAGTAAATTCGCTGGCATGATGAAGCGGAACCCCGGACGTCCAGTCAGCGTGCCAACGAAGCCAGTGGTCACCTTGACCCTGCGCGTCACCAAAGAGTTCAAAGAGAAGCTCATAGAACAATCCTCCGCCGTTGACCTGACGCTCACCGCCTACATACAGGCCCTGGTTGAGCGCGATGGGGCGTAAGGCAGAGAAGACCCGCTGGGTAGATAACTTCGTCACCCTCAACATCCGTCTAAAGGGTAGACAGAAGAACGAAATCATCGACTATGCCCGCAAGAAGGGCTTATCAGTAAACGATGTCATTCTGTATGCCGTCTGGGATTTCATCCGCAGAGACAAAGGCATCCCCTCGCCAGGCTCGGCGCAATTCTCCATCCCATCAATCGATGAAACAGTGCTGGCCTACATCAGAGGCGAACACATCCTGCAGCCATGCGGTCAAAAAGATTGCACCAAAAAAATTGTGCAATTAAATGACATGCAATTTTGTGAGACCTGCAATCTCCGCATCTTCTGAATAGCCGAATCGCCGGCCACAAACGCTGCTGCATGCCGAATATTTGCGCGCGCAATCAGTTTAGTGAAATTAGAGATAGAAGATAATTTGTATTTTGCCAACGACAAAACTCGCCAAAATTTTTTTTACCCCCGTACCCCCAAGCTTTTCGGCACTTTTTTGCCCCTTGTGTTTTGAGGCCGGCGAGATATACTTCCCCTTGCCCTCGCCTGGATTGCTTATCGCACGGAGAAATGTGGGAAGGCACGGTTGATTCAGGCGGGGGCCCTTGCCCTTGTAGCTCAGTGGTAGAGCAACCGCCTTGTAAGCGGTAGGTCGACAGTTCAATCCTGTCCGGGGGCTCCATTCGAACCCTTTACCTTGCGTACTAGCTTGTTCACCATATAGACAGTGTGGAAGAAGCTGGGTATAAGCCCTATAGCCAGGAAGTCGGTTATCGTGCTAAGCCAGTCTCTGGTCTCTGTGTCAATCAGCTTCACAGTTACGCCTAGTGGTTCTTTATCCAGAATGCAAAGATAAGAAACCCGACGCATCCGCCGATTACTACTAGATAGTCAATCATTGTTCCCCCCACATCTGTGCGAGCGTTGGTCTAACTGGTTTTATCTTACGCTTTCTCTGTTCCTGTGCCAACTGTCTGCTAGTTAGGCCGGCCCATACCCCATGCATATCGGCAGGTGGGAACTCCAAGGCGTACTCTAAGCACTGGGGCTTCACTGAGCACGATTTACAGATAGCCCTTGCCTGTGCAATATAGGTAATGTCCTTATGTTGTTTGGGGAACATTAGTTCGGTTTTCCCTTTGCAAGCTGCACTGTCAAACCACGTTTTATCAGGTATATCAGTAGACGATTCTGGTGTGGAACTTTTATTACCGTATTTTTGTGTGGGTGTTTTATCTGGAATTCCAGAGCTAGAGTTCTGCATTAACGCACCTTTTTTAGACGAACGGCATAATTACTATCATGTAATTACGTCTCCGGAAAAGGCAAGTAGTTGCTGTAAAAGATGTGGTAGGTGGGGATTGCCTGTAAGAACCGTTCAGGCACAGTGTTCTACTGCGATGAAAAACAAACTCAAGTTCTTTACTGTCTATGTACTCCCTATAGTGTCTGTCTTACTACGCCTATGGGGTATTTGAGACCTATGCGGGATTTGCAAACGTGGAAGGAAAAACGCGCGTTTGTTTTCCCCTCTAATGAGACTTATCTACTGAGTCTTGTTGTGTCTGTCCCGATACCACTTGACAGTGTTTCTGGTGTGGACAGATATCCAGAGCAGGCTCATTGCTGCGAATCCTGGCTTATCGAAGATTACGGCGTACACGAACCATGGGATAGCGGAGGCCAGGACCATTGCCCATCCCCACCAATGGCGCTTTCCTGCGTTATAGAGGCCGGCGATTCCGACTAGCTCCATACCGAAGATAAACCAGGTCCATGCATCCTCAGACAAATTTATCTAATTACCTTCGGGAGGATTCCGGTTTTTCGACGCTCTGGATGACTGTCTGATATGGGGGTCCAGAGTTGGGGTCATATTTAGCTGCGATTGTGAGGGCCTTGACCACTGTGGCTTTTGCCTTTTCCTGGGTTAGCTTCTTGCCATCCGATATAGCCTGCAAGGCACCCAATGCATAGGCTCCGCCAGTGCCGGCGACGTAAAAGCCGGTTGCCTCGTTTATCCAGGAGTAGTCCCCCTCAATCATGTAGATAGTTGAGTTGACTACTGTCAAGATTGTTGAGTCATGTTGAGCAATATGGTCTTTGCTGTCTTTGCTCTCTGGGGGTGAGTAGCCATGCTGGTCAAAGCAGGCTCTCAATGCTGGGATAAATTTAACTGTAATGAAGGAATCGAGCTTCTTTCCCCTCATTCCCGGCGTAGGAGTTGGTGGCTGGAATGCGTGCTGGAGGAGGTTGATTGCCCTAACGTCTCCAGCTGCTCCCAGTATGTACTTCCCATTAGTAAAGACCTTGGATGAGCCTGATGCCAGAACTGACTTTTGGTATGCGCTGCCCGCCTCGTCATAGGAGGTAATGAGGCCATCAGCCCCAACGACGGCAAATCCGTCTCCCTGAACACCAACGAGCGTCGTCATTAGATATTGCCGTCCTCATCGAGGTTGTCAATGATATCTACGAGGATGCGTGCGAGGGTCTCGTTATCGGTAGGGTCAAGGGACTCGATTATTTCTTTGGCAATGGGCGTCATACTGTATAGCCACTGACCATCATCGGTGATTCCAGTGACTTCAATCAGACCTGCCTTAACTAGAGTCTCTAATTCTTTGAGAATTCTCTGATAGGTCTCATCATCCTCGCGCCAACTGCTCATAAGGCTTTATATTCCTTGCCTCTCAGGATTCCCCGGCCGTTATAAATCCACATTGGCTCATAGTTGAACCACTCATCGCCAACCCCGAAAGGCTGATACGTGACTATGCCTAGACCTTGCTGCCAGTTTTCGGCACCCTGAAGGATTGGTCTACCGAATTCGTCCATGCCAGATTTCGTGGAAGGTACTGCGCCGTCCACTCGGCAGAGGCATCCAGGGCTTGCAGCCATGATTGTTCTCGGACCATGGTCGGTGCGGTATGTGCGGTAGGCGAGTTCGTTTCTGTGGATATGTCCATAGATGACTGATATACGCTCGTTGTCCAGATACTTCTTTGTAGTCGAGTTGTTTGAGACAACCTTGTCACCATGGACAACCACTAGGTTGGAGTTGATATAGTGAGCCGACTCTGGGTACCCAGGCAGGTACTTGACATCAAATTCGTCCATTCGGCAAAGGAATGGGACGGACAACACAGGCCAGTTCTCTCTAAATTTATCTACTTTTCCTCGGGTGATGCCGAAAGCTGCCTCAGCGTTTGTCTGGATATATCTGGCCATTCTGGCCTCGTGGTTTCCAGCAATCCATGTGATTTCAGCATGGGGAGCGGCTTCTCTCATCTGCGCGCAAAGCATTGTGGCTCTGTCAATCGATGCCTGAACGAGCTGCTTAAATGGAGCTGCGGTCAAATATTTGCCAAATTCAGCGAAGTCTAGGTTGTCGCCAACCATGACAACCTGCTGGGGTTGCATTTCACGGATTACCTCAAGAGCGACAGCAATTGCTTTTTCGTCATGAATTGGCTCCAACTCGTAGTCATCCAATGATTTACGGTAAAAACCAATCTGTATATCAGGCACTATGACAGCCGTATGCCACCCCTTAGGGGGTGCAGCTTTTGTCTTTGGCTTTTGTAGTTGTATTGAAGGGCCCTGGGTAACCACCGGCCATTCTGGGCCAGTCTCCCATGCAGGACTGAACTGAATAGCCTGCAAATCATGGACCTGAGTATTGCCATCCTCGTCTTTTGTAACCGTCTGATACAACGACACTTTGTTGACAGTGCCAACTTCCGAAATGTCAATACCTTTTCGGGAAAGCATGGCGGCGATATCATTGAGCATCTTCTTGGACTGCTTGTCCTTCTCGCTCTTGTTGGCATCATCCATAATAGACTTTAAGTTTGAGCCAAGTGCTGGTTTCTTCTGAGCTGTGGCTCGTTCTGTTGGTTTCTTCTGAGCCATGGTTACTTACCGCCTTTTTTATTGCTCATGAGCGCGCAGTTGGAGTTGGGGTCCTTGAAGCAGACCTTGCGCTTCTCGCCCAGGTATTCCCTGGATAGATTGATGCCCTCAGAGTTGAGGGCACGAACGATTGACATAGTTGAGGCATCACTCTGAAAAGTTTTAATAATTATTTCCGCAGTCTCAGAGTCCTGCTCATTGACTATTTTGCAAATTTTGCATTCTTTCGGTCGGCCTGACTCGGCCTTCTCGATAAGGTTGGATAGCGCATCTTTCAGCATTTTATTCCCCCGCCTGCTAGTGTTTGGGATAGATGGATGTGGTGGTCTCACTGCTGGTCGCAGTGATTTCCACAATAGTACACCACCGGGAACCCCACGTGGAGATATGTCGTGAAAAATCAAAAGTCAGAAGAAATAAAGAAAGTCCTTGAAGAGGTTCTGGCTTCTACCGGCGGAGATACGGCTGCTGTTGAAAAAGTGCTTCAAGCTCTTGATGACAAGAAGATATTTAGATATCACAAAGGTGAAGACATAAGTCTTTTATCTACTGCTGGAAGAGTTCTGGTTTCTTTGGCTGATGACCCAACAATGACAATTCGAGCAATCTCCGTCTACCTCGACCTGAGCGAAACAATGATTGATAAAACGGTAAAGCAATTGATTGCTGCAGGACTAATTACAAAGACAAAAGTGAACCGACAAAATGTCTATAGATTAAATAATTCTCTGATTCTTTCTCAACCTGATATACAGCAGTTTTTGAAGGCAATCACGCGACTTGGTGGGGAAAAAGATTCATCGCCAGAAGTAGAAGACGACTCACCGTTCTAGGTATCATCTCGTCATGGCATCTGGGCGAGAGATAAAAGTTCCGTACGGGACAAGAATGTACGCAATGCTTTGTTTCGGAAAAATGATTTCTGAACCTTTTACAGCAGATAGGTGCATGTCGTGTATTTCTGGCTACTTCAATAAAATGAGCAGACCAAAAGAAGCATTCAATGGCACGGCAAGGTCTCTTGAGAAGATGGGCTACCTGCGTCAGGTAGATAAGAATTTGTGGTGCATCACGCAGCAGGGGGTTTCTGCTATTAGCGCAACCGTGGCCTACAGGGCGGCCCTCAAGAGCCGACTCCTTGGACCAAGGTATATGGCCGATGTTAGGGCAAAGCTTTCCAACGCCTCAAACTATGTTTTTGGAGTAGACGAAAAAGCTTTAGAAATCGAAGACAAGATTCTTGCGGATGTTGAATACGGCTTCCGCAAGAAATTGGAGTTGCGAAACTCTGCCGATAAGCGAAATATTATGAAGATGCAGGCGGATTAGGGTCAAGACCGTTTGAAACCATCCAGGCACTGAATATCTCATCAGTTAACGGCATGAACCAAACCTGGGACGCGTCCATATCGTCTATGTCTCCAGTTATTGTCCAGCAGATTGGAATCTGCTGTGATGGCGGGCAAACACCCCCGTTGCAGTCCATACCAAATCTGTAGACAAACAGGCGCACCACACACTCATTCTTCCGGTCCCTGCACGGACCGCTTCCTGTTTCGTGGGGGCAGATGACTTCGAGCACCTCTAATTCTGCGCGATTTATACGCAGGATTAAGCGGTGGCCGTCGTTGTGCCAAACCTGCTCGATTTCTTCTTTGCGTGCCACCGGTTACCGTTCCGTTTGGATAAATCTGAAAAAATCACTTCATCCCCCTGGACGAAGAACTTCTCTTCGTGAGAACACGGTAGCACTCGATATTTGCTTAGTGGCGTAATATTTATCTGGTATAAGGGTCTGCCGGAGATTAGTCCTTGGCGACTTTCTTATCTACCTTCGCAAATACAGCGTTAATTTCCTCTTTTGTTAGTTTCCCATCATCGAGGAATGCGCGAGCCAAACCCTCAATAACCGTGGCAACTCCAGCAATGCCGGCCATTAGGACAGCTTGTGTCATTTGGATGCCGGCTATTGCTCCGGCACCGATAACGCCAAGGCCAGAGGCGGCAAACGTGGCGAGAATCCTGAGAAGGATGTTGGATAGTAGTTCTTTCTTCACTTTTGTAATATCCTTGTAGACAAATAGTTTAATGAAACGGTTTCAGTATAAAAATTAGATTTTTACTGAAATCACCCTGCGGGTGTGTCTATTTGTCGGAAGTTACGCAAGTAACCGAGCAGTAGCTCTTTTCACCAAGAATCCGCACCATTCCGCGTAAAGTGCCTTTTCCGCACTTAGCGCAAACAGATGGGGAGCCCTTCATGCCAAGATACTTAACCTGTACACCATAGATATTGGGGTCCAAGGTCTGTGTTCTTGACTGACCTGCTATTGGCTTTGCTGGCTTCTTACCCTTACTCATCGTCAAAAACTCCCTTGGCGTGGTCGCGGATATGCTGGTCGATTTTTTCTTCAGTTCTCTCCACGGCTTTTTCAATCCTGTCGATTGAGCGGCCCAAGGATTTCCCAACTAAGTCAAGTTTTTCAGAGGTAGCCAGATGGTCATTGCGGTTGTCCCGACGACCCTTTTCAACGAAAGCAACGATTATCCCACCGACCATACCGATGACAGCTACCGTAATTGCTTCCATCAAATCAGTGTACATTATTAAAGCTTTCATTAAATAGGTCTTTACCTTAAAATGTTTGTTGTCAGCATCACTCTCCTTCCGGTTCTTGCATATGTAAAAACATCGCAGCAGCAAACGCTGCAAGCGTGCTGAATAGGGCGATTTTCTGGATTGTTCCCGAAAGGGTGAAGTACACCACAATCGAGCCAGAAATCGTGAAGCCCAAGTTCATTATCCCGAACAGGAATTTTTTAATAAATGCTTTCCAGCTCATTACTCTCTCTCCGTCTATTTCCTTGTAAATAGATATTGACTTAATCCAATCCACCCCGTCGCCAGCGATTTCCCCGACTGGCTCGCTTTCTTCTTCATCTTCCCTTTTTGAGGCCTGTACTGACCCAGTAGTTGGCGCAGAACCACCAGACGGTGCCGGAGATGGCGCTCCACCGCTTCTTGTTGGCATTGCCGGTGCAGCAGCAAGAGTTGCTATGGAGCTAACGACACTGACAGCTACAAGCGTTCTTCTGTCGCCTACATTGACTTTTGAATCCACCATGATGTATTCATCAAAGTTTCCGCTAAAAACATCAACCGTATCTTCGAATGCCTCGCGTATTTCTTCTGGTGCATCCTGGACTGCAGCAATAATTTCTGCCGCTTCTTCTTCCGATATTTCGGATTCATCAAGGGCAGAGAAAAGCTCAACGGCCTCAGAGGCTGATATTTCTTGTAGAAGTTCAGGACTGGATATTGCTTCCACTGCTTCTTCTGCCGTAATTCCACCTTCGGTTATTTCGTCTATATTTATTGGTTCTTCTGGGGTAAGATTTTCAGGTGATTCTTCTGGTGTTTCAGGCAATAGTGTTGTTGGGGGCGTTGTCTGGGTATTTTCTGGCACGGACGGTTGAGAAGGACTGGTTGTACTGGGAACAGGCACCGTTGTCTGAGGAGGAAGAGTTGGAGGAACTGTGGTCTCTGGAGGCAGAGTCGTTTCCACCGGAGGAAGGGTTGTCTCAGGAGGGAGAGTAGTCTCCACTGGAGGCAGGGTAGTTTCTACTGGGGGTTCCGTAGTTGTTGATTCCGGCAGAGTTGTGGTTGTCGCAATAGGCGCATAAGCAATAGCAATCGTTAGTTTTTTATATGTGCCCCCGCACGGGTCTCCGAACACGCTATTTGATGCGTTTATGGTTGCAGTCTGTTGCCCAATAAAGACCTGTTCAACTATTTCTTGGCTATTCTGCGCATGACAGGAACCAATCTCCATTTCATTGGGGGTGCCATAGCTGGCAAAAAGAACCTCGCTGAATTGATTGCCCTCTGGGGCGGATAATGTTAACGAGCTGCCCTCAAATGCTGTTCCAGACACATGTTCTGGCCATGGTGTTACCTCTTCGATTACCACCAGTGACATGTTGCTTACGTTTGGTCCGTAACATCCAGCCCAAAAAAGACCATTATCGTCGCCCGATATGGAAATTCTTAAAGTCTCTCCAGGCTGAACCGTTTCATACTCTAAGGAAAATTGAGATTTGATTCTTGGTGGGATAATCCAACCTGAATCAATTGTTGCATTTGGTCCAGAAATTAAAACTTGAACCTTGCCGTTTATCCACTCTTCAGGCCGGTTTACTGCATCATAAGTAAGCAGCAGCGTTGATGGATTTTCTACAACCACATCTTGATATATGGCATTCTGTATGTATGAAAATGTAACTGAATTGGCCGACCATTCACCTACTGACGGCAACCCAGATTGACAACCAGGACCGCCATTTCCCCCAGTCCAACCACTTATTCCTGCTGAAAAATTGCCATTCTGCAGAAGATTTGGCGCCATTGCATGACCGACTGTCATGAATGACACCAGAAACAGTATTGGAATTAAAATTATGGCATTCGGTAGTATCCGAAAAAAGCGTTTAGTTAGCAATTGCTTTCTCCTTACAGAAAGCAATTTTACATTACGCCAAAAATTGTTAGTGGACCAATGTACCTCGCGCCATTATTTACAAGGTACGGTCAGCAATATTTCTTTCTTCTACTGGAACAAGATTTCCGTTGTGGCCAACATTTATATCCTTGCGAACCCACGTCATGCCATAGGTTGTATCGAGATTGTTAATGCCTTCTCTTCTGAGAAGTCTTTCGGCCATTGATTGAAAGCTTGGGTCGTCACTTAGATTGAGATATGAATTGTGATACCAGGGGAGGTCATAAAATGCTGGAGAATTTACAAGCAGGCAGCCAGCCGTTGTCCAGTGCTCCTCGATTGGCGGGTTACTGCAAACCTTTGGCCCAGAAAGACCATATGCATTCACGTTTGCCCCAACCAGCGGCCTATCCACCTCAAGCATCTTCTGCACAACATCCGGCGTTAGCTTCATGTCTGAGTCAACATAAAGGACTGCCTGATAGTTGACAACACCCATATTCTCCTCAGTGCAGTCTTCACCCCAGTGATGACCGGATGTCACTCTGTGTCTTTGTGTGAACTCTCTAATTAGGTTCCTGCCTGTTTCTATTCGAATCCAACGATTGGAGGATGTGACTTTTTCTTGCATATCGTTAACCGAGTAGGTCCAGTAATCGCCATTTACTTGTTTGAGTGCATTAATCACTTCACCGAACGGCTCAATACCCCTGGCGTCAAGTTCAAAAGCAGCAAACCACTTAACATTTGGGAACATTGATGAAATTTGTTTACGATAAGCAATCCAGTCAAGATGCTCTCCGGCATCGCACTTCCAGCCAACAAGTGGCGTGCCAATCACGAAATGTTTCTGGTAATCAATTTCCTTAATCATTGAATTTCTCCATATTGTAAATTATTGCAGTCATTGAATCTGGCGCTTCCCTTTCCCCACGGAAAAATACCTCGGATAGTTTTGCATATCTCGATACGTAATCGGATTCCTCTTTGGTGGCGTACTTTGAGTTCCATCCACCGTCTGAAATTGACTGTAGTAAATCTACAGTTGGGGTCTTGTCGCCATCCTCTGTGTAGCCAAGCCACCAGGCGTGCAGGTCTTCGATTATGTATATCTTGGAGTGTGGGAAGAGAAAAGAGAAAGACGTCTCCATTAATTTTGGCGTATGTCCTCCATCATCAAGAATGACATCGTAACCAGAGGGAAAAAGATTATTCCCCATTTGCGTCCTACTTGATTGGTCAACAACCCTGGTTGTGCATCCATCAATTTTTGGGACATCAAGTATGTCCCAACCCTCAACATGGGCATCCTTGGGCAACCACTCGCGCCAAGCTTTTAGAGAAAAACCACCCTGAACCCCAATCTCCAGAAAAGAAGAGGTTTCTTGTTTATCGATATGGCGCTCATAAACATCCATATACATGTGATAAGTGGATTTATCAGTGCCATGCTTTAGCCCGATGTCATGGAGGCTTGATTCACGATTCATTATCCGTAAAACCCATAATTCCAACAAAGTCCGAACAAACACCGGCATATTTATGAAGGTTTATTTGTCTTTTCCCAGTAAATAATTCAGGCATAACAGCAATAGTGGATTGTCCAGCTGGTGGGTTGCCTGGGTATGCCCATACGTACCCCTTGGAGGTAATTGTGTATGCATCTGTATGGTGAAAAAAGTAGTTATACGACAAACCTGTCATAATCGATAAAGCGGTTACATTCTTGCAGTGAATCCAGAGCGACCCAGAATGAAGCTCAAGCCATGAATTATCTACTTTTGTATTCGCTTCGTCATGCCCAAGATACAGATAATTACCTAACCCCCAAATATCTATCTCAACGTCGTAACCATCAGAAATTGCCGACTCAATATGACTAACTGTGTTTTCTAGGTTTTTGTTTGGCCCTTTTGTGTTGCCTCGATGAGCAATTAGAATCATTTTTCAACCTGAACCCATATCCAGTTTCGATGATTATCTCCAGGTCCAGTTGGACGTATATCGGATTTATAATTCTTAAATCCAATCTTTTCGACTAAATCATTTACTAATGCAGATTCGTCAGTAATACTTACATCGGCATGTCCATTTGTGCTCACTGCTTCATAAATGTTTTCGTAGTAGCCGGCTGTTGGTATTCCTTCCTTGCCGCCATACCCCATCTGGAAGCACAGTTGTCCACCCGGTTTTAAAACCCTGTGTATTTCTTTCAGGATATTAAATCTAACCTCGTGAACACATATGTGCTGGAAACATATGACAGCAAAAACAACATCATACGTATTGTCGTTAATCATCGAAAGATTGTCGCCACTGGTTACGTACAGTTCTGGTTTCGTGACCTTGTTGTGTGCAGTATTCAGTTCAGCTTTTTCAATATTTATGGCAGATATATCAACGCCATCAATCCTCTTGAACCGCTTAGAGAACTTTACGATATTTCTTCCAGGACCACACCCGTACTCAAGTGCAATCTTGCCTTCGGTATTAAAGTCCTTAAAAAGATGGGTGTCGTAGTCCGACCAGTTATTATGAGCATCATAGGAACCAACAACGGGGTCTCTAAAATTTAAAGACCACTGAGAAGCATACTCATCGTAGTATGAGTTCTGCATCGATAAATAATCGCTCTTGTCCTTGCTCATTTCCTGTTCTCCAAGTAGTAGTTGAGGTCTTCTGGTGTTCCAATACCCCACATCTTTGAAACTTCCTTAACCCTTATTTTCTTGCTATCACCGATTGCTTCGTTAAATACGGGACAAACATAAAACTCGTTGTTTGTTCTGATGTTTTTATCAATCATCTGATGCGCATACTTTACGTAGTCTGAACCACGTTTCCAGTAGTAGATGCCAACCGTTGCGTTATCGGAGATTGGATTTTTTTCAGCAACTTCTTCAACAAACCCATCGCTGCCGATTTTTGCATACGACCACTTGGGGTGAGTTGACTTAAAGGTGAGAATTCCACCATCAATTGAATCTGCATCAAACGCATAAAGGCATTCGTTGCTATCCCACTCAATAATTTGGTCAGAGTTAGCAATCAGTAATGGGTTGTCATTATTGATGAACTGCTCTGCTTCGAGTGTTGTGCAGGCCGCGCCCTCTGTCATGCCGCTTATCAGAACAATGTCACAGTCAGGCTTAATAAGTCGTAGAACCTGATTTAGGTTGTACTTAACGTAATGTTCTTCCTGAACTATGAATATGAAGTGCGCATCAATGTTCAGGTTATCAACAACGCACTGAATCATTGGTTTCCCGTCAACCTCAATAAGGGGTTTTGGAAAAGTGTAGCCAGCCTGGGCAAATCGCGACCCGGCCCCAGCCATCGGAATAAGAACGTTCATTTTATGGTTCCTCCATGCAACCTTGTGTTTATCTTGATTGGATATTTGATTAGCAAGATTCAGAAGACCGTTTTTGTCCAGGTCGTTTGAGTCTTTTATTGCATAAAGGTGAGCACCAGACGCTATTGCCCCCTCTCGTCCAATATGTGAATCTTCGATGATAATCGTTGTTGATGGAACTGCACCAACATTGGTCATGCAGCGCCAGTACATTTCTGGATGTGGCTTATGGTGCTTAACGTCTTCATTGCTCATAATATGGCTTACATAATGAAGTACGCCTATTGCGTTAAGTGAGACTATTACCGTTTCCCGTACGGCATTACTGGCAACTGCTATCTTCCACCCATCTTGACGCAATGATTCCATTATCTCTATTGCGTTGTAGTTTCTCGGAAGCCTGCTAAGTATCTCTATAGTTGCCTTTTGCTTGTCGACCCATATTTCTCTATGCAATTCCCTTGGTAGAGCCTTTAATTCAGAAAGCATTTCAAGTTTTTTGCTCGTACCAAGCCCATCAAACTTGGATAGGTGCTCGTCACGTGAAATTATGTACTGCTCACCGTGTTTTGCGAGGGCTTTATTAAGTGATTCGTAATGAACATCTCTTGAGTCAATGAGAACACCATCAAGGTCGAATATGACAAGTTTTTGGTAGCTCATTTTGGTTCCGGTCCTGCGTGTCTATGCCACTTATTGTGTCGCACAATACTTTTACCATTACACTTCATCACGTACTTATTTCTGACACGCATCGACCACTCAACGTCTTCTTCTTCATTCCATACGAGTTCTTCGTTAAGCGGTTCCTCGGCTAGGACATGTTTTTTGACAATAAAAAAACCGCCAGAAATATACATATACTGCGTCTGGGTCCAGTCGTTATAGTCCAGCGACCAAGCTCTCCCGTGACCCGGCTTATCCCATAACGACCAGTCCATCGGGTTTCGCGCACCAGTAATTAGATATTGCGGACATGAGCAAATATCCCAATCTGTTCCAAAAACCTGAAAGTGCTTGTACCAGTCTTTTTCGAAAACGTGATAGTCGTGCATCAAGACAATGTTTTCATATTTAGCTTCTGATGCAAGCATGTTCTTTTTTTTGGTAATCCACCTTGGTTTGATAGTTTCGTCAAAATCAACTATTCTTACGTCTCTGAAATTACTGAAAAAACCGTTTCCTCCACCACCAATAAGCAATATTTCGTATTCTGGGATACGCAAAGAGCGTATTGATTCAAAAATTTCATTAAGACGATTAGTGTCTTCGAATCCGGTCACTATTCCGAAAGTCCATTGGATATCTGGAAGCCTCATAGTTTGTCCTTGATAAACCGCATTGTCGCATCCCAATCGTCCCCACGAGCATCCATTGAAAAATCTTTCAGCAAGCTGTAATTTTCATTTGCTTCATCAACTCGCATTTGTGGCTTAATTAACTCGTTTAAGTGGTGTAGCCACTCTTCCGGAGAATTAGCAACTCTTCCAATTCCCTGTTCTGCTAGATATTGATATTCTGGAGAGTATGAGGCGATGAACGGAATACCGGCGGCAACATACTCAAGCCCCTTAATAAAGGATTTTGCATGATTAAATGGAATATCGTTAAGAGGGATTATTCCAATGTCGATTGGTTCAAAAAGTCTTGGATAGGACAAAATCGGTGCCATACCCATTGCTCGTGACCTTTTCTTATCTATCTCCAAAAGTTCGCTAGCTTCTGGTGCAGACGCGGTATGACCGGAATGATGAAAAACAAGTTGATTCTCTTCTAGAAACTTGTCAAAAAATCCAGATAACTGCTCAAGGTCGTTAGACCTCCAATGGGTAGCCCCTACCCATCCAATTTTTGGCCTGCGATTAGAACGTTGATATTTTTTTTTCCACCTTTGTGTGTCTATGCCGTTCCTGACCAGAAAAACATTGTCTCTGCGTTTACCGTAATAATCAAACAAAAATGGTGTTGAGGTAATTACCGCATCAGCCTTCATTATTATCTGCGCATATATCTCCCTATTTGAGCGCGGATTAACTGATGGGTCGGTTGATTTGTGTGCCATGTTTGCAGGGGAAAGACCATCAAACCAGTCATCAATATCAACAACAAGTTTTTGACCCATGGCTTGGGCTAGAGGCATAACATCAAGAATCTCTTGCTGCATGAGTAGCTTCAGGACAATGATGTCCCAGCCGTGGACGGCCCTGCTGCCATCCACGACCATGCCGAACCCACGATTTTCACTAAAACCTGGAAAACCAACGGTGGTAAACCACCCGCGCTTATTGAGTTCGTTTGACGGAAGTTTGCACCTGTACCATGCACATCCGTTTGGTTGAAGCGGCTCAGTGCCCCACGACCAGTCGTGGGTTAAAAAAGCAACTGTAGGTTTTTGGGGCTTCTTCATATAAATCGGCCTCATCCTACGCTATTTTGGCATCCCTGTACATTAAAGACGTTTTTAAAAATTCTGACGTGGTAAAATTGCACAACGAGCGTGGGGAGAATTTCCATGAGTGCAAAATTCATTAAAGAGACAGCGGAAAGAGCTGCTAGAACCTTTGTTCAGGCGTACCTATCCGTTTGGATGGTTGGCGGTGCTGACTTCGATGGCCTCACAAATGCGGACAACTTCAAGGCTGCAGTGGTTGCCGTTGCCCTGTCTATCGCGATGAGCATGGGTCTCAAAAAGGTTGGCTCCGATAAGGATTCCGCTTCGGCACTTTAAATACTTCTCATAAAAGTATTTAATCCTAATCTACAATCTTTACTGACGCTGTGTGGATTGAGGAGAGGTCTGCCCGATGAGAGCTGGCAAGTACAACATGACATGCGAGCAGGGAACAACCTTTCGTCGTACCCTTTTTATCGAACAACCAGATTTGGCGGAAGACCCCACAGGTAATACTTTTGCGCCTTTTGACCTTAGTGGTTACAACGCCCGGATGCAGGTTAGAAGAACTATAGACACGACGAATTTTCTTCTAGAGCTGACGACAGAAAATGGCGCACTCACAATAAACCCGAGTACTGCAATAAACGAAATATATATTGACGTTTCAGCCAGCGTTACAGCATCTGTATCAACAAGCGGAGTATATGACATCGAGATTATTGACGTCTCCGGAGTTGTGTCAAGAGTTCTTGAGGGCGAGTTTAACCTGAGCCCTGAGGTAACCAGGTGAGCAATAATGTTCCGAATAACGTTGTTGTACAAGAGGAAACTGCCAATAACGTAAACGTTTATCAGGATGCACCAAATAGTGTAATTATCAACGAAGACACAGCCGCAAAGGTTGTTGTCAATCAGGATGCGCCAAATCAGGTAGTTGTAAAGCTGGCAACATCCACTGGTGTTACGAGGCGATTGGTCTATACCCAGGCTTCACCATCTGCCCTTTGGACGATAAACCATTCACTTGGTGGTAGGCCATCCATAACAGTGGTTGATACTGCAGGAACCGTGGTAATTGGTGAGGTAACATATATTAGTAATTCGCAAATAACAGTGACGTTTACAGCAGCGTTTGCTGGGTATGCGTATCTGACATAATCACGAGGGCCTGATGGCAACAAAGTTTGTAACAAATCTTGACCTAAATCAGAATCAGGTCTTGAATGGTCGCTTCCAGGCTCTTTCTAGCGACCCCGTTGCCAACCTATTTGAAGGTTGGATTTACTACAACACCACAACCGACACGCTCCGCATATATGCGGATGGCCAGTGGCAGAATTTTATAAATGGGGTCACTTCTGGTGGGGCTTACTCAACAGCCCTGACAATCACTGAGTCCAAGGGCACTGTAACAATTACGCCAAACCTTGCAACATCAGCAAGCGCTGGCCTTATGTCCGCAAGTGATTTTTCAAAGCTTGCCGATGCAACGTCTGATGCCACCCCAAGCAAGCTAGTTATTCGTGATGCATCTGGAAACATCAAGGTAGCCGACCCAACAGACCCAGCGCATGCTGCCACCAAAAATTACGTTGACGCTGCTCGCTCAGGTCTTGATGTCAAGCAATCTGTAAAACTAGCTACAAATGCTGCGCTTCCAGCATATACATATAGTTCTGGTGTAATTACCGCCTCTGCCAATGGTGCGTTGTCTGTTGATGGTACGACACCTCAGCCCGGAAATAGAATCCTCGTCAAGAACGAAACATCTTCTAATGCTCCGTATAACGGCATCTATGACGTAACCGTAGTTGGTAGCGAGTCTGCTGTATTTGTTCTTACACGCTCAAGTGATGCTGATACTGCCACTGAGCTCAACCCTGGAATGTTCACATTTGTTGAGCAGGGTAGCAATTGGGCAGACTCTGGATGGGTTCTCACAACTGACGGCGCAATAACCATAGGTTCCACAAACCTAACGTTTGTTCAATTCTCTTCAGCGGGACAAAGTATTGCTGGAAACGGACTAACAAAAACCGGCAACACCATAGACGTTGTTGGCACTGCTGACAGAATTACAGCCAATGCTGACTCTGTTGATATTGCGTCAACATATGTTGGCCAAACATCAATAACCACCCTTGGAACGGTCACAACTGGTACATGGGATGCAACCACCGTTGCTGTAACTGCTGGTGGTACCGGCAATGAGTCATTTACAGACAATGGAATTATTTATGGCGATGGCAACAATGCCCTTGATGTAACCGCTGCTGGTACTCAATACCAGGTTCTTCAGGCTGGTGCTGGTGGGGTTCCCGAGTTTAACGCAGTAAACCTCGCCCAGTCTGCGGCCGTAACAGGGCAGCTCCCGGTAGCCAATGGTGGCACTGGAGCAAGTACTGAGTCTGGAGCAAGAACCAACCTTGCTGCTGGTGGTACACAGGGGGCAGGGGTAAGCACTCCGGTTCTTGTAAGAAAAGTTGTAAAAACAATAGGTAATGCTGCCGATACCTCGTTCACTCTTGTTCATGACTTTGATACAACAGATGTCATGGTTCAGGTTTACGAGGTTGCGACGGGCGAAACGGTTATCGCAGACACTATTCGAACCGATAGTGACACAATAACGATTACGTTCTCTTCGGCGCCGGCTAGCAACTCCTACAAAGTAGTCGTAATAGGTTAATTTTCGTGCCTTGAGGGGCGCTTGAGTTACCGAAAACAGTTGAGGCTGGTTTCAAATGACAAAATTTATCGGCACACCCCTACAGGGGACATCCTTCTCTACCGTAAGCGATGAAGCCATATCGGCTCGCATATCCACCGACTCTCAGGCAAGAATAAGAATTGATGCTGGTGGACGCATTACATGGTCAAGCGGAACAGAAGCCGGCGATACTAATCTCTATAGAAGCGCAGCAAATACCTTAACTACTGATGATGTCCTCAAGGCAACTGGGGGTGTGGTAACTCTCACGACAGAAGGTCCTCCGGCTGTATCAATATCCGATGGCGCACTTGCCGTGGATGTCACGAATGATGACCTATATATCCGTTCTGGTGGTGAGTGGATTAAGGTTCCACATTCATTAAATGACCTGAGTGATGTTGTTATCACTTCTCCAGAGGAATTCCAAACGCTCGAATACGACGGAACCAATTGGGTAAATGCGTACTCCTCCGTCGTCACCTACGCAAGAAATGCCGAAGCGACCACGTTGGGAATCGGTACGGTCGTGTATTTGTTTGGCGCGACCGGAGACCACGCAACTGTAAAAAGAGCAGACAATGACTCTGATACTACTTCTTCAAAAACCGTTGGTATGGTCGCCGCACCAATCGCAGCGAATGAAAACGGCCCAATTATTACTCGCGGATACGTAAATGGAGTAAGTCTTTCCACATATTCCCCAGGCGATATTCTGTGGTTGGGTGAGAACGGAGGATTCACCTCGACTAAACCATCCGCTCCCGAGCATTTGGTTTTCGTCGGCGTCGTCGTTCGCGCCACAAGCAACGGAATCGTATACGTAGCCGTACAAAACGGATACGAGTTGGACGAACTGCACAACGTCGCAATCGAGCCTCTTACGTTGGCGAATGGTGACGTTCTTCGCTACAATTCTACAACCGGTCTTTGGGAGAACAGCCAAGTCGTCGGTCCGAGTGGTCCGAGCGGCCCGACGGGACCAACCGGAGCAACCGGCGCTACTGGTCCGACTGGAGCAACCGGCGCAACAGGGACAGCAGGAACAAGTACGGGCTTGACGGTATTCTTGGACGACGCCGGCGGTGCCGGACCGGTTACGGGAG
>Ga0315903_10000465_pt1 | contig 60964 bp, 83 predicted proteins | sample LakEriMetagenome_7_FD_203524 | JGI IMG/M metagenome (GOLD analysis project Ga0315903, IMG submission 203524) | Freshwater fungal communities from buoy surface, Lake Erie, Ohio, United States - Buoy 2 MA119 | ecosystem: Environmental > Aquatic > Freshwater > Lake | place: USA: Lake Erie, Ohio... | reverse complement strand
CCCATCAACTACGGAGAGTTAACATGAACGTTCAGAACGAAAACCACGGCGGCGAGCCGGGACCCGACGAAGTCGAAGATCAGGTTCAGGGTGACAATTCCGATGCCGACGAAGATGACGGCGACGGTGAAGATGGTGACGGCGACGGCGAAGATGGTGACGGCGACGGCGACGACGACTAGCTCGTCTAGCTGTTGACCCGAACCGGCCGGGAGAGGACGCCCCCTTCCTCTCCCGGTTCTTCTTACGGGGGCGATCAACAAAGGGGCACTTTATGAATAAGAAAATCCGACATGCAATTCTGATTGATCCTGCTCAACGCAAGATCACAGTAGTCGAGCTCGGCGATGATGATCTCAAGTCAGCCTATGAGCACATCGGCTGCGAAATGATTGAGGCCGCTGTCCGCCTCCGCAATGGTGACACGCTTTACGTTGACGAAGAAGCGTTGATCAAAAAGGACAGGCCGAAGGGCAAATTCCAATTCGATGGCAAAGGCTGGTTCCTTGGTAAGGGTCTCATCGTCAACGACGTTGAAATCACTGGCGAAGGCAACGAATGGACTGCTCCTCGTTCAGCAGTAATCGACTTGTTCAAGTCGGTTGTGTTTGAAGGGGAATGAATATGTCTGATGCCCGATCGGAATATCTTGTGCGAAATGGTCATGGTGTGTGGGAAATCTGCCGATCGGGCGTCTTTCTTAATCCTGATGTTGATGCTAAAGAAAACGGTGTCAGGTTCATTCTCGCTTGGGCTGATCGACGTGGGGCTTTCCACTGTTCGACAGATGATGTAATTGATGTCAGGGAGTTACCAGAATGAGAATTGAAATCCACGAGAGTGTCAGTCAGCAACCTAACGGTGACCGTGATACTCAGCGTCATCCTTCTTCAGCTTTCAAAGTCGTATTGATCAATGGTAACAAAACTGCGACTTTGTTCAAGAATGACCAGTTTGACTCTTTTAATTGTCATATCGATGGAACTCGCCAAAGTTTTCTCAACGAAGCCCAGAAAGAGGCGTTGCACTTCGGCGAAACTATGGAATGTGACGTTGATATCAATCCGTCGACCATCCCCGATGAGGTAAAAACGTTGAAAGCTCGTATCGCTGCTGATCAGAAGCGTTTGAAGGAATTGCTGGAGCAGCGCAAGGCGGGTTGACCGTGCAATGGCCCTATCGCCAGCCTTCAGAGCGGCCTCAGAGCGCATCTGGCATAGGGTCGGGGCAATGGTAGCCTAACAGGTGGCAGGTCTGAGCGGCTCTCTGAGCTTCTCATATAAAAGGTGAAATCAAATGCTTGAACTCTGGCACATTGCAGTCAAACTTCTTGGACAGGATGAGCCAGAGATTGTCTCTATCACGTCGAACACATTGTCTGGAGCAATGTCAGTCGCTGCTCAGTCCCTTGCTTTCAAACTCGGTGTGAGGAATGAGAAAGGTCACATCATTCCTGCAAGTCTGAGAGTCGAAGCAATTAGCCTCGTTGGTATTGGAAGACAGTGAAACAAAGCACTTGTCAATTGAACTCCCAGGTGCTATGATGAAATCACAATAAGGAGGGCAACATCATGCAAGTTAAATTCGTTCCAGGGTTCATACCAGAAGAAACCATTCTTGAGCTCGTCGTGGACAACGACGTCTGCGAGCGTATTCATTCAAGCATCTGTATGTGGCTTGGGCAGACTTACGATAGCGTGATGTCCTCTGGTATGAGAGGCTGTCCATCACTTGGTGAGTTTGACGATATCACAGCTTGGGCCGAACTCGATTCTGGTCCTGTTTCTGTCAATCTCGAAGTCAACAAGGTGTGCTTGACTTTCTGGAATGAGCCGGAAGGTGACGACCGACTGGACGGACAGCACCCTCATTGGACCTCTCCTCACGATCATCTGTGGATGCTCGCTGTGCCTCGTGTCCGCCAAATCTTGGAAGGGAAACTCGCTTGATGGACTTCGCAGCTGAAAGAGCTCGCATCCGCGAAATGGAAGAATACGGTGTCAAGACGACCCATGCTTGGAACCGTTATCAGGAGGAATGGGACAAAGCTCATCCTGGACGTGCCACCATCAGGAAAGTCTTCGGAACTTTCCTGATGTGGGCATTTTCAATCATCTATTGGGCGGCAATCCTGTCTCCCATAATAGTCTATGTGAAAGGACTGATCAATGTGTGATATCTGCGAAAAGCGCAAGACCCTCGCTTTGAAGGGACTGGAAGCGAAGCAACTCGCCTCTCAACTCGAAGCAGCTCAGATGAATTATCTCGTTGCGTGTTCAGCGAAGAATCGTGCCGCTGCCGATTCTGTTCGCGCCGAATATCATCGCCTCATCGACAACCTGCTCGACCTTCATGCGGTCACTGCCGACCTGAACCATGACATCGCGGTGTCCACGATCAATGCGATCTTTGGTGACGAGCAGGAAGTCTCGGAACATCTTTCTCGATCCTTGAACTGAGGCAATCGTTCGGAGGCGACCGAGCGAGCCCAGAGGAGGCCTCACTCGCGCACCAAGGTTTCAAAAAGGGTAAACGTCGTATTACCCAAGGCGCTTTTCGAGGATCGTTGACACCAGTTGACGGTCCTCTTCTCTTGTCTGATAACGAATGACCTCAAGCTCCTCCAAGAAATCCTGGTCGGTCTTGCACTGACCTCCGTCAGCTTCCACTACCTGTGGGAGCCAGCAAAGCATCAAATACTCGAGTCCATACACGATGTCAAAACAGTGTGACCAACGCCAGTTCATGATCACCTTGTTCCCTGTGGACGGAGCACGGTTCTGCTGGAAGTTTGTTTCATATTGCACGATAAGACGCAAGAGTCGTCCAACTCGTGCTTTGCCGACGCTCGGGTAATCTTCAAAGCATTGCTTCATAAGATCTTCTTTCGCTATCATTCCGCTGAAGTCTCTGCTTCTTGATTTCAAGCAACGATCATACTCTTCCTGGAACCAACGATATAATCTCATTTGGGCTATGACGTTGTCTGGATCCATTAGGCGAAATAATCCCTTCTCGCCATTTCCGTGTGACGGTATAAACTGAGGACCGCGATAGTGTCCGCCGACCCTGCCGAACTGGATATCATAATCTGTCCTATAATACAGGCGGCGACCGTGGTTTTCTATTGGGCGAATGAGCTTTATTGACATGATTTCTACCTTCCGTGATTTTTCCAGTGGAGTCAGGGTCCGATAACTGACAATGTAGCAGGCTGACAGGACATTGTAAATGCTGGAGTTTCTCTGCTGAATGTCAGCGCATCAGGATGTCTCATGGCGGCATACGGTTTGCCGCAAGTTCGGAGGGCTGGCAAGGTGCGGTTTTGGCGTCGACAAGTTGCATTCGGCGGTGGTCCGTTGGCGAGGCCCAGAGGAGCGGGAGCTACAGTTCGGAGCTCTGAGTTTATTTCAGTAGAGTCATAATATAATATAATAATAAACTGAAATAAAAGGGGTTAAGCTGTTGGAATTGTTGGTCAAATTGGCTTTCAGTTTACCAAATTGCTGACTCCACTAAATCTTGACTTGCAACTCAACCTCTCTTTGGGCTATCATGACAGCTGCGATTTCCGACGTTCAATCTCTCGAGCGCCCACGGCCGATCTCTCGCTTACAAGGACCATTCGAATGCCAGACAATCTTCCACGAAAGACTCATATGTTCTCCGCCGTCCAAGTTCAAGACTCCGACGGAACTTGGCGAGTGAAGATTGTTTCTCAACGCGAGAAATTAGACGATCGGGCGAAAGGTATATTCCTCGCCGAATATTCTCAACATGGTCGTATTGGACATGCTGCTCAGGCGGCGGGAGTGACGGCGCAGACTGTCCGTCGACATATGGAAGTTGACCAGGAATTTGGGGAAGCCTGTGTCGAGGCAGAGCACAGCTATCGAGATCGCCTTCTGGAGCATCACCAGTCACTCGTCTTTGAGGGCACGGAGAAGGTCAGCTACGACAGGAACGGGAACATCGTCTCAACGGAGAAGATCTATCCCATCCGGCTCATTGAACTGGAGCTGAAAGCCCACGACGAACGATATCGCGACAAGAAGGAGCTCGACGTCAAAGTCTCAGGTGGTGTGCTGGTCGCTCCTGCTGACGTGTCGTCCATCGACGACTGGGAAGCTCGCTTCGGCGAAGGCAAGGTTATAGAGGGCGAAGCCCAAGAGGGCAGCGACGATTGATCACCGGACGACTCTCTCGGCAGAGGCGTCCTGTCTTCTCTTGGGCTCGGTTGAAGGGCAGCTTCGATCTGTCACTCGGCAGCTTTCTCGGCAGACCGCTCCGATCGCTCACGAGGCAGCTTCAATCTGTCATCCTCGTTCATTCTCGGCAGATCGGTCACTCTCGGCAGATCGGCAGGTCTCGGCCGACGGAGAGATCTCTGCCACAATTCTGCCACAATTCAAAATCGCGCAGTCGATCCGTTCCCCAACCCTCTGCTGTGAGAGAATGATTGCATTTCTCGGTCCAGAACGCAAGTCCTAAAATGCGGATTTCCAATTTATTTTTCAAATCCCATTTTCCGCTTGCGTTCCATCCCGATCTGTGCTAATCGCGCGCGCCCATGCGCCGAAAGAAGGGAGTCCCAAAATAATTTGGTCCAACTGAAAAATAGTGCTTGCGTTCCCAGTTGGGACGTGCCATACTCAAATCACGGTAAGGGCAATGACGCTCACCGCTTAACAGCTAAAGGATAACCACCATGACCAAGCTCGCTTCCACCGCTCGCGTTGCTCCTGCCAAGTCGGCCACTGCCAAGGCCAAGGCCAACGCTCCTGTCCAGCAGTCCAAGGCTCCGGCCTCTGCCCCTGCTACCCCGATTGAAATCGCCCGTGCCAACGTCAGCAAGAAGCTGGAGTCCGGGGTCGGGGTCACCCTTCACACCAATGGCAACTTCATCAAGGGTCTGTCCGCTGAGCCAGTGGTGGCACGCCCTCAGCGCAAGATGCTCCGGGTCATTGACAAGATCATCGGCCATCCGGGCAAGGGCAACTGCATCAAGCGGTTCCACCTCTACAAGGAGGGGATGACTCTCCTGGACTGCAAGGTGACCGAGGGCCTGATCCCCTCCGACGTGACCTTCTACGCTGAGCTAGGCTACCTGACCCTCCGTGATGCGACCGACGCTGAATACGATGCAGCGGTCAAGGCATGGGAGCAGGGCAAGGGCAAGGGCAAGGCCGAGGCCACTGATCAGGCCAAGGTGGCCTGAGGCAGACGGGCGAGGGGCGAGGCGACTCGTCCCTCCCTCCCCGGACCTCCCCCCATCAACGGCGGTCGACAGACCGCCTACGGGAGTGGTCCCGCCCACGTCAACCTGTCCCGTATGAAGAACGAGTAGCCTTCTACAAAAGATGAATGAGATTTGACAATGCCAAAGGTTCTCAATGCAAAGAAAGTCGGCCGTCACCAAGATGGCGCGGTCTATATAGGAAGGCCATCCATCTGGGGAAACCCATTCGTCATCGGAGAGGATGGGGACAGGGACGAAGTCATACAGAAGTATGAGGAACTGATGAGGGGAAGCCCAAGGATGATGGCGGAGGTCAAACGAGATCTTCGAGGCAAAGATCTCATTTGTTGGTGTCACCCCTCCCCCTGTCACGGCGATGTGCTTTTACGAATCGCCAATGAGGAAATCTGAGAAGAGAGCGATGAAGAATAAGCCTTTCTCATTTTTAAGAATCAAGGTGCGCGTCCGTTCACTCCTGGGCTCGTTGGTTGAAAAACAACACTTGCCAGAATCCTTCGTTTGAACTATTATCCTGCATCAGGTTCCACAGGGGATTTGATGTTATGGCTGCTGAGGTTATTGAACTTGGAGCACACGAACGGATGAGTGTTGCCGAAGCACTCGGACTGACGCTCCGGGAGTCGCCTTCCGAAGTATTGATCATCTTTGTTGATGCAGAAGGTGAACTCGGCATTCGGAGTTCAGGTATGGCGAGAAAAGATGCTCTCTGGAATTTGGAAGTTGCGAAATCTATGGTTCTTGAAGGATCTCTTGATGACTAAGATGATCAAGATGCGCTTCAACAATGACTGCTCACTCGCATCCGTAGCGATGGTCACTCGCATTCCATACCCGCGAGTCTTGAAGGCTGCTCTTGCACGAGGGTTCAAGCCCAATGGAGAGTATGGTGCGGATGTCGCTCAGCTTCTGTATGATCTAGGCTGGGATATGGATGTGAGAGTCTACAGTAGGAATAGACCCAGGAGGCCTATTCCTATCGTGCAGCCTTTCATCACCACTGTTCCAAGTGTGAACAATCGAGGTGGATACCACGCGATTGTCGTGGACAGAGGGAGAGTGTTTGATCCGTCGCGAAAGAAGCAGGTGTCTTTTGCGACGTTCATGCGAACGCGTCGCCATATGTATTATCAATTCAGGAAGGACGCAGCGTGAACATCCAGACACCGAGATACCCAGAGAATGTGATCTGGCGACCTCAGGCTGGGAGCCAGGAGGCCTTCCTCTCCTCAACTCCGATCTTTGAGGTTCTCTATCAGGGGACACGCGGCGGTGGGAAGACCGACTGTCTACTCATGTCGTTCGGCATGTTCACAGGACGAGGATTCGGCTCGGGTTGGAAGGGTATTCTGTTCCGGCAGACCTACAAGCAGTTGACGGACGTCATTACGAAGACAAAGAAGTGGTTTCCACAGATTTGGCCTCAGGCGAAGTTCAATCACTCGGAGCATGTGTGGACATGGCCTGGAGGAGAGCAACTTCTCCTCCGACAGTTTAAGAAGGCTGACGACTACTGGAACTATCACGGTCACGAGTATCCATGGATCGGATGGGAAGAGCTCTGTAATTGGGCGACTGATGATGGCTACAAGCGAATGTTCTCGTGCTGTCGTTCGTCCACTCCTGGGATGCCTCGTATGGTTCGTGCGACGACGAACCCGTATGGTCCTGGTCATAATTGGGTCAAAGCTCGCTTCCTACCTGATCGCATGAACATGAAGGTCCGAAAGGATCTTGTGGACGAGGAGGGTCGTAAGGAGCCAGCTCGCCTTTCTATATTCTCTAGGCTACAAGAGAATAAAATACTCCTTGAGCAGGATCCAGAATATATCAGCAAGCTGGCTGCGTCTGCTCGTAACCAAGCTGAGAAAAAAGCATGGCTCGAGGGTTCATGGGACATCGTCTCTGGTGGCATGTTCGACGATGTGTTCGATTCGGACTACAACATTGTCCGTCCGTTCATTATTCCGGATCGGTGGAGAATTGATCGGAGCTTCGACTGGGGCTCTTCCAAGCCATTCTCTGTTGGATGGTGGGCAGTCAGCAATGGCGAAGATGTTCAGCTCAGAGACGGTTCCTGGAGGAGCACAGTCAAGGGAGACTTGTTCCGCGTGGCCGAGTGGTATGGCTGGACAGGGAAGCCCAATGAGGGTCTCCGCATACTCGCCGTCGATATTGCTCGTGGCATAGTGGAGCGAGAGCTCAAGTGGGGCTGGCGCGACCCTCGAGACCCTTCATGGACACGTGTGAAGCCTGGAGTTGCTGATAGTCAGATCTTCGCTGCTGAAAATGGCAACTGCATCGCTACTGACATGGTCAATCGAGTTCGTATGGACGATGGTCTTGTTTACAAGGGGATCAAGTGGGTTCCTGCTGACAAGAGGGCTGGCTCTCGTGTGACTGGTTGGGATCAGATGAGGCGGATGCTCAAGAACGCACATCCATCTCCTCTTGGGCCTCGTGAGAAGCCTGGATTGTTCGTCTTCGACACCTGTGATAACTGGATCAGGTGCGTTCCTGTATTGCCCAGAGATGAAGATGATCCAGATGACGTCAATACAGAGGCCGAAGATCACAATGCCGATGAAACTCGGTATCGTGTTCGCTTCTCTGGAATGATGACGAACGGTGGATCGACAACTGGACACTACTAATCTATCGACGAAACTTTACCCTTGTCAAAGTTCCGTCGGTAATGTATTATCGTTTTCCATAGCAACTCGCGGTCTGGAATCATGGTATGAGCACCTCTGATCTGTCATCAAAGCATCCAGAATTCACCATCCAATTTGAGAATTGGGTGCAGATGCGCGATTCATATCAGGGTGAGCGTCAGGTCAAGAGTAAGCGAACGACTTATCTCCCAGCGACGTCAGGTCAGATCGCTGATGGGATGACGCAAAGCACTCAGCCAGGATGGCTCGCTTATGAAGCATACCTGAAGAGAGCTCGTTTCCCGAATTTTGTTCGTGAGGCTGTGCAGACTGCAATCGGAATGATGCACTCGCAGCCACCGAAGATCAAGTTGCCAAAATCGCTTGAGAATATTCGCTCTTCGAAGGGCGAGACCATGCCTCAGCTTCTTCGACGGATTAATCAAGAGCAGTTGCTGACAGGTCGTATTGGTCTTCTCGCTGATATCCCAACAAAGACATCAGATCCCCTCCCATACATCGCTTCGTATTCTGCTGAGCGGTTGATCAACTGGGATGACGGAACAGTCAACGGTTTGGTTCCACAAGTGCTGAATTTCGTGGTTCTAGACGAAAGTGAGTTTGAACGATCAAACCTTTCGTTCGGTTGGCAAATCAAAGAGAAGTATCGTGCGCTCATTCTTGGCACTGTTGATGGCAATGAGCTAGAAGGAGCTTACAAGTTCGGCGTTTTTGAAGAAAAGGCTCCTGACTTTAATGAATCTAAGCTGATTGCTGCGAGTATTCGTGGAAAAACGCTCAATAAGATTCCTTTTGTCATCATCAATGCTTCTGATCTGGTTTCTGAAACTGACGAACCGCCATTGATGGACCTCTGCAACCTCTGCATGACTATTTATCGCGGAGAAGCTGACTATCGACAGAACCTGTTCATGCAAGGACAGGACACTTTGGTGATCATCGGTGGTGCCCAAGATGAAGATGAGACTATCCGGACTGGTGCTGGCTCTCGTATTGAGGTTCCGATTGGTGGCGACGCGAAATATATCGGCGTCGAGAGCGACGGCCTCTCCGAACAGCGAGAATCTCTTGAAAATGATCGCAAACTCGCAGGTTCCATGGGAGCCCAGTCACTCGATACCGTATCACGCGAGCGCGAGTCAGGAACAAGCCTGAATATCCGTATCGCAGCCCGAACTGCTGATCTTAACCAGATCGCTTTAACTGGTGCGGCTGGTCTTGAGAAGATTCTACGAATCTGTGCAGAATGGGTTGGTGATAACCCTGACGAAGTTTCAGTAGAACCGAATCTTGAGTTTGGTGATCATTCTCTGAGCGGTCAAAGCATGGTTGAAATGCAGACTGCTCGTAATCTTGGCTTCCCGATATCTGCTCGTTCAATGCACCAGATTGCGGTTGATCGTGGCTTGACAAAGCTCACTTTCGAAGAAGAAGAGAAGCTGGCGAAAGAAGAGAAAGACAGCCCATTCAAACGTAGCGAAACCGGAGACAGAGCTCCACAACAGAATCCAGGGAATGGTCCCTCGGATAAAAAGTCGGGTGACCCGACAAAGAAGGAAACTAAATAATGGCAATCGAACTTCAGTATGACAATCGCGACGCACTGCCGGAAGCATTTCGCAGTGATGCCGTCTTCAATGAACTCTTCACAGTCGGCTCAGACGGCAAGGTGATCTTGTCGGGTGTGACTGGCATGAAGACCCAGAAGGATGTCTCGGCCGTGCAGGAAGCGCTCCGCAAGGAACGCGAAGATCACGCGAAGGCTCGTGACGCGCTGAAACCTTGGGGCGAGTTGAAGGCAGATGAGGTCCTTTCCCAACTAGATCGCATCAAGGAGCTCGAAGCCGCTGCTGGTGGAAAGCTCGACGAAGCGAAGCTGAATGAAATGGTCGAGGGTCGTCTGTCCCAGAAGACCGGACCTCTTCAGCGTCAGATTGAAGCGCTCACAAATGAGAAGACAACTGCTGAAAAAGAGCGTGATGCTCTGAAAGGTCAGTTGGAAGCTCGTGATCGAAACGATGCCGTTCGTGCCGCTGCGACTGAATCCAAAGTTCACCTCACTGCAATCCCCGATATGGAGATGGCTGCTTCTGTCATGCTCGAAAAAGACGCTGATGGAAAGCTCGTCACCAAGAACGGGATTGAAGGTCTCACTCCTGGGCTCGGTGTCAAGGAGTGGACGAAAGAAATGCAGAAGCTGCGTCCTCATTGGTGGCCTGAAAGTGTCGGTGGTGGCGCTGGTGGAGCGAATGGTGGAACTGGCTACACTGGGAACAACCCGTTCTCTGCAGAGCACTGGTCCATGACTGAACAGGGTCGTCTGTTGACTGAGAAGGGCCGTGACTTTGTCGATAAGTTGGCGAAGGCTGCTGGAACGACAGTTGGTGGGCAGAAACCTGCTCTCAAAAAGTAATTGAAAAATATCGCTTGCGCCATGCTCCAAAATGAAGTATGGTGCAATAACCTCAGTCGTGGAGAGGCTAAATTCCACGAGTAGCTATAGGCGTGACCGGACAGCGACCGGGAACAGTGCGGACGCGGGATAAGCACTCTAAATAATCCCGCACAAAATTCAGCGAGCATGGGCTCGCACTACCGACCACAGGCATGGGTTCTGCTGTCGGATTTCCCTGAATCAGCCATGTGAAAGGAGAATTCAATGGCAGCCGGACCAATGACTCGGGTGAGCGACGTAGTCGTCCCCGCAATTTTCACCCCCTACGTCCAACAGCTCACTGAGCAGAAAGCCCGAATCATTCAATCGGGTCTTGCGGTTCGTGATCCAGCGATTGACACACTGCTCGCAGGTGGTGGTATCACTTTCAACGTTCCTTCGTTCCGCGATCTGGACAACGACGCTGATCGCGTATCGACCGATACTTCGACCCCGTTCGCCTCCGCAGATGCTTCGCTTCCTGCTGGTGTTGCTCGTCCGCCGGATCCGCTGAAGATCCAGACTTCCCAGGAAGTTGCAGTTCGTCTGAACCGCAACAACTCTTGGTCAAGCTCTGACCTCGCTGCGTCTCTCGCTGGCCGAGATCCCATGGAAGCGATCGCTGATCGCGTCGCTTACTACTGGACTCGTCGTCTTCAGGCTGCTTTCATCGCAACCTGGAACGGTGTCATTGCGAACAACGTCGCATCGTTCTCCAGTGATTACGTGAACAACATCTCTGGTGCTGCGTTCCTTGACGGCGTGACCAACTTCTCTGCTGAAGCATTCCTTGATGCTGCCCTGACGATGGGTGACTCGATGGAAGGTCTCACGGCTGTCGTTGTTCACTCGGTCGTCTACAACCGTATGCAGAAGAACAACCTCATCGACTTCATTCCCGACGCTGAAGGGCGAGTGAATATTCCGACCTTCCTTGGTCGTGAAGTGATTGTCGACGACGGTGTTCCTCGCACTGGTAACGTCTACGACACTTGGCTCTTTGGTGGTGGCTCGACCCGTCTGGGTGTTGGCACTCCAAAAGTCCCGACTGAGGTTGAACGTCGTGCCGGTGGTGGTAACGGTGGCGGTCAGGAAGTGCTCTACTCTCGCGTTGAGTGGACTGTCCATCCTGTCGGTCATGCGTTCATCGGTGTTGCTCCGAGCGGTGGTCCTTCCAATACTGGCACGGCTGGCGCTGACCTTGACGAAGCTGCTTCCTGGAACCGCGTCTACCCTGAGCGGAAACAGGTCAAGTTCGCCCGTCTCGTCACTCGTGAAGCATAATCTGTGGGGCTTCGGCCCCACAGGCAGCTTCTGCCAATCGTAACCCGGATCACTGAAAGGAGATCAAAATGCCAAAAGGTCTTCCGCGCTCTATGTCTCGCGGCACTCCTATTCGCCAAGAGATTTTGAAACTGGTATTCCCAGTTCGAAACCTGACGTTCAACATCACGGGCGTCGCAACGACCATCATGTTCGCTTCTCTTCCAATCGGACGACTCCCTGAAGGTGACGTCAGTATTCTGGGAGCGGCCTCCTATTTTGCTATCAGTGGTCCTGGTGGCAGTGCCAACCTGACTGATACTTGGGATGGCTCCATGGCGATCGGCACGGCAGCGACAGCTGACAACGCTCTCGCAGGTGCTGAGGTGAACATCATCCCATCAACAGCCCTCGGTGCAGCGGTGGCTGAAGTTCACAGTCGTCTTCGTGCGGTAAACGCCACACCGTTCATTATCGACAACAGAGCTGGCAACTTGAACCTGAATTTGAACGTTCTTGTCAACGCTGATGCCGTGACTGCCGCTCAGACTGTAACTTTCAACGTCAATGGTGAGCTGACTCTCTTGCTCGCTGTCCTTGGCGATGGTTAAGGAGAACGAACATGGCTTCTATTGATAAAGATAAGGTCAAGTCAGCTCTTGAGCAGCTTGACCCCTTGGATGACAATCAGTGGACAGCTGATGGTGCTCCGAAAGTCGAGACTGTCTCTGCTCTCTTGGGCGAGAAGATCACTCGACAGGACATCGTCAACGCTGTTCCTGATTTCACTCGTGATAAGGCCGGACAGCCTTTGGCAGAGCAGCCCAAGGATGAAGAGACCTCTGATGTTCAGGAAAATCTGAACGACGAAGAAGACGATGACAATGATGCTGAGCAGACTCAGTATGAAGGTGTTCCCGAAGGCTTCGATCTTGCAGAATTTCAGTCTTGGCTTGCTCAGCAGAAAAGCGATGATCTTGAAAAGATCGCTGCTGACATTCGCGAGAAGCAGGGTGAACTCTCTGTTCGTCAGAACAAGCTGAATGAAATGGTCACAGGGTTGAAGACGGCTGCTGGTCTTGTCAAGATGCGAATCAAGACAGACTTCAAGAATTCGTCTGACACTGAAGCGACCCGAAACTACATCGCTGCTCAGGCGAAAGCTCGAGCAGATCGGATGGGAGTTCGCAACACGATTCTTCAAGGTTTGAAGATCAGCGAACTCGAGTCTCGTTCGCCTCTGGATGCTGCAATGTCACGAAAGACGTCTCGTGGAACTCAGCGTCCTGCTCGTCCACTGATCAAGTGATAAACTGGAGAGATTGCAATGAAGCGATTCGCAAGTCTCTCCAGTCAAGATAACCGCCTGAAGAGCAAACTTCAGGCGGTGCTTTTTCATTCTCGAAAAGACAATAGGGATCTGCGTAAGAAACGTCTAGGTCCCCAGCTCATTTCAAACATTGATTTTAATCCAGTGACTGGATGGTCTGTCACTGGCGAATCTACTCTTGCTCCAGGCGAAGCGAGATTGATATCTTCTGCTGGAGCGGCATCCTCTATCGATAGAGCTGATCTCACTGGACTGTCTCTCGATAAGTTTTATCACATAACGATCGTAGTTTCCGAATATGTCTCAGGAAGTCTTGAGCTGGATGGGGTTTTCGGAAATAACATCCTGATCGGGGCTGCGAATGGAACGTTCAACAGGAAGTTGAAGCCAGTCGCTGCTTCTGGAACTCTTTCTCTTTCGAATATTGCGAATATCACAAATCTTAGAATTCAAAGTGTCTCAGTTCGGAGGATCGGCTAATGCCTCTAGTGATTGAAACAGGTGTCGGGATTCTCAAAGCAAACGCTTACGTGAATATCGCATACGTCACGAATTACTTGACTGATCGAAATCGTCAAAACGAGAACAATTGGACCGCTGCCGTAACCGCTGTCAAAGAAGCTGCGATCATCGCAGCCACAGATTATATCGACAAGCGTTTCGGTCCGCGTTTCAAAGGTCTTCCTGCGATCTTCTTTGACGAGACATATGCAGTCGCAAGTTTGAACTTCACTGGAATTCCTGGTCTCAATGAAACCCTGTTATTGGGTGATAATACCTACAAATTCGTGAGTTCGCTGACTGGAGCCGCCTACGAAGTTCTTCGAGGGGCAACTGGTGCGCTGAGTGCTGCGAACCTTTTGGCCGCTATTAACGGGGCAGCGGGGGCAGGTGTTACCTATGGCCTCGGAACCCCTCAGAGCCGCCACAGTAGCGCAACGCTGGCAGGGGCAGTGCTTACCCTAACCGCCAAAGCGCAAGGCTCCAGCGGCGCTCTGACGGTCCTCCAGGGTCCGGCTACAAACGTCACGACAAATCAATTCAGTGGTGGATCAGACGGTGGTCTTCAGCCTCTGTGCTGGCCCAGAACATCTGCTTATGATCAGCAGGGTAACGAGATTCTCGGAATCCCTGATAAATTGAAACAGGCTGTTTCTGAATATGCCGTTCGAGCAGTTGCAGAATCTCTTCTGCCAGATCCAACGGTAGATCCATACGCGGGTCGCGTCAGTCAGCGAACTGAAACAGTTGGACCGATCACTGAGTCAGTGAAGTATGATTCAGGCACAGTCGGGACAATGACATTCACACCTTACCCTTCAGCGGACAAGCTCCTCAGCTCACTCCTCTTGGGCTCTGGATCAGGAGGAGTTATTCGTGGTTGACTATAATCGTCTTGCTCAGACTGCCGCACGTCTTGTTAAGAACAACGGTCGTAGTATCACGTTCGTCAAGTTGAACGAAGCTCCAGTCAATGCAAGTCGACCTTGGAAAGGACCAGCGAGCGGCGGAGAGATTACTCTTGCTTTGAATGGTGTCTTTGTCCCTCCAAACACAGTTCGTCAATTTGGTCTAACTGCTCTTGGTGAAGGGACAGAATTTAAGGATCTCGTTGCTTTCAGTGAACAGATCATCATCACTGCCCAAGGTGAGAACGATCTGCGAGAATTCACCAGTGTTGTTGATAACGGAGATCGTTGGGGAATCATCGGTCTTCAGGTATTGAGACCGGGTCCGACGACCCTGCTCGCTTTTGTTGGAGTGCGCCGATGAGCCTCACTCACCAGCAAGCCCGTGACGAGATCCTTGACGTTTTCAAAGCGGCATGGGATACGACTGGCTATCCGGTGCATTATGAGGACGTTCGAAAGCAGCGCTCTAAGAATGAAGAACCGTGGTCCACCGTAACTCTCAAACATGCGAGTGGTTTTCAGTCAACTCTCAGTGGGGTAGTTGGCAGAAGGACATTCACAAGGTTGGGATTTATCACGGTTCAGATATTTACGCCAAATGGAAAAGGCTTGCAAGAGGCCTACGATTTGGCTAAGGTGGTGTCCGACGCCTTCGAAGGCATCAGCACTCCAGGTGGAGTGTGGTTCCGTAACGTGAGGTTGAACGAAGTCGGGCGTGACGGTGAATTCTTTCAACTGAATGTCGTCGCCGAATTCCGCTACGACGAAGTCAAATAAGGAGGCTACTATGCCACAGGTCAACAAGATCGACTCCAACATCACGGGACTAGCCTATGCTGAAGAAGCCAGTCTCGGAGTTCTCGGCGGTTCACCCGTTTGGAACCGGCTGGAGCCGAACAGCTATGATGATTTCGGCGGGGAAGTCACTACGGTTTCTCCAAACCCGATCAACCCTTCTCGCCAGCGCAAGAAAGGTGTGATCACGGATCTTGACGCTTCGGGTGGATTCAACCACAACCTTTCATTCTGGAATGCTCAAGATCTTCTGCAGGGTGTCTTTTTCGCAGACACTCGACAAAAAGGTCGCCGCGTTGTTACGGCTGTCGACATTGACTTGGCGAACCCTGACGAATACGAAGTTGCGAATACGACTGGCTTCTTGGTCGGTTCTTTGATTCGTGGTTTTGGTTTCACCAATGCTGCTAACAATGCTCTCAATGCTGTCACAGCGATCGTTTCAAACGTTTCTGTTGAAGTCGCAACTGGCCTCTTGGTAACTGAAACTCCTCCGGCTGGTGCTTTCATTCAAGTTGTTGGAAACCGCTCGGCAGTCGGTGATATCGACGTTGATGCTTCTGGTGATCTTCCAGCTTTGACTTCTACCATTCTCAACTTCACGACTCTTGGTCTTGTTGTTGGTCAGTGGATTTTCATTGGTGGTGATCTCACAGCTAACCGATTCTCGAACGCTGCGAATAACGGGTTCAAGCGAATTCGTTCTATCGCTGCAAACCGCCTTGTCCTGGACAAATCGGTCCAGACGATGGTGACTGAAGCGAACACAACTCTTCTCATCGATCTCTACTTCGGTGATGTTCTTCGCAATGAATCTGGTTCAACCATCAAGCGTCGTTCTTACACTGTGGAACGAACTCTTGGCGCTCCGGACGATGCTGCACTCGCACAGATCCAGAGTGAATTCTTGCGTGGTGCTGTTCCCAGTGAATTCACTATCAATGTTCCAACTGCGAACCTTGTCAATTTCGACATGTCGTTCTTGGCAGTGTCCCATGAACAGCGACTTGGAACACAAGGTCCTCTTCAGACCGCTGTGGTGAGTCAACGGAGAGCAAACGTCTTCAACACCTCGAGCGATTTCTCTCGTATCAAGATGGCTCTCGTGTCAGATACAGAAGAGGCTCAGACTTCTCTGTTCGCCTTCATCACGGAAGCGACTCTTACGATCAACAACAACCTCTCTGCGAACAAAGCAGTTGGGACTCTCGGGGCATTCGATGTCACTGCTGGAACTTTCGAGGTCAGCGGAAACATCACTGCCTATTTTGGAAACGTGACAGCCATTCAGGCTGTGCGAAACAGTGCCAACGTCACTCTGGACATGGCGATCGTCAAGGAAAACCAAGGCATCGTCATCGATATTCCTCTCGTCTCCTTGGGCGATGGGCGTCTGAACGTCGAGCAAGATCAGCCGATTACGCTCCCGCTCAGCATGGACGCTGCCACTGCTGAAGATCTGGCGACTGGTATGGATCACACCATGCTTCTCACCTTCTTCGCTTACCTTCCGAACGCTGCCGACTAATTGTCGGTGATCTTTAGAAAAGGAGAAATGATATGAATACGATGTTCGACCAGTTCGAAACTGATCCAGTCCTTGAAGCTGAAGGGATCTGGATCGATTACGGGGCTTTCCGGGTTCAGATTGCTCGTGCAGGTGGCGGGAACAAAAAATACCTGTCTTATGCAGAAGCTAAGACCAAGCCTTTCCGTCGTGCGATCGCCGCTGGGACAATGCCTGAAGAACGTTCTCGTTCGCTGCTCTATGATATCTACGCCAAGACCGTCGTCTTGAATTGGCAGATCTCTGATGGCGAAGACAAGGACGGAAACACCAAGTGGAAGAACGGTATCCACAAGAAGGGTGGCGGTATCCTGGAAGTTACGCCCGAGAACATCGCACTCACTTTCAAGCTGCTGCCGTCCCTCTTCATGGATCTTCAGCAGTCGGCTGAAGGTATCAGTTTGTTCCGCAAGGAGGAGATGGAGGCAGACGGAAAAAACTCGTAGAAGTCCTGCTCTATTTCCTGGAGCAGGGGGCTGTCGAGCAAAAGATCATGCAGCAATGCCTACGGGAAGGGATCCCCTTCCCGGACCGCATTGCAAATGCTCCGGAACTCATAACAGGTCTAGAACTATATTATCTAGCCTTCTTTGAGCTCTCCGACAGTCGGCAAATAGGGATGTCATTGGGTCCTATTCCTTGGAAGGTCATTCATGACTACTGCAAGGCTTATGATCTCAATGATGAACAAACGGAAGAGATGCATCACCACATAAGGGAGATGGACTCAGCCTATCTGGAGCATCACAGGAGAAAGAAATAAGTGGCAACCCTCCTCCAGTTCTCTCGTAACATTCGGAAGCTCGGTTCTAGAATCGAGAATAATTCCGTTGCGCTGACAAAGCGCGTTGCGAAGAGAGCTCTGGTAGCTCTGGTTGAGGGGACTCCTGTTGATGAAGGTGACGCTCGTTCGAACTGGCGTGTCTCCTTGGGCAATCCGACACGTTCAGTAATCCCTGCATATTCTCCGGGTAAGAAACTCGGCATTGGTGAACGGCAGAATGCTCGTGCCACTATCCAAGCCGGGATCGCAACTATTAATCAACTTCGTGTTGGAGCGAAGCGTGGTTCCGGTCAAGCTGGGACTGCGCTCTTCATCACAAACGCAATCCCATATCTTGGTCGTCTTCGTGATGGGTCTTCATCACAACAACCGAATGACTGGGTTGAAATAGCACTTCTCGATGCCCAAGCTGAGATTGCTCAGGTAAGGCTTCTGGATAGAACGGTGAGCGCTGAATAATGGCAACAGAAACCATTGACATCATCGTAAGAGAGAACGGAGCTCGGGTTGTCAAGCGCAACCTCGAGGAGATTGGCGCTGTCGCTGAACGCTCGGTTCGCGGTCTTCGTCTTCTTCAGAATGCTTTGTTCGTCCTCGGTGGTGCTGGTCTTCTGGCTGGCCTGACTCGTATGCTGGACACGCTGACGAACTTCGAGAACCGACTCGTCCTGGTGACCAAGAGCACTCAGGAACTGAATGCTGTTCAGGAAGAACTGTTCAACATCAGCAACAGGACTCGTTCGAACTTCGAGTCCACTGCTGAAATCTACACTCGTGTCGCCCTCGCTGTTCGTGAACTCGGTTTGTCACAAAAAGACACATTGAATTTCACTGAGACTTTGAACCAAGCAACTATCCTTTCTGGGGCGAGCAGTCGTGAAGCTAGTGCTGCATTGATTCAGTTGTCACAGGGCTTGGCTTCTGGTCGACTGAACGGTGACGAACTTCGTTCTGTTCTGGAACAGCTTCCATTTGTCGCTGACGTCATTGCCAAGCAACTTGGAGTGACTCGTGGTGAACTTCGTAAACTCGGTTCTGATGGAAAGATCACTACAGACATTATCATCAATGCTTTCCGAAACGCTCGTGAAGAAATTGCTGGTAAGTTCGCCCAGACCGTTCCAACGATCAGTCAGGCTTTCAGTGTTCTCAGAACAGAAGCTCTTCGTCTGCTTGATGCTTTTGATGATTCTACTGGAGCAAGTGAAGCTGTCGCTCGTGCGATCATAGCTTTGTCAAATTCACTGAATGTTCTTGTCGGTGCTGTAATCGCCGCAATCGCTGCTTTCGCTGGTTGGAAGATAGGAACTCTTGTATCTTCTTTAGCTTCATGGCTTGCTATTCAGCGTCAGGTTACTGCCGCTGTCGCTGCTGGTAATGCAACTTTGTTGACTGCGACTGGTATTGAGCAAGCGAAAGCTGCGACTGCTCTTCAAGCGGCTGCTGCTGAGAGTGCGAATGCTGCTGCTACTGTTCGTTCAACTCAAGCTGATCTTCTTCAACTTCAAACTCAACGTTCTCTACTTCTTCAGCAACAAGCGTCTATCGCAATCGACACTCAGCGTCGTATCGCTCGTGATGCCTTGACTGGTCGCTTCATCGCATACAATGCAGCGGTCGCTCAAAACATCCGGACTAACATTGCTCTTCAGCGAACCGAGACTGCTCTTCTTGCGACCAAAGGTCAACTGACAGGTGCTTTGGCTGCTCAAACCGCTGCGACGAACACTCTGACGGCTGCTCAGAGCCGTGCCACAGTGGCGAATGCCGCCGCTGGTGGCGTCCTAGCACGTCTGAGCACGGCTTTCCCAGGTCTCGCAGCAATCGTTCGTGGTGTCGCTTCAGCTTTCACGGCTCTCTGGGCTGTCATTATCGCTAACCCAATCGGTGCGATCATTGCTCTTATCGCCGCTGTCGTTCTCGCTCTGGTGTATTTCTCTGATCAGATCGGTGTGGCTGATAATGGGCTTGTCACTCTTCGTGATGTAGGTATCGCCACTTTCCAATTGATCATGGAAGCTATCGCTCCAGTTGAGAAATTCCTTGTGGACGTCTTCGGCCCTGCGTTGAATTGGGTCGGTGAGAAGTTCACATGGTTGTGGAACAAGATAGTTGAGATCCTTGGTTGGATCGTCAATGCTGTCAAGACTTATATCAACATGCAGATCGGTCTCTGGGTCGGTCTGGTGAACAGCGTTGTCAAAGCGTGGGATATTCTTCCCGCTGCTTTGATGGACGTTGGCAAGATGGCAATCAATGGATTGATAACTGTCATTGAGACTGGGATCAATGGTATCCTCGCCGCAATCCAAGGTCTGCTTGACTTTATTGGTCAGGCCGCTGTCGCAGTCGGCAAAGAGAACCCGTTCGCTAACTTGATTGGAAAAGTTGATCTCAGCCAATATCGTCAGGAGTTGTCTGGTGCTGCTTCTGAAGTCGGTCAGATTTTCAGTGAAGAATTTGGTAGGTCTCTAAACACCGATTATATCGGCAATGCTTGGAGTGCAGTTCTTGCTCGTGCTCGTCAGGTTGCCCAAGAGAGGCTGGCTCGCACGAATGCTGATCTCAATAAACCAGGAACTGCTGGAACGACTCCAGGGGCTGCTGGAAGTGGAAGTGGTGGTGGAAAGACTTTTGAACAGATTGTTCAAGAGCTCACTCTTCAGAATGAATTGCTTCGTGTGAATGCTGCTGAGCGTGAGAAACTACAGGCAATCATCAAAGTTGAAGAAGAACTCAAACGGAAGTTGACTGAGACCGAACGTGCTCTGGTTATGGAAATTCTCAACGAGAACGAGACCTTAAAGAAAGCCGCTGAGATTTACCAATCTGTTCGTGGCCCTGCCTACGAATATGAATTGACTCTTCGTGCCCTCAATGAGCTCCTTAAAGCTGGCAAGATCAATCAAGCTGAATTTACGAATGAGGTGATCAAGGCTCGTATAGAATTCCTCAACTCTCAAACTGACATGGCTTCTGGTATGGAGCGAGGGTTCTTAAAGATCCTTCAGAAGACTGGCGACTATGCCACTCAGATGGAAAATATCATCACGACTGCATTTGATGGCATGTCGTCGGCGATTGCTGATCTTGTGGTTGATGGTGAAGCTGACTTCGGCTCTCTAATCCGCTCTATCAATAAAATGATCATTCAGCTCGTTGTTTCTCAAGCGTTCCAACAACTCTTCGGTGGCTCGGGGATTGGAGGAGGGGCTGGAGGTCAGGCTGGCGGGAATATATTCGGTTCTCTGTTCTCTGGTTTCAAGAGCCTATTTGGTCTTCAAACTGGTGGTTCATTCACTGTCGGTCCAAACACTGGCATCGCTCCTCTGCCTAATGGTGGGAATGATAACAGACTGGTCGCTTTCCGCGCTCAAGATGGAGAAGAGGTTTCGGTCACCCCTCGTGGACAAAGTGGTAGAAACGGTGGAGCTTCAAACCAGACGATTGTGAACTTCAATATCACAACTCCTGATGTAGCAAGTTTCCGTGCTAGTGAGTCTCAGCTCTCTGCTAAGGCTGCTCGTATGATCGGTCGCGGACAAAGGAATATGTGATGGCTTTTCACGAAGTTCAATTCCCCACAGGTATCTCCAAAGGTTCTTCCGGTGGTCCGCGTCGGATGACTGACGTTGTGACTTTGCGATCTGGGTTCGAGCAACGGAACAGCATCTGGCAGCATTCTCGTCGTAGCTATAATGCTGGTCTTGGTTTGCAAGATCTTAAGGATCTGTATGAGACAATTGAGTTCTTTGAAGCTCGTCGTGGGAAATTGCATGGTTTTCGCTGGAAAGACTGGGCTGATTACAAGTCAAAAGATCCTATAACAGCGACAACAGCAACTGACATTCAGATCGGTGTTGGTGATGGGACTACGACTCAATTTCAGTTGGTTAAGACATACTTCGACGCTGGTGGATCTTACACTCGGATTATCAAGAAGCCGGTTGCTGGAAGCGTTAAGATCGCTCTGAACGGAGTTGTTCGAACAGAGATAACACACTATACCGTGAACACGACGACTGGGATTATAACTTTCCTCTCTGCTCCAGGAGCTGGTGTTTCTGTGACTGCTGGTTTTGAATTTGATGTTCCGGTTCGTTTTGATATCGATCAAATCATGATCAACGTTGAGCAATTCAACGCTGGTGCTATTCCCGACATTGACATCTTGGAGATTCGGGTATGAAAGCTCTTCCTGCTGGACTTCAGACTTTCCTTGATCAGGGTGAAACCACGATGGTTCATTGCTGGAAAGTCACACGTTCTGACGGACTGATACAGGGCTTCACTGAGCATGACGTCGATCTCACTTTTGCTTCTGTCACTTACAAAGCTGCCAGTGGCTTCACTGCTTCTCAGATTGAATCCTCCATTGGGCTATCGGTAGATAACCTGAATGCTGAGGGAGCTCTCAGCGACGACACTATCAATGAAGATGATCTTGCAGCGGGTCGTTATGACGACGCTCTCGTCGAACTGTATTGGGTCAATTTCAATGACGTCGCTCAACGTGTTTTGCTCAGCAAGGGAAACATCGGTCAGGTGAAGCGTGGTGAGTATGCTTTCAGTGCTGAACTTCGATCACAGACAAACAGACTTCAACAAAGAACTGGACGCAGTTATCAACGGACTTGTGACGCCATTCTCGGTGATAGCCGTTGCAAGAAGAACCTTGCGGCTTTCACTGATATTGCGACTGTCAGTTCGGTAGAAGATAATCGTCGCATGACGCTATCTGGATTGGCGAATAGTGGGCAAGCGAATTTCTATACTCAAGGTGTCCTTGAATTTCAGACTGGTAGTAACGCTGGTCTTCGTTTTGAAATTAAAGCTCATTCCAGTAATGTCGTCGTTCTCTGGGAACGCCCTCCTTTTCCAATCGGTGTGAGTGACAGTGTGCAAGTGGTCGCTGGCTGTGACAAGTCAATTGCGACTTGCAATTCTAAATTCGCTAATACGACGAACTTTCAAGGGTTTAATCTCATTCCAGGGTCAGACTACATCACCAGATATGCTAATCGTGATGGCAGTCAGAGTGGGGAGAGCATCTTCAATGACTAAGCGTCAAGAAATAGTTGAAATTGCAAAAAGCTGGATCGGCACTCCTTACCATCATCAAGAATCGGTGAAGGGTCAGGGCTGTGATTGTCTCGGCCTTCTTCGCGGAATATGGCGTGAATTCTATGGGTCTGAGAACCCAGAGGAGTTGCCGAATTATTCTCCTTCATGGGGTGACCATCGAGTAGACGATCCTCTGATGGCTGTCGCAAAGAAGTATTTCATTGAGGTCAAAGAGCCCAAGGAGGGTGACCTACTACTCTTCAGGATGCGTCGTGACATGGCTGTCAAACACTGTTCAATCGTTTCTGGGCCGAAGTTGATGATTCATGCTTATTCAGATCATCAAGTTCGTGAAGATGAAATCACTGAATGGTGGGAGAAAAAGCTCGTCGGTGTCTTCAAGTTTAAGGGAGTCCGTTGATGGCTACTCTCCTCTTGACAGCTGCTGTCGCCTCCGCTGGGCTTTCCGGATTCACGTTGTTCGCTGCTAATCTTGCGGCTGCTGCTGTTGGATCGTTCATTGATAATAGACTTTTTGGTGTCAGTCAGAATCAGCAGAGCGAAGGTCCTCGTCTTACCGAAATGCAGGTTTCGACCTCTTCTGAAGGTCAACCGATTAAACGTCTATACGGGAGAGCTCGTATAGGTGGTAATCTGATTTGGACAACAAATTTCAAAGAAACGAAAAACACTTCCACTGAAAAAGTCGGTGGGAAAGGCGGTGGTGGAAAGAAATCCACTGTCACCACGACGACCTACACTTATTCAATTTCGTGCGCTTTTGCCTTCAGTGAAGGCAATGATCGTTGTCGTATCGGTCGTATCTGGATCGATAATAAACTGTTTGACACGAACGGTGTGACTTACAGATTCTACCCTGGAAGCCAGACTCAGGGTAAAGACCCGAAAATAGTAGCAGTTGAAGGAGCCAATAACGTCTCTGCTTATCGAGGGATTTCTTATATCGTTTTTGAGAATTTGGAACTTGAGAAGTTTGGTAATCGTATTCCTCAGATCACAGCTGAGATTATTGTTCCAATCAATAATCCTAGTGCAGACATCATGGAAAACCTTATCCAAGCGGTAAACATGATTCCTGCAACTGGTGAGGTTGCTTATTCTACCACACCTTCGATAAAAGATGATGGTTTCGGCAATGCTATTGCTGAGAACATTCATTTGAAAGCTGATGAGACTGACATTGAACTCTCTGTTGAGGATCTTGTCTCTCAAATGCCTAACGCGAAACGGATGAACCTCGTTATCTCGTGGTTCGGTAACGATCTTCGCATGAATAATTGTAAGATTGAACCAAGGGTAGAAATCAAACAAAACAAAGTTCTTCAACCGATTGACTGGAACGTTGGTGGTCTGAACCGCTCTACTGCAAATCAGGTTAGCCAGATAAATGTCAATGGTGAAAATCGCCCTGCTTTCGGTGGGACACCTTCTGATCATTCTGTTGTTGAAGCGATTCAATATCTGTGTGACGGTCAAGGAATAGATGTTCTATTCTATCCGTTCTTACTCATGGACATCCCTGCTGGTAATGGTCTTCCTGATCCTTATGGTGGAGCTGAACAGTCTGTGTATCCTTGGAGAGGACGCATAACGACGAGCAATCCAGCAACTGTTGATAAGACAGCGACTGCTCAGACTGAGATTGATGCTTTCTTCGGAAGCGTAACCGCTGGTAATTTCAGCGTATCAGGAACTACTGTGACTTACACTGGCTCTCCCAGTGACAGAGGTTACAGAAGAATGATTCTTCATTACGCTCATCTGTTCGCTGCTGCGATTAATACTCTCACAGTTAAGAGTCGTGGCTATGGTTTCTATGTTGGAACCGAGATGAGAGGCATCACACAGACTCGTCGCAACGGAACTGGTGTTTATCCAGGTGTGACCAAGTTCAGCGATCTGATAAATGATGTGAAAGCAATCTTCAATGCTGCTGGACTATCAAGTGTTCGAGTGAGCTATGCGGCTGACTGGAGTGAATATCATTCACATCGTCCTACCGATGGAACAAATGACGTATTCTTCAACATGGATCCTCTCTGGACGAATCCTAACTGCGCTTACGTCGCTATCGACAATTATGTCCCAGTTTCTGATTGGCGTGACGGTGTAAGCCATAGTGATTACGGTTCTGGGAACGATGTCTACGGGAATCCTAAATCCACAAGCATCTATGATAAGAACTATCTTCAAGGTCAGATTGAAGGTGGTGAGGGATACGATTACTTTTATCTCAATGATAGCAACCGCACTAATCAAGTGCGAACTGCTATCACCGACGGAGCTCATGGGAAGCCTTGGGTCTTCAGGCAGAAAGATTTTCGTTCTTGGTGGAGCAATCAACACTTTAATCGTCCTGGTGGTGTTCAAAGCGGATCTCCGACTTCATGGACTGCAGGATTGAAGAAGATCGTGTTCTCTGAATATGGTAGTCCTGCCGTAGACAAAGGAACTAATCAGCCGAACGTTTTCTATGATCCAAAGTCTTCTGAGAGTTTTCTACCATACTTCTCCTCTGGGCAAAGAGACGACACGCTTCAACGAGCATATTATGAAGCTCTCATTCTGTATTGGAGAGACAACGCTCCTACAATCGGCAGCGTGAAGATGATCGATCCATCTGACATGTATGCTTGGACATGGGATGCTAGACCGTTCCCTGCTTTCCCATATCGGACAGACTTCTGGAGCGATGGTGAGAACTGGCAACTCGGTCACTGGCTGAACGGTCGAGTTGGTGTTGTTCCTCTCGGAGAGCTTGTGAAGATTATCTGTGGGTGGGTCGGTTTCACTGACGCAGACATTGATGTTTCCGGTCTTGTTGGCTCGAACACAATAGTTCGAGGATACCCAATCGACAGCATCATGTCTCCTCGTGAGGCACTCAATCCTCTTTTCAGCGCATACCTGTTTGACGGCTTTGAATCACAAGGTAAGATCAAATTTCTTCTGCGAGCTAACACTCCTTTCTCGCCTGTAGATATCCAGGATTTCATCTCAACCAGAGAAAATCCTTCTGGCTATCAGCTGAACCGAGCCCAGGAAACAGAGCTTCCAGCGAAGTCGATCTTGTCCTACATGGATGAGCAGAAAGACTATCAGGTAGGAACAGTTGGAACTCAAAGACAGACTACGACAAGCTCTGTCGTCATAGAACTGAGATTCCCTCTTGTTCTCCCAGAAACCATTGTAGCTATTCTGTCAGCAGTCGTCATTCAAGAAACATGGGCTGCTCGTGAGACCTTGGAGTTCGCTCTTCCGCCAAGCGAGATCGCATTTGATCCTGGTGACGGTGTGATACTGACAATCGGTGGTCGACAGCTTTCATTCAGAATCACTGGCGTTCAAAAAGGTGAAACTCTCAACATGAATGCTGAGGGTATCGATACTACGATCTATGATGCTCTTGTGTCTGGTGCAGGATCGAACAATAATGCTGGAGTGTCTGTTGTCGGGAAGTCTATAGTTAGATTCATGGATATCCCACTCGTCAGTGGAGAGGAGCCTCTCCCTTGGGCTCCTCGAGTCGCTGCATATCAAGGACCATTCCCTCCGGCTGTGAACATTTATGAAAACACTGGCTCTGATCTTCTATTGATGAACCAGTTGCTTTCACCAACTCAGATGGGTGTCCTTGTCACTCCTCTCTTGGCTGGACCTCACACTATCATTGATGAAGGAAACATCATTCAAATCGACATGAATGACGGGAATTTCCAAGTTCTGTCTGATACAGAAACAAACGTTCGCAATGGATCGAATGCTATCGCTGTGCAGACCTCTAATGGTGACTGGGAAATCATTAAGTTCGTGAATGCGGCTTTGCAAAGCGGTCGTCGTTACAACCTGAGCAGACTGTTTCGTGGTCAACTCGGAACTTATCCAATCATGGAAGCATCGATCCCCGCTGGTCAGCCTGTTGTCTTTCTAGATACGGCTACAGTCGTTCCTCTCAATATACCTGAAGCTCGTAGGCTAGAGACCATAAACTATCGTTATGGCCCGAACGTCTATCCAACTGGATCATCGTTCTACCAGGATCTTGCACATCTTGGAAAAGCTGTTGGTCAACGTCCTTATCCTGTTGCAGATGTTCAGTTTTTTCCTCAAAGTGGAGCAGTTATGTTCACTTGGAAAAGACAAACTCGCTTCGGTGGAGAGGGATTCGAAGAAGAGACAGTGCCTCTGAACGAGGACAGCGAGCGCTATCAAATCGATTTACTTGACGGTTCAGACGTGCTATTGTCAACGGTGGAAGTCACAACTCCCACTTATACCTTTACAGGAGCTCCGTCAGTGTTCAAAGCCCGCATTTATCAGATGTCTGCCAGCGTCGGCCGAGGACGTCCGGTGACTGCAACTTACGGAGTGTGACATGGCGACGCCGATCCTTGGTATTCCAGAACTTGAAGCTGCTCAGGGGCAGAAATATCTGACAGTCAATCAAGCTCTTCAACGACTTGATGCTCTTGTCAATTTGACAGTGTTCAATCGCACTCAGACAGCCCCTCCCGGATCACCAGCTGAGGGGCATCGCTACATTGTTGCTTCTGGTGCGACTGGCGCTTTCGCTGGTCAAGTGAACAATGTTGCTGTCTATATTGGAACGAATTGGGTCTTCTTCACTCCGAGTGAAGGCTGGCGAGCATACGATCAAGGCGCAAATCAATTCCTCGTTTACGATGGAACTGCATGGGTTGTCAATGGTCTCACGAGTGCTTCGCTGAGCAATGGTTCAGTGAACTTGCTCGGTGTCGGTGCAACACCGACTACGACCAATCGTCTATCTGTGACTTCTCCTGGCGTATTGTTCAATCGTGAAACAAATAGTTTCGCATTGACTATGAATAAACAGGCGGCTGCTGATACTCTTCAAATAGTGACTCAGACGAATTTCAGCACCAGATCTATTTTCGGAAATCTTGGGAACGACGATTTCACAATAAGAGTCTCTCCAAACGGCTCTACGTTCTTTGATGCTGTTGTCTTTGACAGAAATAACGGAAGCGGAAAGATGATCTGGCTCGGTCTAGGTGGAGCAACGCCAGACACGAACAATCGTCTTTCTATAAATTCCCCAGCGGCTCTTTTCAATCATGCTGGTGGCAACATCGCTGTCACATTGAACAAGAACGCAGTCGGCAACGATGCTGGTTTCATATTCCAGAATAACTTCAGCACTCGTGCTCTCTTTGGGCTCCTTGCTGACGACAACTTCACTGTTAAAGTCTCACCGAACGGTTCTTCGTTCGTCACTGCTTTGACGCTGAATGCGACGACTGGTGCTGCAACCATGAGCGAAGGTTATTCGACTCTGGCGACTGATGCAGCGTTTACGATCAACCCGTTTGATCCAGCAGAACTACTTCATACAGGAACTCTGACTGCCGCTCGAGCTTGCACACTGGGAACCTCTGGAGCGATCGCTGGTCAGCGCAAAAGACTCACTCGAACAGGTGGTGGCGCATTCAACATCACGTTCGCTGGAAAGAACGTCGCTACTGGTCAATGGGCAGAAGCAGTCTACAACGGAACAGCGTGGTATCTATCCGCGTTTGGTTCGCTATAAAGGATATAGATATGTTGAATACGACAGAGATACAAGTCAACTCGATCATCGCCGAGCTTCGTGCCCAAAGGGAGTTGGCGAACGATCGTGCAGCGAACATAGCGGTAGAATTGGCCGTTGTGAAAGCTGAGAAAGAAGTTCTGGAGACACTGGTAAAGAATCTCCAGGATCAATTGAAATCGGCTGTAACTGGAGATCAGGAAAGCCAAAATTAGACGCTCAGAGAGCGCTCAGAGGCTGTGCCGCTGTAAAGGGGCGGTAACATAGGCCAAGGCCACAAGGCCATTGTCCGAGCATCTCTGAGGCGCTCCGAGCATAGCAGCAAGGCGGTCCAACCGCGTTAAACAAAGGGGGCAGATAGCATGGGATCAAGCAACATGTCAATGACGAATGAAGAACTTCAGATCGTCGTAAGGGAGGCGGTCTCGGGCGCTGTTGGAACTGCTGTGAAAGAAACGTTGATCTCACTTGGTATTGACGTTAAAGATCCGATCAAAACCCAAGAGCAGATGGTAGCTCTTCGCGACATCGCTAAGATGCTGGATGACGAGGAATTCAAGAAGGATCTCGCTCACGTCCGCAAGTGGCGACAATCTGTTGACAAAGTTTCTGATGTCACTCTGCGAACTGCCATTGGATTCTTGATAACTGGTTTCTTTGGCTTTATGGTCTTCGCCGTGAAGGCATGGCTTGAGAAGAACTGAAGAAGGAGAATTCAGATGACACCGACTGACAGCCAAAGACTTCTCGCAGCCGCTGGATACTACTCTGGTGGAATTGATAATGATTGGGGTCCGAAGTCCCAAATAGCGGCGAACAAGCTGCTTGAATCACGAGCGAGTGAACTTCCAGTTGGCTGGCAACGGTGGGGAGTTGAGCGTCGTCGAATCGCTGCCTGTCAGTTGATTTTGAAACACGCTGGCTACGATGAAGTTGGTGAGATCGATGGTTTTGCCGGACCTTCAACGAAATATGCGATTGAGAATTGGAACCACTTCCAATTATACGGAAAGAAGCCTGATAATTGGCGTGAAGATGATGTCGTTCAAGAGGATGACGATCAGGAGCCGCTGCGACTTCAGACTTGGCCTCTTCAATCACAGATGACCAAGTTCTTTGGTCAGCCCGGAGGTTCCCAATGCACGGCTGGAAAGATCCAGCTTCCTTTCAAGATGAGGATCGCGTGGAACAAGAAACAAACGATCTCTGTCATCTCTTGCCATGAGAAGGTCGCTGATAGCGCCGAGCGTGTCTACAAGAAAATTGCCTCGCAGTATTCTCCGAAAGACATCTCTCGCTTGGGCTTTGACCTCTTTGGTGGATGCTACAATTATCGCAAGATGCGAGGAGGCTCTAGTCTTTCGACTCATGCCTACGGTATCGCAATAGATCATGATCCTGATCGTAATCAGCTCAAGTGGGGTCGTGATCGCGCTTTCCTCGCCAAGAACGAATGTGTCGAATTTTGGCGAGCCTGGGAATCCGAGGGGTGGCTGTCCCTCGGTCGTGCAAAAAACTATGATTGGATGCACGTCCAAGCAGCCAGAGTGAATTAACAACGAAAGGAGATCCTATGAATTCCAATCTCTTCCACAATATCCTGAACGTTGTGATTGCGCTGCTCGCAGCCTTCACAGCATTCTTGATCGCTACCGGCTGCACCACGTTGCCGACTGGCTCTCTCGAATGTTCAAAGTCATGGATCAGCCCTGAATGGACTGCCCTTGCCGTCACTGGCCTCGGCATCCTGAAGACGGTCATCAACATCGTTCGTGACGGTTTCAGCGGCTTGTTCAAGAAACAGCCGCCTGTCCAATAAGGAGAACGACAATGACGTGGCTCTCGCTTCTTATCAATCTGTTGAAATTGGCAACGGGTCTGTTCAATTATATTGAGCGGAATCAGCTGATGTCAGCAGGAGAGGCGAGAGCTCTCGCCGCACAACTGGAGGAACTCAATGGTCGAGTCAAGAAATCCCTTGAAGCTCGCGAGTCTGTTGCTCGTGACGCTGCTGCTGGTAGGCTGCGAGACGACGATGGGTATCGGCAAGATTAACACTGGAGTTGCTAATCAACTTCAGGTTTGTCAGGCTTGGCAACCAATCCGTTGGAAGTCGTCCTGGCCTGATGAAGCTATTCTTCAGGCGAAACAGAACAACGCTGCGAGATTGGCGTGGGGTTGTCCACGGTGAAACTAAGTAGAGGCAGGTAGAGGCAGAGAAAGTCAGCTAAGTGTTTGGAATTACTTCATAAACATTCTGCCGACTCCACTTGCTTTACTGGCTCCACATGCTGGCAAACCACAGGCTGCACGGCCCAAGGTGGTCAGCGGCCCTCTGGGGCTCCACTTTTATTTTAGTGGAGTAAGTAGAGTAAGTAAAGTCAACAGGGCTTAAACCCTTGTAAACATTGGAATTCCTCTGACTCCACTTAGATCTTTCACCTGAAGCTAAGTAAAGTCAAGTGGGGTCAGTGAAACGAAACAAGGAGATTGCTCTGCTACCCTCTTTGGGCTATGATGACACTCAGAAAAGGAGAACCATATGATATCCCTAGAAGAATACCCGCATACAATTCAGCCGTTTCAGCATCAGAAGAACCACCTCGAAAAGAGAGTTCGATCCACATCATGGGGTCTATTCTGGGAGCAGGGAACCGCAAAGACGAAACCTATCGTCGACACAGCTTCATTCTTATATTTGAATGGCGAGATAGATGGACTTCTTGTCGTCGCTCCTCCAGGAGTTGAGCGAAATTGGAACACCGACGAGATTCCAAAACACATGCCTCCAGACGTTGCGCTGGACACAATGGTCCAAGTTTTCTTGACTGCAAAGAAAGACACCAAAGATCACGCTCGAGCGATGGAGATGCTGATGAAGCATCGAGGTCTCGCTGTCATGCTGATTTCTTACAATGCGTTCATGACACAGAAAGGTAAGGACACAGTCTGGAAGTTTCTTCGTCGTCGCCGTTGTCTCTACGTTCTGGATGAAGCTCACAACATCAAATCTCCTGGTGCTAAACGAACGAAGTCAATCATCGCCAGCGGGAAGTATGCTTCACATCGTCGCATCCTCACAGGAACTCCAATCGCAGTCGGACCGTTTGACGTTTACTCACAAGTGAAGTTCCTTGATGAGAACTTCTGGAAACGGAAAGGAATCGGTGGGGCAGTTGAGTTCCGTCAGTTCTTTGGTGAGTGGTTTACTGCTGAACAGTGTAAACGTGAGCTCGGTTACGATCCTGGATACGACAAACTGCTCGGTTACAAGAATATGGAGTTTCTGGAGCAGTGGCTCAGTGAGATCACAGATCGTGTTCTGAAAGACGATGTCCTCGATCTTCCACCGAAACTCTATACCAAGAAATATGTAGAAATGACTTCTCAGCAGAAGGCAATCTACAACGAACTCAAAGACGAGTTTCTTTACGATTTCGGCGATGGGAATATCATCGATGGTGAGTTGCCGATCGTCCGGTTGTTACGTCTCCAACAAATCCTCTGCAACTATGTTCCGACTGGCGAGGATGAGCCTGTCCGCATCTTGGGCAATCAGAACCCTCGCCTTGAAGCGATGGAAGAGATTCGTGATGAAACCTTCCATCCTGGAATTGTATGGGCAAGATTCCGTCATGACGTTGATCAGATCATGGACCTCTTGGGCGATAAGGCTGTTCGCTATGATGGTATGGTCGATGATGATCAAGCAGAACGAAATAAATTGGCTTTCCAAGCTGGAGACGTTCAGTGGTTCGTCGGCACAGCCCAAAAGGGAGGTCCTGGTCTGACTCTTCATCAGGCTAAGACAATGGTCTACTACTCGAATAGCTTCCGACTAATTGACCGTCTACAATCAGAAGACAGAGCTCATCGCGCTGGCATGGATGAGAACCCTGTTCTATATATCGACATTGTTTGCCCAGGAACAGTTGATGAACGAATTGTTGATAATCTTCGCAACAAACGTGACATCGCCAGCACAATCCTCGGTGACGAACTGAAGGAGTGGATATGACGGTATTCGTTGTCCAAAAACAAATGAGATTTGACGAGGCAACAGGAGAGCTTGTTCCTCGTTTCAAAACGCTGGAGAAAGCTGCACGATTCGGACAGATTGAATATCTTCTAAGTCCGAGTGCTCATCCTTTTAATCCAGAACACATCATTGGTGATCTGCATGAAAAGCTGAAGAGCTACACTGAGAAGGACTATCTACTCCTAATCGGTAATCCTGCTCTAATAGGTATGGCAACGGCTGTCGCTGGTCACTATAATGGTGGAGTTCTGAAACTACTACAGTGGTCTGGCCGTCAAGGAGACTACGCCGAAATTTCTGTGCGAATGTTTTGAGTTGTCAGATGAATCGGTGTTTGCTATACATGGTTCTGAGGGGTGGCATGGTGTCAGCCCTCGGTAACGGAGACCAGATAACATGAGCGAAGACATACACGATTATTCTGCGTTCAAGCAGGAACCCGATCAGGTTGGTGGAAACTTGATGTCAGCTCTGGTCAGCCTCGCTGACCAACAGGAAGCTGCACAGGCCGAAGTTGAGCGTTTGGAACTGCTCCTTGATGAGGCCAAGAAGAATCACGATCGCATCAGTCAGATCGAAATCCCCAAATTGATGGACGGTATTGACGGAAAGCTCAATCTTCCCGATGGACGAGTCGTCACTATTTCTGAAAAGATTCGTTCCAGCATCTCCAGTGACAAGAAACCACTGGCCTTCAAATGGCTTGATGAAAATGATCACGGCGGCTTGATCAAGCGGCGCTTCATCATCGAGTTTGGTCGTGACCAAGAAGAATGGGCGAAGAAGTTCGAGGCTCAGCTCGCGAAGAGCAAAGAGCCACTCAACGTGAAACAAGAGCAGAACGTTCACTGGCAGACGTTGGACGCTTTCGTCCGACAACAGCTTGAGAACGGCGACGAGCTTCCTCTTGAACTGTTCGGCGTCTTCCGCCAGCGGTTCGCGAAGATCAAGTCGGCTCAATAAGGAATTCGGCATGGCGGAGCCTCGGCCATGTTGTCTTATCCAGAGGCATCAACCATCAACTGATAAAGGAGTCCAGTCATGGCTGGCAAAGAAGTAGCAAAACAGGAAACGGGCGGCGCTGTCGCAGCCTACAATTACGGTGATCACGCTGGCGTCGGTTTTGAAGGCACGAAGGGTTCCGATCTTTCAATTCCCTTCATCAACCTTCTTCAGTCCAACTCGCCGGAAGTCGAGGAAGAACTTGTCGCTGGTGCAAAAACTGGTGACATGTTGAACACGGTCACAGGCGAGCTCATCAAGGGTGACACTGGCTTCGTGTTCTTACCAGTCCACAAGGAAGAAGCGTGGGTTGAGTGGGTTCCTCGTGTGAAGGGTGGTGGCTTCGTTGGGATGCACGATCCCAATGGTGAATTGGTCACTGACCTGATCAAGGCGAATGGTGGCTCTCGGATTCCTCCGAAGGGGTCAGATGGCAAGCGCATTTCGTTCAAGCACGGCGACAACGAGGTCATCGAGACCTACTACGTCTACGGGCTTCTCCTGAATCAGGAAGGCACTGAAGTCGAGTCCTTCGCTGTCATTTCGTTCAGCTCGACCAAGATCAAGCCGTATCGCGACTGGCTCACCTCGATGTATCTCATCAAGGGAAAGCCGCCGATGTTCGCTAACCGTGCTCGACTCAAGTCCGTCAAGCAGAAGAACGAATCCGGCACTTATGCCAACTTCTCGATCGGACCTCTCAAGGAAACGTGGGCGAAGTCGCTCATTGATCCTTCCGGTGAGAAGGCACTGCTTGATGAAGCCATCTCGTTCCGCGAAATGGTCCTCAACGGTGTTGCTCGTGCCGACTTCAATCACCAACAGAATGCCGCCGCTGGTGGCGACGGTGGTGGTGGTGAAGGGGAAAAGGCTCCGTTCTGACCCTCCTCCCCAGAACGTGAGCCTACGGCCAGAGGGTGAACTCGCCCGCTCCCCTCTGGCCGTTTCTTCCTCATTGGGCAGGAGACGAACATGCAACAAGATCAAACTCAAGATATCATGTCTGGCTTGATGGAACTCGGTCAGTTCAACACACTCAAGCAGATGGCTCGTGGACAGAAATCAAGAAAAGGAACTGCTGATCGTCATGTGATCCGTCGTTTCGTCAAAGATGGTCGAGAGTATTACCTTCACGCAACTAAAGGCTGGAGGACTCGTCGGGTATGAGATGGTCACCTCAGCAAGATGACGCTCTTTCAGCAGTCCGTGACTGGCTGCTGAACGGCGATGAGCAGGTGTTCCATTTGTTTGGATACGCCGGAACAGGGAAGACTACTCTCGCAAAACATCTTGCTGAGGGGGTCAACGGAAAGGTTCTTTTCGCAGCCTTCACAGGAAAGGCAGCTTACGTTCTTCAATCAAAAGGTTGCGCTGGAGCGACCACAATCCATTCACTGATCTATCACTCTCGTGACAAGGGTCAGGCTCAACTTGTTGAAATGGAAAAACAACTCCAGCAGCTCATAGACGAACTTGTCGCTGAGGGAATGAAAGAAGCTGAGATTGATAAACACATTCGGGTAAAAGACCTGAGGAAGATGATCAATCATGAAAGGGACTCTGTCAAACAGCCTTTCTTCGTCCTCAATATGGACAGTGAAGTTCGTGGTGCGAAACTAATAATCATAGACGAATGCTCTATGGTCGATGCTCGTATGGGTGCAGATCTCCTTTCGTTTGGTGTTAAGGTTCTCGTCTTGGGCGACCCTGCTCAGTTACCTCCTGTCGGTGGGGCTGGCTACTTCACAGAGAACGTTAAGCCAGACATCATGCTGGAAGAGATTCATCGTCAGGCTGAGGAATCTCCAATTATCCGCATGGCAACCCAAGTGAGGAAAGAGCAGTCTCTCTCCTTGGGCGACTTCGGCAATGATTGCCGAGTGATAGCTGGAGAAAGGATCGAGCCAGACATAGCATTGGCTTTCGATCAAATACTCGTCGGTAAGAACAAGACACGCTTCGCAACGAACAAGCGTGTCAGAACTCTCAAAGGCATTGATGATCCTTATCCTGTCTTGGATGATCGCATCGTATGTCTTCGCAATGACCATGATGCTGGCCTCCTCAACGGAGCTCTATTCAGGGTCGTCAGCGTCGGTGGTGTGATGGACCATAAAGTGATGATGGACATCGTCCCAGAAGGAGGACCTTTCGCTCAAAGTGTCATGGCTCACGAACACTACTTCCTAGGGAAGGGTGATGACTTACCGTGGTTTGAGCGAAAAGAGGCTCAAGAGTTCGACTACGGATATGCCCTCACAGTTCACAAAGCTCAGGGCAGTCAGTGGGATAGTGTTCTCTTGTTTGATGAATCTCATTCTTTCAGAAAGGATCGTTGGCGATGGCTCTACACGGGGATAACGAGGGCAGCGGAAAAGCTGACCGTAGTGCGAATGTAAACCCTGTCTCTGTTATGACAGAACAGCTTCAGGAGGCTTACTCCAAAGCTGGTGAAGATATGGCGAAACAGATGGCAGCAGCCGTCGTCGCTATTGTGGCCGGAGTGACTTCTGGTCAAGGCTTGCCGGGAATGTCCGGATGGCCGAAAGGTAATATTCCGGATTCTTTCAAATCAATAATTCCGGAGGATAAGCTGAAGGAGGCTATGTGGGTAATCATCATCGCACCGACAGTGAACGAAATTCCTCTACTTCAGGGAAACCCGATATGGGGAACAGAACTGACGAGCGGTCACAGACTTCTCGTCCTGGGATAGCTAAGATACTAGACTCGGCACATCTCCACATCTGCCGAGCAGGGTTTCTCATCGTCACGTTAATCGTGAAGAGGCGACTCTGGAAATCGTATGTGGAAGAAGCTCAACACCATCTGGCAAAAGCCCAGGAGAAGTTAGGAGAACTCGATGATTGGACCAAGCGTTCCTGAATGCGATGCAACTCACGCAGAGAAATATCGCGGTAAAGGAGAGAACTTTCGTGAAGCGATGAATCGTATCGCTGCGTCTCTTCAAGATGATCACGATCACTATATGGCATTCAGGAACATACTCCTGAACATGCGATTTATGCCTCCTGGACGTGTCCAGTCGGCTATGGGAAGTCTCAAGAACGTGACCCCCTATAACTGTTTCGTCATGCCAACATTCCATGATTCATTCACGGATGGGCCGACAGATGAAGAACTCTCTTTGCTCAGACCAGGAGAGCACCCTCCGGTGAGCATCGCCGATATGGGCAAACTGGCTGCGACGACCATGCGTCAAGGTGGTGGCGTCGGTTACGACTTCAGCACCCTCCGCCCTCGCGGTGATCTCATCCGTGGGGTTCAGTCAACCACTGATGGTCCTCTGGCTTTCGCTCCAATCTTTGATGCCTATTGCCGAGCAACTTCGTCGGCTGGCAATCGTCGTGGGGCACAGATGATGGTCATGCGCTGTGACCACCCAGACATCGAGATCTTCATCCGTGCGAAACAAGCGGCTCAGGAAGTTCCATATGAGTTCCGTCCTTTGCGCAGATTCAACATGAGCGTCGCTGTTACTGACAAGCTCATGGAATGTTTGCAATCTGGTAAACCCTTCCCTCTCACATTCAATGGCGAAGTCTACCGTGAGGTTGATCCAGTCGCTCTGTGGGAGATGATTATGCGGGGAACCTACGATTGGGCAGAGCCAGGAGTCCTGTTCATCGACACAATCAATCGCATGAATAACCTCTATTATTGCGAAACGATTGCTGCGACGAATCCATGTGGCGAGCAACCTCTGCCTCCCTACGGAGCCTGTCTCTTGGGCTCGTTCAACCTTCCACAGTATCTCCGTGTGAAGAATCTATCTGGCGAATGGGAATTTGACTGGGATCAACTTCGGTCAGACATTCCTCAAGTTGTTCGTGCGATGGACAATGTCGTTGATCGTGCGCGGTATCCGCTTCCTCAGCAGCGGGTCGAAGCCCAAGCGAAACGACGTATGGGTCTCGGCGTGACTGGTCTAGCGAACTGCATCGAGGCTATGGGTGCTTCCTATGGCTCTCCAGAGTTCGTAGAAATTGAGAATCAGATCCTTGGCTTCATTACTCGTCACTGCTACCTCGCGAGTGTGAATCTTGCCCAGATGAAAGGTCCGTTCCCACTGTTTGATGCTGATCTGTATTCTCAAGGGAAGTTCATTCAAACTTTGGATGACGACGTCCAAGATCAGATCAAGAAGTATGGTATCCGCAACTCGCACTTGACGTCCATCGCGCCAACCGGAACAATCTCGTTCTGTGCTGACAACGTGTCGTCAGGTATTGAACCAGTGGTCGGCTACAGTCAGCAACGACGGATCAATATGCCAGAAGGTCCGATCATTGTTGAGGTTCCTGACTATGGTGTGAACAAGCTGAACACCAGAGGCAAGCGAACTCAGGACGTCACTGCTGATGAGCATATCGCAGTTCTCTGCGCTGCTCAAAAACATGTGGATTCTGCTGTTAGCAAGACGTGCAATGTCCCAACGAACTTCCCCTACAAAGACTTCAAGGATCTTTATATCCGTGCTTATGAGGGTGGTGCGAAGGGATGCACGACTTATCGTCCAAACGGAAATTACGATGAAGTAGTGAAGTCTACTGATGACAAGAAGAAGGAAGAGGCTGCGATCGCTGTCGAGACAAAGGATTTCAAGGAAGGCGAAGCCTGCTCTTTCGATCCCGTCACTGGACAGCGCACCGGAGACTGTGCCGACTAGATCGTCGCCAGCAGAATAATAGGTGTTGCTCTTTGCGCGGCGATGTGCCAATATCAATGAGGTAGCGAGGGCAACACCCTGTTATCTGTTTCATCAAAGGAGAACGAAAGATGACCGACAAAGTTGAATTTCAGGGTAAGATCTATACGGTCGAGTCCCTGTCAAAGATGGACGAACCCACACTCCTGTCTCTTCGCAACCTCGTGGCTGAAAACCTCGGTGTCGCCAAGATCAAGGGCTTCCAGAACATCGATCAGGCTCGCGACGCGACCTGGAAGGCTCTGGTCAAGTTCAACGACACGCCGGACGAGGGTCTCGCCAGCAACGAAACCAAGGGCAAAGCCAAGGCTGAGAAGGCTCCGAAGGAACCGAAGGAACCGCGTCACGTCAAGGGCGCTGAACCTGCGACCGTCAAGCGGCCGACTCGCGGCATGTTCCGCAAGATCCAGAAGATCAAGGAACCCGATCGCGTCAAGGAACGCTGGGAAAACTACAAGGATGGCATGACCGTTCTCGAGACCATCGAGGGTGCGAACATGACTCCGCTCGACATCTACTGGTATGCGGAACAGGGCTTCGTCAAGCTGATCGAACCGACTGACGAAGAATTCGCGGCTGGCGTCGACGCTTGGTATAAGCGCAACGGCCTCGAAAACCCGAACGCTTCCAAGAAGAAGCGTGAAGAAGAGCGCGCCAAGGCCAAGGCTGAAAAGGACGCTGCGAAAGCCGCCGAAGCCGAAGCCAAGGCAAAGGCCAAGGCTGACAAGGAAGCTGCCAAGGCTGCCGAGAAGGAAGCCGCTGCGAAGGCCAAGGCTGACAAGGTTGCTGCTGACAAAGCCGCTGCCGACGCGAAGAAGTCCGCCTGATGGAAGCGCCGGTTCACACCGGCGCGTTCTTCGCTTTTATGCGAGAGCGCGAGCAGGTCCGTCTCCGTAAGGAGACGGGCTTGCCTCGTCCTTGGACGGATGATCCCATCCTTCAAGAATTCAAGTTCACCAATGTCCGTCGCCATTATGATTGGACGACGACCAAACTCCGGGAGGAATTCTATCAAAATTATCGCAGTGACGACCGTCGTGCAATCTTGATGAACTGCGCTCTCGCTCGTTATTTCGGCACTTTTGAATTCATGGAAGCAGTCGGCTGGCAGAACTACGAAGACTTTGATTTCGCTGAGATCATTGACACTGCTGAACGTCGCCTCTCTTCTGGGCTCCGCGTCTTCACCGGTGCTTATGTCATCACCAATCAAGGAATCAGTGCTCCAAAACAAGAAGTAGTTGTCGACTATTTCTTGAGAGATCTTCATAAGGCAGTTCCTGAACTTCTTAAAGTCGTGCAAATGACAAGAAGTTGGCAGAAAGTAGCCGAGCAGATGTCCAAGATTGGTGGCTTCGGTGGCACTGGATTCATGACCAAGGAAATCCTCCTTGATACCATGATGACTGACTTCTGGGATCTTCCTCCTACATACTTGGATGGATATCCATTGGTGTTACCTGCTGACTATAGCACCTGGACTCCGATAGGTCCTGGAGGCCTCAGAGGGGCTGCTCGGCTGCTAGGTTACGATTATCCGGAGCATAACACCATCCGACCAGCAAAGGCGCTCGAGACGATCCTCACGCTCACTGATGTCCAAGGGGAACACTGGCCGGAGGAATACGGCAAACTCTACCCGACTGACATCCAATTTCAACTTTGCGAGTTCGACAAGTATGAACGAGTTCGTCTCGGACAAGGTCGACCACGCTCCAGATATCGGCCAAGATAAATGAAAATAATGATCACAGGGGGAGCCGGTTACATCGGCTCCCACATCGCCCTCTCTGCAATGGTCGCTGGACACTCTGTCCTTATCTACGACAATCTGTCGAACTGTGGGAGGAACACCGTTTCTTTCTTGGGCTCTCGAGGGGCAATCATAGTTCAAGGAGATATACTTGAACGAATTCGTTTGACAGACACAATGAAACATTTCCGGCCGGACTTAGTGATCCATGCTGCTGGCCTGAAAGACGCTGCTGAATCTGAAGCGATTCCTTTTCAATACTACAAGATGAACGTAGATGGAACGCTGACGGTTCTTCAAGCAATGGAAGACGCCGGACTTGACCGACTGGTATTCTCATCATCAGCGGCAGTCTATGGAGAAAGCAAATTCCAAATCAATGAATCATCGCCTCTTCGACCGACTTCTGCTTATGGCAAGAGTAAGATGATGGCTGAAGATTTGATCGCGGACTTTGCCCAGAGAGGAAGGACTGCGATCTGTCTTCGCTACTTCAATCCTGTCGCTTCTCATGCACTGATCCCTCAGTATCGTTCCAACACGTTCATGTCGATATTGACAGGTGCGGCCTCTGGTCGTAATCGTGGGATCATTCTCTACAACGATGGAGAAAACATTCGCGACTTCATTCACATCTTGGATCTAGCAGATGTTCATCTTCGCCTTGACAACCTTTCTGGTCATCACGTCTATAACGTAGGCTCAGGGAAAGGATACAAGATCAAAGACGTTGTGACGTTAATGGAGAATATCACAAATCGTGATATTCCAAAGACACACTGCGATCTTAAGCGAACAGGGGATATTGAAATAAGTATCTCTAACGCTCTCGGCATTGAACAAGCTACTGGTTGGAAAGCGAGTCGCACCCTGCAACAAATGTGTCGCGACGCATGGGAGATAGAAACTCTCCACTTGTCATCTGAACGCTAACAGGCTATAGTGAACCCATCAACTGGAGGTAACAATGAAGATCTTAATACCATCACGTTCTCGGCCAAAGACAATGGTCACACCATTTCAAATCCCCGAGAAGTATCGCCCCGACACTACGGTCTACGTTGCTGTCGAACAGAAGCTGAATTACTCCGAGGCGAATCCGGAGCTGAACATCAAATCCGTGAGCACACTCAACGACCTGCTCGGCAAGAAGCTGGAACTCATGGCTCGTGATGCTCAGCCAGAGGATGACCTCGTGATGCTGTGCGATGACGATTTCGTGTTCTTCCGTCGTATCGATCCGTTCGAGCCTCAGCTCCGGAAGATGGAAGAAGATGACTGGGACGACATGGTCCTTGCCATTCAAGATCTGTTCCGGAAGAACGACAATCTCTATGGAGTCGGCGTCTCAATGCGGCAAGGTAACAACCGTCTCGAGTGGAATGGCAACGAGAACACTCGTCTCAACGGCTGCATCATTTATCGCCGCTCGATTTTCCTCGATGAACGCATTGTTCATGATCGCATGAATCCCATGAACGATTTCGACGTCAACCTCCAACTTCTACGTCTGGGATATGACAATCATCTTATCTCCGAGTTCTGCTACAATCAGGGTGGAACGAACGCTCCGGGCGGTTCGTCTGATTATCGCACTCTGGAAACGCAAGCTGCTTCTGCTCACAGACTGGCAGAGCTCCATCCAGGCTTCGTCAACATTCGCCACAAAGTCAACAAGACTGGCCCTGTGGAGCTTCGTGAACGGACCGAGGTCACGGTCTTCTGGAAGAAGGCTCGACAATCCGCTGGCGGTTGAAATGCCAGAAATAAGAAGAATGTTCGTCAATCAACCGTCATCACTTCAACCGCATCATGACCTTCACGGTGCGAGGGTTTTAGCAATAGCTGAAACAGAAACACACTACAGAGTCTATTTCACAGAAGGCTCTGTAATTTCTATGATGATGACAAAACTCGCTCTCTCAGAAGGATGGCCAAAGATATGAAAGTGCTCGAAGTTCGCAACGTCCAGGAAGCTCTGCCAAAGGGCATGTCTCACCTGAACCTTGAAGGTATTCGCCGCGAAAGCCGCGTAGGTGATGTTCTGGTTTCCAAAGGTCCGGTGACCACAGTTTATGAGAAACCTGATGAGCGTGTCCTCTTCTGGGCTCAACGTGACGCCAACCCTTTCTTCCATTTCATGGAAGGTCTCTGGATGATCGCTGGTCGAAACGATGTGGGCTGGATTTCACAGTTCAGTTCTAACATCAGTCAATTCAGCGATGATGGCGAAACTTTCCATGGAGCCTATGGATATCGCTGGGTGAACCACTTTGTCAAGAACATTGGTGAAGACGAAGATCATCCTCAATATGTTCCGTTCAATCAGCTTGAAGCTATCGTTAAGATGCTGAAAGCAAATCCGAACGAGCGCCGTTGTGTGCTCCAGATGTGGGATGCTGAAGTTGACCTTGCTCGGGTCGGTAAAGATGTCCCCTGCAACACGCAGATTTACTTCAAGATCGGCACTGATGGTCGACTGAATATGACTGTCGTCAATCGTAGCAACGACATCATCTGGGGAGCGTATGGTGCGAACGCTGTTCACATGTCAATGCTTCATGAATTCATGGCAGGTTGGATCGGTGTTCCTCTTGGTCGCTATTGGCAGGTCAGCAACGACTATCACGCTTATGTTGATGTTTTCGAGAAACACCGTGAACTGATTCGTGAGCAGCCTTTCGGAACTTTCGAGATCGATCCTTATCAATATGGGCGAAAAGGCAAAGAGATCGTCGCCTCATATCCAATGGTCAATGGTCCAATCGAAGACTGGATTTCTGACCTGATGATGTTTATGGATGTCGGTCCTATTCCTGGTCTCAAAGACAGCTTCTTTCGGAAGGTCGTCGGTCCGATTTACAACGCTTGGTTCACTTGGAAAGACGCAGACAATCCTCGTCGTATTGACGATGCTCTTGTTCAGCTGTCTTCATGCCGTGCGACTGACTGGCGTCTGGCCTGTGAAGAATGGCTGGAGCGTCGTCGCCGGAAAGGAGCTTGATCATGGGACACTATGACGATTGCGGGATTGATCCTGTAAAAGAAGCTCACCAAGAGAAGATGTATAACCTCTCGAACAATATCATCGAGAGTCGTGCTGGAGGAAAGGTTGAGCGTTGTCACGGAGTCGTTCATATCGGTTCCTACAGCAATGCAGCTCACTCATGGGGAGTCGCTATGTTGATGCACTATCTCTGGCCAGAGGACTTCCCTCGGCTGGCGCTGGCGTGTCTGGCGCACGACGTTCCTGAGCGGGTCGTCGGCGACATTCCGGCCCCTCCGCTGCGTCACCTTCCTGGGCTCCGGGAAGGCATCGCTGGCATGGAAACTCTCATCAGCCACTCCCTCGGGCTGCCGAATGAGAGCGACCTGTCGGAGGAGGATCATCGCAAGCTGAAAGCCTGTGATCATCTGGAGCTTTGGATCTGGAGCAAGGAACAGTTGTTCCTCGGTAATCGTTTCGCCGAAGAATGTATCTTGGCTCTTGAAGATGCTTGGAAGACACGTCCATTGCCCAAGGAAGCTGAAGACCTCAGAAAGTATATGACTGACAGAGATTTTCGCCCCGAGCGGACTGGTCATGTCATAGAAAGGCTGATGCCATGAGTCATGACCGTGGATGCTCTTGCGGCAAAGAGCCATATGAATATGAAGACTGCCATCGTGCCGATTGCGATCGTGGTATGAAAGCTAGGGGTGAAATTATGAACACAGAACATGTCAACGACAGACAAGTTGGTGGAGATCATTATCGTTCAGATTATCAGCATTGGGACTGGGCGATTGACATGAAGCTCGGCCCTATCGAGTATGCTGCTTCGAAGTATATCTCGCGATGGTGGAAGAAGCATGGTCCTGTCAAAGGACTCGAAGATGTTGAGAAATCCAAGCACTACGTCCAGAAAATCAAATCTGCCTATGAAGAGCGTCGCTACCAGACTGGTCTTTCCAGAATCGGTGAACAGAACGACGCGGTGTTCAAAACCATGAAATTCAGCAATACGAATGGCATGGATGAACATGAAGGAATGATCTGTTGGAAGTTGGCAACATGGGAAACCGCTGCTGATCTGGATGAAATTCTGACGGCAATTGATTACATTATCAAGAACCCTCAGAAAGCCGCTGGCAAGCGTGGCCGCTAAAGGCTACCTTTGCCCCTGCCCTGCCCTTGTGGCCCTCTGAGGGCTTCGGAGCGCGGCGCTGGCATAGCCTAGCACGGTAAACCAAAGCCAGCGCCGTCTGACAGTCGCAATAAAGTCCTCAATCTGCAAGAAAGGGTGCTAAAATGATCGGAAAGCTGATTGCAAGCCTTATCTGGCGAATCGTTCCACCGAAAAGACAGCCCGACTTCCTCATCGGACCGAATCCAGAGGATCCGTATATGCGTCGGTGGTGGATCATTCCGAGGAATAAATTCTTCAACATCTATCTGCATCACATGAGGCACGATGATGACGATCGTGCTCCTCACGATCATCCGTGGTGGTCTTTGTCGCTCTGCCTTCAAGGTCATATCCGTGAGTTGCAGTTGATACAGGATGATGATCTCAACGAATGGGATTATCGTGAAGGTCGTGATCGCTATATCGGAAACCAGACATTTCGTGAGAATAACATCTATGCTGGTGACTGGAAGTGGCGGAGCAGCACATACGCTCATTTCCTGAAGCTACCAAACGGCGACGCTTGGACTCTCTTCATAACTGGCCCGAATGTTCGGACGTGGGGTTTTCATTGTCCGAAAGGCTGGTTAGAATGGAAGAAGTTCGTCGATCCAACTGATCCTGGAAAGCCGGGTCGTGGTTGTGGGGAGCTTGATTAATCGCATGGCAACTCGTAAGAAACATAATCCCAGTTTAGGAGGGGCAGTTCAAATGAGCTTCTTCACACCGGAGAGCTCTTGGCGAGCTCCTCAAGTTTCATCGCTCCCCTCTTGGGCTGGTGCAAAACGAATAGCACTTGACTGTGAGACAAAGGATCTTCAGCTCAGGGATCTTGGTCCTGGCCCAAGGAGAGGAGGATACACGACCGGATGGGGTTTCAAGATCGAGGGTGGTCCGAAACACTACCTGCCGATTAGACACGAAGGTGGCGACAACCTCCCAGAGGAAGAAGTTCTGCGCTACCTTCGTGAACAGATAAAGAACTTCGATGGTGAAATCGTCGGTGCAAACTTGTCATATGACGTGGACTATGCAGCAACCGACGGAATTGTTTTCCATCCTGATGTCAAGTTCCGTGATATCCAGATTGCTGATCCTCTCATTTATGAACTCCATAAATCTTATAGTTTGAAGAGCATTGGTGAAAGATGGGGCGTGAAGGGTAAGGAGACTGATCTTCTGTTCGAAGCTGCTCGTTCTATGGGGTTGGATCCCGGTCAAGGTATGTGGCGGCTTCCTGCTCGTTATGTCGGCGAGTATGCAGAAAACGATGTCGATGCTCCTTTGCTCATCTATGAGAAGCAACGAGCGGTTCTTGACAAGGATGATCTCTGGCAAATCTACGATCTTGAGACTTCACTGCTACCAGTCCTCGTTCGCATGAGACAGCGAGGCGTCCGAATTGATTTTGAGAAGTTGCGGCAAATTGAAGAGCGGGCTCTAACCGAGGAGATTGAGCATCTTCGGTTCGTCAAAGATCAAACAGGGGTAAATGTCGCTGTCGGCGATGTCTGGAAAGCTGGCGCTCTTGCTCCTGCCTTGGAAGCTCTCGGTGTGAAGCTCGGTAAGACCAGCACTGGAGCTCCTCAGATTGACGCAGATATGCTGGAAGGTCTGAAGCATCCGGTTGCGAAAGCAATATCAAACGCTCGGAAGGTGAACAAGATTCGCACCACCTTCGCAGCTTCGATTCGTCGTTACGAAGTGAACGGTCGCATTCACTGTTCATTCCATCAAATCATAGCACAATCAGATGACGAGCGAGATCAGAAGGGTGTTCGATACGGGCGACTCAGCGCCACTGATCCTAACCTCCAGCAGCAATATTCTCCGGATCGTGTTCAAGCTGATGATCCACAGATTATCCTGGAGTGGAGGAAGATATTCATCCCGGAGGAAGGTGCTATCTGGGGTGTCAACGACTATTCTCAGCAGGAGCCTCGGTGGACGACACACTTTGCGGCTGTTATGGATCTTCCGAAGGCTCAGGAAGCTGCGAAGCGTTATCGTGACAATCCGGACACTGACAACCACGACATGATGACGCGCCTCATTCACGGGGACACTAACGTAGATAAATGGTTTAAGGAAGAACCGAAACTCTACAAGGTGAATCGCGGTTACTCCAAGAACATCTTCCTTGGGCTCTGCTACGGAGAAGGTGGGGCAAAGCTCTGCATCGACATTGGCAAGCCAACTCGATGGGCTTTAATCAAAGGATATGGAAGCACCAAGGAAACCCTTTATTTCGAGAATAGGCATGAAGCGTGGAAAGCAAGAGCCGAGTCCGGTGAGGGTTACATTCGCGAGGTCGCTGGCTTGGAAGGTCAAGAGATCCTTGATAACTTCGACGCAGAAGTTCCGTATGTTAGGAAAATTGCCCAGAAAGCGTCCGAAAGAGCAGAATCGGTGGGATTCGTAAGAACCATCATGGGTCGGAGACTGCACTTTGAACAGCGTCCTGATGGAACTTACGATTGGACTCACAAAGCCCTGAACCGAGTGATCCAAGGATCGTCAGCAGACCAAACCAAGAAGGCCGTCGTTGACTTGGATCGGGCCGGATATTTCCTCCAGCTTCAGGTTCATGACGAAACTGACGGCAGCTATGGCTCAGTCGCAGAAGCGAAAGCGGCTGGCAACATCATGCGAACTTCTATCCTAGAAGTCTGCGAACCACTGGTTCCGTTCAAGGTTGATACGGAATGCGGTCCATCATGGGGAGAGATCAAAAGTGTTTAACATATGGCGTCACAAGAAGACGGGTGGTCTTTACATCATCATTGATGAAGAGGCTGTTATTGAAAAAACACTTGAGAGAGCGACGATCTATCGCAGTCTCAGTGACAAGAAAACTTGGATCCGTCCTCATGCGGAATTCCACGACGGTCGATTCGAAGTCCTGAACTCGGCTGAATATCTTGGCGAAGGTAAAGTCGTCCTGTCACACAGCGACGCTTTCTAGAAAAGGAGAACTGATATGCAATCTAAAGATCTCGGCATCTGTGTCGTTCACGAGTTTCATAAAGTGTTCGACTGTGCCATCGGAAACACGGACGATCCAGCAGTTCCTGATTTCATTGATCAGGTTTCACTTGGAGCTTTGTCAAGCTACCATGTCGCAGCGGCTGAGCTCGGCGAGCGATTGAAACAGTATGCAGCTTCGGCTAAAGATCGTGGAGACGAGGCTGGAGCATTGCTTCTGATCCGTCTCCAGCTGATTCAGGAGGAACTTGCTGAGTTGTCCGAGGCGATGCTCGGTCGTGACATCGTCGGCTGTTTCGATGCTCTTGTGGACATCTCGTATGTTACGGATGGAACTTACATCACTCTTGGGCTTCACGAACGCAAGGAAGCTGGCTTGATTGAAGTTCACAGCTCGAACATGAGCAAGTTGGACGAGAACGGTCAACCGATCTTCAGTGAAGCTGGTCGCGTTGTGAAAGGTCCGAATTATCGGCCACCAAATCTCGCGCCTATCGTAAACTCTACGAAAGATTAAGCTATGACGATATTGAGCGCTCAATCAATCGAGAGGCTGTGCGTCCAACAGGGGATGCTCAGCCCATTCTCCGGTCGGACACGTCACGAAGGTGTCACGTTCGGTCTCAGCGCGGCAGGGTATGATGTTCGCATTGAATTCGATCGTGACGGATCGAAGACTGAACACCTTCTCAGCCCAGGAGAGTTCATGCTGGCCTCGACGATTGAGCGGTTCAAAATGCCGAACAATCTCGTCGGAATTGTTCACGACAAGTCCACTTGGGCTCGTCGTGGGATTGCTGTTCAGAACACTGTCATCGAACCTGGATGGGAAGGCTGGCTGACTCTGGAGTTGACAAACCACGGTCCTGAGCCTGTCCTGTTGAAACGAGGTATGGGCATTTCACAGATACTATTTCATCTGTTAGATGAGCCAACTGAAATCCCTTATGAAGGGAAATATCAGGACCAAGAACGAGGACCAGTTGCCGCCAAGAGCGATAATCAGCACTTGTCAAATGACCGTGCAGATGTTATGGTGAACGTCCATGAGTGAATCTGGTATGCGGCAAAATCTTGTCAAAGCGTTGAAGCCGCTTGACGCAGTTCCAATAGAAAATCACATGCGAGCCGGGACACCGGACGTCCAATATATAGGGGGATGGATCGAATGCAAATGGCTCAAAGTCTGGCCGGTATCGGCGGACAGTCGTCCAGTGCGCTTTCCTCACCCTCTTACCAAGGAGCAGGGGATATGGTTAGCTCGACGCTGGATGCGCGGTGGCACGACTCTCGTCTGCGCTCAGGTAGCGAGGGAGTGGTTCTTCTTCAGCGGAGAGACCGCAAAAGACAAATTCGGGAACATGACCCGTCTGGAAATGAGGGAGGAGGCTCTCCTGCATTTTCAGGCAGGGCTGCAAGCGGAAAGGTTAATCGAGTGGCTCCGTTCCATATCGAGGGGATGACTGTCGGTGAGCGATTGCTCATTGCTCGTCGTCGATCCAATGAATCTCAAGAGACTGTTGCTCGTCGCTTCGACATGACCAGGAATACCTATGGTCGCCTTGAACGTGACGATGAGGATCTTCACTCTGGTATCTCACTCCCGGAACTCGGCGAGCTGACGCAGGAGGAAATTTGTATCCTTCTTCGTCGGCGTGCTGGTCTGACTCAGGAGGAGTGTGCCGACAAGATCGGTGTCACGCGCTTCTGGTTCAACCAGATGGAGATGGGGAAAGTTTCCTCGTCTGATCTCGTCAAGTTCTGGGAGTCCAGAGTATGAAGGGAAAAAGCCGCGCATCAATTGAGTTCCTGAAAAAGTGGAACAAGAATGGTCCATGGGTGCTTACAGCTATCCAGACTGATAAGAAAGCGATTGCAACGACTACCTTTCGGCCGGAACAAGACAAAGAGCTCTTTGAGTGGTTGGAGAGATATAACGGTATCCGGAATATCTATTTCCATGTGAACTCAGTCATCCGTGACTTGACAAGCAAAGCTCTGAAAGAAGATATTAAGTCTGCCGACTGGCTCCACATTGATATTGACCCACAGCCTGGAGAGAGTCTCGAGGAGGCACGGGATCGCTCCCTTGGGCTTCTGACTGACAAGCTCCCAAGAGGTATTCCCAAGCCGACAGTCGTCGTATTCAGCGGTGGTGGTTATCAAGGATTTTGGCGTCTGAAGCAGCCAGTTATGATCGATGGTGACATCAAGAAAGCTGAGGATTTCGAGCTCTACAATAAAAGGCTGGAACAGATCTTCGGTGGTGACCATTGTCACAATGTTGACCGTATTATGCGACTTCCAGGAACTGTGAACGTTCCAGATGCCAAGAAGAAGAAAGCTGGTCGCACTGAAGAATTGGCTCTCGAGATGATATTCGAGACGACCAGCTACGATCTGTCTGACTTCAAGAAAGCTCAGGCAGTCCAAATCGAGGGTGGTGTCGGCTCACAAGGTGGAGCGAGCGAAGGTGGATACACTATCAACATTCCTGGCAATGTCCAGCGAATCGTTGATTTGAGTGAACTGGACGAGTGGAATGTCCCTGACCGTGTGAAGGTGATCATTGCCCAAGGGAGGCACCCTGATCAACCGAAAGAGGGAGATAACTCACGTTCAGCTTGGCTCTTTGACTGCATCTGCCAGCTTTTCAGATGTGGCGTTCCGGACGAGGTTGTTTATGCGATTGTCACGGATCCAGATTGGGGTATTGCTGAAAGCGTTCGTGAGAGCAAGAACTCTGAGCGATATGCCATTCGGCAGATGACTCGTGCCAAAGAGCATGTAGACGATCCAAACCTCCGTATGATGAATGAACGACATGCAATCATCGGAAACATCGGTGGGAAATGCCGAGTTATCGAAGAAGTCGAAGACGACATCATGAACAGAAGCCGCTTGACTATTTCATCCTTTGAGGATCTCCGTAACAGGTATTCTCATATGATGGTGGAAGTTGGTCAAGACAAAGAAGGTAAGGCTGTCCGTATTCCTCTCGGGAAATACTGGTTATCACATCCTCGTCGGCGACAGTTCGATTACATGAGATTCATGCCTCAGGGTGACAAGCCTGGAGTCTATAATCTTTGGAGAGGATTTAGTGTCGAACCAAAGCCAGGAGATTGCTCTCTATATCTGAATCACATTCGTGACAATGTGTGTGGTGGTAACGAAGGATATTACGACTATTATGTGAAGTGGATGGCGAGAGCAGTGCAGAATCCAGCTTCACAGGGCGAAGTGGCAATCGTCATGCGAGGAGGCAAAGGTGTCGGTAAATCAATCGTCGCGAAGATATTCGGCTCACTGTTCGGCCGTCACTATCTACATGTCGCCAATCCATCTCACCTAGTCGGCAACTTCAACGCTCACCTTCGTGACGTTATCTGCCTGTTCGCTGATGAAGCGTTCTTCGCAGGTGACAAGCGGCATGAGTCAGTCCTCAAGATGCTGGTGACGGAAGACAGTATCCCAATCGAACAGAAAGGTGTGGACGTTGAAACATACCCGAACTATGTTCACTTGATGATGGCGGCGAACGATCCTCACGTTATCCGAGCTTCTGGTGACGAGCGTCGATACTTCGTTCTAGAGGTTGGTGATGCAGCCAAACAGAACAAGAAGTTCTTCGGCGACATGATGAGACAAATGAATAACGGTGGTCTTGAGGCGCTGCTTTTCTTCTTACAGAACGTAGACCTTGAGGGATTCCAGGTTCGTGATGTTCCACAGACTGATGCTCTACAGGAACAGAAACTTCTGTCTATGAGCATCGATGAGGAGTGGTGGTATCGCAAATTACAGAACGGTCGTTTGCTTGACGGTGACAGTCGTTGGACAAAAGATTCTCAGTGTGATTCTATAATCAGCGATTTTACTGCGTATGCTGAGAAATGGAAGTTCAACCGTCGTGGGAATGAAACAGCACTCGGTCGATTCTTATCGCGAGTTTGTCCACACATAGATCGCACTCAGAAACGCATCACTGTCGATGCTTATGACGAGGGGACTGGCAGAACACTTCCTGTGAAGAAGCGAGTCTATTTTTATGACTTTGGCTCGCTTAAGAAATGTCGCGATGAGTGGGAGATCATACACGGGAAGGTTATGTGGGAGACTTCGCCTGACGAAGACGAGGGTGCTGACGAAGCAATCAAGGAGCCATTCTAATGAACTGGCAGTGGCCTTTAATCGCATATTTGACAATCGGCATCCTCCTTGGTGAAGGGCTGATTTACAATGGCAAGAAGACAAAGACTCCTGTCACGATCTGGCAGTATCTTGTAGCTCTTCTCCTTGGGCCTATATTCGTTTGGCCTATTTTGATACTCCAGACACTTCGGAAGAAGCCAAAGTAAGACGCCTCAGATGGCCGCTGGTGGCCGTTGCGTGGCGGGTGGTGTAAGGTGCAACCCTAGCAAGGGAAGGGCTCTGAGGCCGCTCTGAGGGCGCTCTGAACAGCAAAGACCGTGCTAGGCTAACGTGGTGCGCGGCTGACAGTTCGGGGTTTACAATCGAGCTTTTGTGAAGTATCATAAAGGCATGAAATATGGAGGTTCGTATGAAAGTAATGCTCGCTGGTCAGTTCGTTCCTGAAAAGATCGAACAGATGTTGCCGATGTTCGGTCAACCGAAGCTGGACGGTATAAGAGTTTATGGTGAAAACGAACAAGCCTGGACGAGATCTCAGAAGCTCGTTCGGTCCGAGTGGGTTCAGCAGATATTCGCTGATGCTGGCTCGATCATGAACGGTCTGGATGGCGAGATCATTGCTGGTGACCCGACTGCCAAGGACGCCTATCGTCGGACGAATTCCTCGGTTATGTCTTATGCGAAACCCGACGACGTCACGCTCCACGTCTTCGATCATTGGGGGCATGAAGGGAATTTCACGGAGCGGCTTCAGTTTCTCACTTCACTCAAGCTGCCTGATTTCTGCACGATCGTTCCGACCAAGCTGCTTCACTCGCTGGAAGAAATTTCGCAGTATGAAGCTGAGCTACTTGCTCTCGGTCACGAAGGTGTAATCCTACGCAATCCGAAAGGATACTACAAAGAAGGACGAGGAACTCCGAGTGGTGGCGAACTCATCAAATTGAAGCAGTTTGACGATATGGAAGCCAAGATCACAGGTTTTGCCGAGTTCATGCACAATGCCAACGAAGCAGGTATCGATGCGAATGGTTATATGGAGAGATCTTCGCATAAAGAGAATCTTGTCCCGATGGACATGCTTGGAGCGCTCCTCGCAGAGGGGAACTGGCCGGATGGAACTCCCTACAAAGTGAGGATCGGCACAGGCTTCGATATGGCTCTCCGCAAGGAGATCTGGGACAATCAGATCGACTATCTCGGTAAACTGGTCAAGTTCAAGTATTTCCCAGGCGGTGTCAAGGAAGCCCCGAGGTTCCCCGTCTTCCTTGGGCTTCGTGACGCGGATGATATGACTTCGGCAAAGCCCAGAGAGGTGACTCCGATTCTGAAGCAGGGCGAACTTTTCTAATTGGGAAAGTTTACACTTGTCATTTGAACGCATCTGTGCCATCTTGATAATACCAATTAAGGAGGGCACATGACCAAACATCTCTGCTTCGTCACTGACGGACTGATCGACCTTCGGGCGTTCACAACTTTTGGCTTTAACGCAAAGCCGAACACCACGAACCCAATCGGGGTTCTTCGGCACTGGTCTCAAACTAGCGACCGCTGTCATCGCTCGCCTCGGCTGCAAAATGACCGTCATGGTTGATGGAGTCCAGCACGAGTTCTATACGAAAGAAACTTCCTTTCGTGGTAAGACGTTTCAGCAGATTCGTATGCGGAAGCGCAAAGGTATCCTCGCTCGCTGGCAATACCAGGAAATGCCTTTCACGACTGAACTCGGTAAGAACTGGGAACCGTGGCAGGTGTTCCGTGAACTGGAGTCCAACACACGTGACGAGAACGGTCATACACTGATTGTCGAAGACGAGGAACCGCATGGAATGTCGTTCTTGAATGATGAGCATCGCGGTAAGACTGTGATCATCATCGACGAGCCCTCGGTGGTCAAATGCTACGAGGAAATGGACACGATCTTCCTACCGGAAGGGCTGGAGCTTCGCACCGAAACCAATCGTTGTCAAGCCTTCAATGTCGGTTCCAAATATCTGTTCTATCGTGGGATGCGTGTGGTCGAGCTCGACAAACCGTCGGCGTTCACATACAATATCAAAGCTGAGCAGCGACTCACTGAGGATCGAACTCTCTACTCTTGGAATGCAGCGTGGGAAACTCGCCAATTGATCATGGAAAGCACCGACGAGAGTTTTGTCGACGCTATCGTTCAACTGGAAGACGATAAGTTCTGGGAAGGTCGCATCGAGTTTGACGATATTTATGCAGTATCGAGCGAAACCTTCAGGAAGGTCGTTGGTCGTCGCAAGCGAACTGGTGGATATCTCCTGCCTCGTGTCAGCAGCTTCTACGAGCGATACAATGCTCCAGAGCCAGTTGATCCTGACGTGACGATCACATTCAAACGGTCCGAGTGGGAGCGTATCCATCAGGTGCTGAATGCCGTGGACATCGACGATAGCGAGTTCTACGATAAACTTGGATGGGGCTATCTTGATGATCGCTTCGACAACTTCAAAGAGCTTCGCGAAATGCTCACCAACAAGGCTCCTCTGACTGAAGGCATTGATTTCACGCCTGAGCCTGACCCTGCCGATGTCGCACCGCCGAATGGAGACGACGATGACATTCCGTTCTAGTCTGGTTGTTGCGCTTGTCTTATTGACGAGCGCGGCGTCTGCTCAAGAGAGACTCCGCGTCTCTCCTGGGCTCACCTCTGACCGATTGGAAGTTCGTGATCCTCAGGGTCGCATAACCATGACAGTCGAACGTAGCCTGACTGGTCGTCTCATCATAAAGCGACCAAATGGCACGGTAATTGGATCAGTGATAGAGCCCAGAGAGGAGAAGGCTCCTCAAAGGAGAAGCGGCTCCTACCTGTCACTTCCGCCAAGTTGGAGTAAGAAATGAACATACACGAGAAAATCATTCATCTACGGAAGATGGTTCCAGAGAATGGTGCGACCGAAGCTGAGGCTATGGTTGCTCTTGATCTCGCTGCAAAGTTGATGGAGAAACATGGCATCACGGAAGATGAACTCAATAAAGCTGAGTTTGAACGTGACATGAGCCGACAGTCTTTCGACAAAGAGAACAAACATCGAGATCCAGCTGTCAAACTTTGCGGAGGAACCATTGCTCGCTTTTGTGAAGTTGAGTTCTGGTTTACAAAGCAAACAGACAACAGGAACAAAGTGAAACGAGAGTGGGCGAATTTCTTCGGCTTTAATGGCGACGTAGAAATGGCCAGCTTTTTGATGGAGCTTGTTTCAAAATCCATGGAGCGATCTTGGCAAGAGTATTTGAAAGCTGGAGAATATAATCGTGAGATTACTCGTCATCAGCTTTACTGGAGTTTTCGCTATGGCTTCGCTGACCGTATCAATGCGAAGCTGAGAGAGATCATCGAAGCTCGACAACCCAAGAGTGGAGCGACAGGGACAGATCTAATAACACTGAAAGATCAACTTGTGAAACAGGCTCAGAAAGAGATGTTCCCGAGCCTTGATCTGAAAGATAGTAGGAAATCTTCAACCTCAGTCAACCTCGGTGCTTACGCTGATGGGATGATTGAAGGAGACAAAGTGAATCTCAACCGTCCTCTTCGTGATGAAAAGAAGGTTTTACTCATTAAGTGATTGTAAACACTTGTCATTTGAACTTCGGCGTGGCACTATGTCATCATAACCAAGGAGGTTGTTATGGCAGTTAGATATCTCAGCGCTGAAAAGATGTCTCAGGACGATTTCGGCGATAAGTTCACAAACGAATTCGGCGAAGTGATCTATGACGCTGCCACCATGAACGGAGCGTGGGCGACCATGACACAAAAGAGTCATGATCTTTACGCTCGTCCTGGTGGTCTCGGCATCGGCAAAGGTCAGAAATATGTTCGCCAAGAGAACGGCGAGCTCCACAAAGTGGAGGGTTGACATGACAGTCCACGTCTTCGACTATACCGATTGGTTCATCAATCGCCAGGAAGACTGGGATTGCGATTTCTATTACCTGATCGTTGATGGCAACGAAGTGGAACTCATCAACTCCAATTCGCAATACTGGCAGGAGAAGATGAGGGAGCGTTTCCCAGATCGCATTGAGCATGGAGATCTTTCCCGTCATCGTGGTCATTTGGAGTGCTCCGGTGTCACTGATAAACTGAAACAAGAGCACCCAGAAGTCTATGATAGACTAAATCGCTGGTGCGAATTCAAGGATCGTCGCATATGATTCTGTTGTTCGTTGTGGTGTTCGTCGGGACACTGATATTTCTCGGCAAGACGTTCGGTTAGAAAGTTTCTGCTTGTCATTTGAACAAGCATGGGCTATCATGATAAAATAACCAAGGAGGCTGCATGAATATTTTCGCTACAGATGAGGATCCAATCCTCTGTGCTCAAGCACTTGACGACAAGCGTGTCGGTAAGCTCCTTATGGAAGCGAATCAGATGCTTTCGCTTGCTGTCAAACTCGGCACGAACACTCCAAGACTTCGTATCAACGAGCAGATTCAGTGTGGTCCTGGTCGAGTTACCTCTGGCTTCGCTCACCAGAATCATCCAGTGAGTTTATGGGTTCGTCGCACTCGTGGCAACTTTGACTGGACTGCTGCTCATGCGCGAGCGCTGGCTGCTGAGTTTCAGCACCGCTTCGGCAAAGAACACGCCTCAGCTTGCAGAACAGACTATATCGTTCAGTTCGCTGGCAATGTTCCGGATGGCGATTTTCAGAGTTTCCAAAACTCTGCCAAAAACGATAGTCTCGGAGTTGACTTCAGTTGGGTTGACCCTGTCACCGAGGCTTATCGTCAATATCTGTTGACTCGCTGGCCTGGAGATGTTCATGCTCCCAAGTGGACTAATCGTGGCCGACCGGAGTGGGCACTGTGAAAGTTGGAGATCCGATCATCATCGGCTATCTTGCCATTGGTGAGCCTGTCGTCTTGGGCTCGTTGAGAGATCACGGTCTTCCGGATGAATTGCTTATCGGAGCAACTGTGAAAGTGAATGGTCGATTGTTCACTTTCAATGTTTCTTATGTGCCGAATAACCCTAAGCGCGAGAGACTCGTCAGCATTCTCGTGCCCAAGGAGAAACTGGATGCTGACTTCTGGACTGGCAACATAAGCAAGGCTGAAGAGAAGAAAACTCCTCCTCCGCCAAAACAAGAGGAATTTCCGTTTTGATCCGCGATGAAATCTACGATGCTTTGAAACAACATTCAAAGCAGAAGTTCGACAATGACCGAAAGCTGTTCATGTCTCAAGCTGAACAGAACGACGATGGTGGCTGGACCAAGCATACTCAATATCATTGGTCAAGGATGGTTACAGGTCATAAACTCGACTACTGGCCGTCGCGGAAGAAGTTCCAGTATCGCGGCAAGGTTCGCCGTGGTGACATTTATCAATTCATCAAAGGTAAAGAAAGGGTGACAGTATGAACATCACTGAAACGTATCGGCCGAAGACCTTGGACAAAGTCCTCGGGCAAAGCCATATCACCAAATCGCTCTTGAAAATCATCGAAGAGCGAAAACACTCCACCTTTCTGTTCGAAGGGCCGAGTGGAACTGGTAAGACCACGCTGGCTCGTATCTGCGCCGAAATGCTGAACTGTCGTGGTTTCGATCTTCAAGAGTTCGATGCTGCATCCAACTCTGGTGTCGAAGACATGCGAGCATTGGCCGAGCAGCAACACTCTTTCCCGATGGGTGGTGGGAGTCGCGTGTTCATCATCGACGAATGTCAGCGTCTCAGCAAGAACGCATGGGATGCGCTGCTCAAAGCCTGCGAAAACCCTCCGCCGAACAATTACTGGTTCTTCTGCACGACTGAGGTGAGCAAAGTCCCGAAGACCATTCGCACTCGTTGCACGGAATACAAGCTCAAGCCTGTCGGAGTCCAAATGATCGCTGATTTGTTGATGGAAGTCCGCGACATGGAGGCAATCGCTGTCGATGACGAAGCGATCAGCCGCTTGGCTGGCTCAGTGGCTGGCTCACCGCGTGAGGCATTGCTAAAGCTCCAGCAAGCTGACGGTCTTACGGAAGAAGAGCTAGAAGCTCTTCTGTCCGTAGATCAGGGTGTTCCTGGTGGATATGACCTTGCCAAACTGCTCAGTGACAAGAGCTTTGATGCGAAAGAAGTCATGGATCTCTTGACTCGTATGAAGGACGAAAGCCCAGAAGCGATCCGTCAGGTTGTTCGAGCATACTTCACGACGTTCGTTTTGCGAGCGCCGAGCAACAAATGGGCATTGCTGATTTTGCATGAGTTCGAGAAGCCCGCTATCGAACAGAACTACATCACAGACATCGTCATGCGAGTGGCGAGGATCATCAAATGGCGGAGTCAGTAATCGGACCATTCCAAGGAGAGCTTCGCTGGCTCTCCAATTTCTGGCCAGCCCTTGTCAAGCTGGATGGAGAATTATATCCTACAGTCGAACATGCTTATGTCGCTGCGAAGACGACTGACCCTCTCATCCGTTCAGTGATACAGACAACCACAAGCCCTGGAGAAGTGAAACGCCTTGGTCGCCAGTTCGATCTTCGTGAAGATTGGAACGACATCAGGCTTCAAGTGATGGAAGATCTCTTGTGGCAGAAGTTCCAAGAGCCGGAATTGAGAGGGAAGCTGCTCGCGACTGGTGACATTCCAATCATGGAGATCAATACCTGGAACGACACCTTCTGGGGCCAGTGTAAAGGCAAAGGACAGAATAACCTTGGTAAGATATTGATGAAGATAAGGGAGACACTTCGTGGACAGTGAACAAATTGCGATGGGCTTTTATCTTCGACAGAAAGCTGAAGAACCGAAGGTCACTCTTGTATGTGGCGGACGAGACTTCCGTGATAAAGATCTCTTGTTCCGGACGCTCGACAGCTTCAATATATCATGCATCGTCCATGGAGGAGCAGATGGTGCTGACCGTCTCGGTGGAGAATGGGCAATCGCTCGGAAGGTGCCAGAAGTAATCGTTCCTGCTCAGTGGGATAATCATGGTCGCGCTGCTGGAACTCTTCGCAATGGGTGGATGCTCAAGTTCACCAAAGTCGAACACGTTGTCGCCTTTCCTGGCGGCAGAGGAACTCTCAACATGATCCAGCAGACAGAGAAAGCTGGCATTCAACTCACGGTGATATCTCATGGATAATTTTTGGAAAGGCTTTCGCAATAGACTCATCCCCAATCTTCTCCTCTGGGCTGCGATCGCCTTTGTCATCTGGATCATCATAAAATAGTTTCAATTATGGAACATTTCCACTTGTCATTTGCACCTTGGCAAGCTATGATGATTCTACAGTAACAGGAGGCAATGATGTCCACAACTCGCTACCAGATACCTCGTCACGACCAGGAGCCCTCAGAAGAAATGATCGAGTGGCTCCACGAGAACACGGAGGACTGGTCTGGCGATGAGTGTGGCATCGTGCTTGTTCACACTGATGGCGGCGAGGAAACTGGTTTTCCCGGCGACTGGGTCGTTCGTGATGAGAACGGTCGGTATCACATAGAAAAGGAGAAGTCCGATGAGGCATGAAGTTCAATCCTCCATGATTCGTGCGATCGAAGAAACTGGTCGCGGCACGATGATCGTGGAATTCACCAATCGTGGGAAATATGAATACTTCGGTGTTCCGGCAAATGTTATCGCAGAATTTGTCGGTGCTAACAGTGTCGGTAAGTTCTTCAACGAGAACATCCGTGGCAAATATCGCGAGGAGCCTCGCACATGATGACTGGAACACCTCTCACAGCTGAGATGATGGCCGATGCTTTCGGTTGCTTCTGGAACGCTGCTCTACGTCATCAACACGCCACTGTGGAAGCCAACATGGTGGAGGGTTTCCAAGCGATCGCGATTCGTTTGCAAGAGTTCGCCAACGAAGCCCAAGGAGAGAAGATGAAAATCTTGCTCGGCTGTCTCGGTGATCCTCAGTCTGACATGCGGATTGGTTTTGCCGATGGTCAGTGGGTTCTTGCAACTGGCGAGGGTGACTCTTACGAGGCTCTCGTCGTCCATGAAAACTGGGATCAGTTTGTAGTCCTGATCCACGACAACGGATATTCAGACTACGTCGAAGGGGAGTAGCATGGGCAAAAAGATCACAGAGGTTTTCGTCAAAGATGAAGACAAGAAGCATTCTGTGCGTTATCGTAGTCAGAGCAATGCTTCTTCCCTGAAGGAAATGTCGCTCTATGTTCCTCGGGCGGTCTTGGGCGAGAAACCTCCCCACAGTATCTCCCTAACTCTGGAGATAGGCGAGTGAGCGACAAGATCATTGAAATCAAATTCCATGAAGACCTCAGTGAAGGTCGACCTCGCCTCCTCGGCTCGCTGCTCAACCGTCTCCGGTGCAATATGGAGATGGCTCAGTGGCGAGCTCTCAACCGCGCTGCTCGGCCGACCGAGGATCCAAGCACTTGGGACTTCGAAGAGTTGGACAGGCTTGACCGTGCTTATGAAATGGTAGGTCTGCCATGATGGACCAAGAAAGTCTTTTCGCTGCTGGCAAACTTCCAAGGGAGCTTCTTCCTTGGAAATCCAAACAGGGTCATCTGAACGCGATGCTCTATAATGACGACGCGTTCTTGTTTGACACTCACTCCATGGCATCCATGCACCTTGTGAACGAGGAAGGCTTCGGAGGGTTCACGATCATGGACGACAGCGATCGTGAACTCTCTCGCCATCTTCAGGCTGTCTGGCTGGCTGAAGGTAACGTGCTGAAAACTGGCCTTGGATTCGGCTGCTTCGTCCGCATGGCGCTTCTCAACCCAAGAGTTAAGCACATCGATGTCATCGAAAAAGATCCCGACATCGCCGAACATTTCGGTTGTCAGTTTGATAACAACGATCGAGTTACGATTCATGTCTGTGATGCGTTCAAGTTTGATTTTGAAAATTATCAATGGGACTTAGCTTGGCATGACATCTATTGTGATGGAAACGATGGTCTCGCTCGTCTTCATTTCCAGCTTATGATCAAGTATCGTAAGGTTGCAAAGATCCAGTCAGCTTGGGCTATCGACCGATGGGCTCGTAAACTGTTGACCAAAGCAGGAGTGAGGACCTTCTGATGAAAGACGAGCCAGACTTCACTGTTCCTATGCCGAATCCTCAAGCATGGAACGCACTCCAGGCTCATATTCTCTTGGAGCTCGCCAATGGGAAACGTGCCAGCTTCGATCGTTGGAATAAACTGTGCATTAAGAAGAAGCCAGTCACGAGCGGAGGCTCAACGACTCCCTATACTTTGTTCCGTCGAGGACTTATCGTTTGTGATGGCGAGACAGTGTTCATCACCGAACGAGGAATAACATTCTTAACGGAAACAATAGGCTTGTCATTTGAACGTGGCCGCGCTATAGTGAAGTCAACATAAGGAGTGGCTCACATGGCTCGCAAGTATCACGTTCTTCTTGTTCGCGAAGATGGCAACTGGACCATCGATTTCGGTGATTACGATCTCTCCACGGTTCGCGAGGAGAGACAGGACAAGCGGGACCATGAAGTCAAGGCGAAGGATCTTCATATCCTCACCGTTGACGGCGACACTCAAGCGGCAGTTGATGCTGCCGTCAAAGAATTCCGATCGAAGTATAGCACTCCGGTCGCGGCGTAAAGGGCGAGCGCCAAAGGATAGCCCATCAACTACGGAGAGTTAACATGAACGTTCAGAACGAAAACCACGGCGGCGAGCCGGGACCCGACGAAGTCGAAGATCAGGTTCAGGGTGACAATTCCGATGCCGACGAAGATGACGGCGACGGCGAAGATGGTGACGGCGACGGCGAAGATGGTGACGGCGACGGCGACTAGCTCGTCTAGCTGTTGACCCGAACCGGCCGGGAGAGGACGCCCCCCTTCCTCTCCCGGTTCTTCTTACGGGGGCGATCAACAAAGGGGCACTTTATGAATAAGAAAATCCGACATGCAATTCTGATTGATCCTGCTCAACGCAAGATCACAGTAGTCGAGCTCGGCGA